>PVBE012713285.1_pt1 | contig 12825 bp, 8 predicted proteins | sample 1631181 | NCBI WGS metagenome assembly PVBE01 (sample SAMN08397723, study PRJNA350692) | Marine metagenome, whole genome shotgun sequencing project. | isolation source: water | place: Pacific Ocean | collected 2012-04
CGATCGGGCTGGGGTGTTACGCGACAGTGACCGCCCAGGAGATCTCGCTACAGTACCACACCGCAGCGACGTACTCGCATCCGGAGACCGAAGACTGGCCCGACCCCGAAGACCTGTTGAAATGGGTCGAGGCCGAGGTCACACACAGCCCGGACCTGTCGTGGTACCTGAAGGTCAACCTCCCCGAGGACTGCATGCTCTATCTCCGGGATCCGGTACGGATCGCGGATATCGATGTGCCGGGTCAATCGGTGAGGAACGGGGATTTCCTGAGCATGCGGATCGAACGGGACGAGGCCGCCGAGCGATTCTCCATCGCCGGGCTGATCGCGTGGTTCCGGGGCGAGGAGCTACCGGAGACCGACGACGCATTGGCCGAGGCGCTCGAAGACCAGGCGTTCTGCGACGGGCTCCGGACCCTCGAGCCGAAGACCTTGATCCGCACCGCGAATGCCCTCGTGCGGTCGGTCGGCCTGCAAGCGGCTTCCGACCTCGCCCAGGCCTGCGTCGACGCCACGTCGCACGCGGAGCGGACGGAGCTCCTCAGCATCCTCTCCCGGGTTCCCGGGAGTCTGCCACTGGCTCTGCTCCAGCGGCTTGCTCTCGAGCTCGACGACGAAGAGTCGCGTCTGCTCGCCGAGAGCCTCTTCGAGAAGCGACGCGGACAGGAGCTCGATGTCGCCGACGACCCGATGGCCGGCTTGTCGTTCTCCGGTTGCCGCACCGCGATGGGCAAGCACGCCACGATCGTCGTGCCGCTGCGGTCGACGTACGACCCGAACGAGGACCTGCTGGTGCCGTTGACCGAGCTCGGTCTGCGCATCACGCGGCGGCGCCTGTTGTCGGGTGACGCCAACCTCCTCGTCGGCGCGCACCTGAGGTCGAACACCGACGAGACCGAGGCGTTGGTGACCTCGACCCCGATGCCGGTTCCCTGCCACATCCTGCATCTCGTCGGGGCCGGCGCCTCGACGCTGGGACAGGCGGTGGAGCGCCGCAAGCTCGTCTATCCGCGGACGGAGATCCTGGCGGACGCGGGCTCGGGCCACCCCACGCGGGTGCACCGCGCGGTGTTGTACATGGCCGCGCTCGAGATCGACGAGCCCGACGTCGTCCCGCAGCTCATCGCCGGGGCTGCCCGGAGCCGGCATGATGCCGCGCTCCGACGAGCCGTGCTGTCGGCGATGCGGGCGCAGTCGTCACCCGACGCATTGGTGTGGATTCGGGCGATCGCCGACGACCCGGAACACGAGGACGCCGAGTTGGCCGCCGAGGCCGCCACCATGTGGCTCGCTCGCTTCGCGCCGCCTCTCGAAGAAGAGGACGTCGACGATTGAGCTGTCGTGCCCGCTCAGTCGTCGAGCTCCCCGGCTCGTGCCTTTCCGATCCACTTCTTGATCTCGTTTTCGATGATCTCGAGCGCTTTGTTCTTGAAGATCCGGAAGATGAACGGCACCTCGAGGTCGAGGTGGATCTCGTTGGGCTCGAGCACGACGGTCCCGGCGAGTTTCACTCCTTTGGCCGAAAACGAAATCTCGGCGCGCGTGGCCGTGACCCACTCGGCCTGCGGCGAATAGGCCGAGAACCGCGCCTTGTAGCCGGCGAAGGCCTTCTCGGTGGCCCTCCGGGCGAGCGCGGGGTCGAGATCGTGCCTGATCACATGCTGCATCGACGTTCCATCACGGGGTTGCCCTGTAGGCGATACGAGGCTGATATGCTGCACCAAAGCGCACCTGCTGTCGAGGCGCCGGACCCGCTCCGAGCGCGCAGATGACCCCACCGGAACGCGAGTCTCCGGAGCCCCTCCAATCCGTGCGCTTCGTCGACTGCCTCGCCGAGCAGTTCCGCGACTGGGAGGAGGTCGAGTTCATCGACATCGAGCGCGACCAGACTTTCTTCCGCGAGCACGCGCTCCTCTACCTGCCCGTCGAAGACCTGGAGCGCGTCAAGCGCAACCTGCAACGGATCATCCGGCAGGAGCTCGGGCGCAGCCACCCGCTCTTCGAAGACCTGGATCGACTTCGGGATCCACATCTACCGACGCGTGCAAGAGGAGAGACGGAGCGGCGAAGACTGGGAAGAGGCGCTGTTCCGCGCGGTCGGCAAGACCGGTCGGGCCCTGCTCACCGCGACGCTGACGACCGTGGTGTCCCTGGGAACGCTGACGCTGGCGTCCTTCGACGGATTCCGCGAGTTCGGGGTCGCCTGCGGGCTCGGGGTCGCTGTGTGCCTGGTCGCCAGCGTGTTGGTGATCCCGCCGCTCGTATCGGCATCGGAGCGCGTCTGGGCGAGCCGCGACGAGGGACCGTCTCGGGCGGGCGCAGCAGGCGGTGCCTGGGTGTTGACCGCTTCGCGCGTCGGTTCGTTGCTGGTGTTGGCCGTGGTGATGTTCGGTGCCCTCAACGCACGCTCGGTCGAGTTCGAGTACGACTTCCGCAATCTCTCGGCGCCGCGCGAAGAGGGACGCATCCGGTACGGGGCGGCGCTCGGACGTAACCGAAGCTCCGCCCCCGCGGTCGTGCTCGGACGCGACAGCGACCAGATGCGAGAAGTGCACGCGGAGCTCAGACGGCGGCTCCGCGAAGGCGATCCCTACCTGAAGGGGTTCACGACGATCGCCACGGCGGTTCCCGGCGACCAGGCTGCCCGCATGGCCATGGTCGACGAGATCTACGAAGTCCTCGACCGGCGCGCGGTGCAGAACATCGACGGCGACGAGGGCGAGTTGATCCAGGAGATCACCGCGCTCACCGATGTCGACGAGTTCGGCCCCGAGGACCTCCCCGAGTGGTCTCGGGCGATGATCGAGGAACGGGACGGTGGCTACGGCTCGCTCGGGCTCCTCTACGGTGACTACGCCGACTACGACGCCCGCGAGGTCGCCGCGTTCCAGGAGCGATTCGAGTCCATCGAGGTCGGGTCCGGGGTGGTTCGGGTGTCGTCGAACGGGTTCATCATCTCGGACGTCGTCCGCTACGTGCAGGCCGACGGTCGCAACATCGCCATCTACGTCACGCTCGGGCTCTTCATCGTGTTGATGCTCGACCTGCGGAGCGTGCTCGGCGTCGTGGTCTGCCTGTCCGGCCTGGCCACCGCGCTCTTTCTGACCATCGCTGGAATGGTCGTGTTCGACCTGCGCCTCGGGCTCTACAACATCGTCGTGCTACCGATGGTGCTCGGCGTGGGAATCGACGGGGCCATCCACATCTATCACCGCTACCTCGAAGACGGCGTCGAGCACTTGCCATCCGTCATGCAGACGACCGGGGTCGCCGTGATCGCCGCCTCGATCACGACCGCTGCCGGCTTCGTCGGCCTGCTGATGGTGGAGCACAAGGGAATTCGCACGATCGGAGCGCTGGCCGTCCTCGGCATCGCCGCAACCCTGGTGGCCGTCCTGACGACGTTGCCGACGCTTCTTGCGCTGCTCGGCAAGCGACGGCCCCGGCCCTGAGCACACGAGCGGGCGACGGGATCAGCCGCGCTGGCGAGCCGCCCGGCGATCACCCTCTGCTCGGAACGCCTCGTCCGCGGGGCTCGGCGGGCTGTAGTAGTAACCCTGGACGAACTCGCAGCCGACGTGGCGCAGGAAGTCGAGCTGGGCCTTCGTCTCGACCCCCTCGGCGACGACCTCGAGGCCGAGGTTGTGGGCGATGTCGACGATCGTCCGAACCAGCGCTTCGGCCTGCCGACCTCGCGTATCCGGTTGCCCGACGTCCACGACGAACGCGCGGTCGATCTTGACCCGATCGGCCGGCAACCGCTGCAGATAGGCGAGCGAGGAGTATCCGGTGCCGAAGTCGTCGATCGAGATGCGCACGCCGATGCGCCGCAGCTCCTCGAGCCGCTCGATCGTCTCCTCGACGTCGCGCATCATCAGGCTCTCGGTGATCTCCAGCTCCAGGTAGCGCGGGTCGAGCCCGTGGATCCGCAGGGCGCTGGCGACCTGGCGAACGAGGTTCGGGTCCGAGAGCTGCGCCGCCGACACATTGACCCCGACCGAGAACTCCGGCTGCCCGTCGTCGATCCAGGCGCGGGTGACCCGGCAGGCCTCGTTGATTACCCAGGCCCCGATCTCCATGATCAGGCCCGTCTCCTCGGCGATCGGGATGAACTTCGACGGCGGAATGTCGCCCAGCACCGGGTGCTTCCAGCGGAGCAGGACCTCGAACCCGACGGTGTCGCCGCCCCGCAGGTCCAGCTGCGGCTGCAGGAAGAGGCTGAACTCGTGGTTCGTGGTCGCGTCGCGGAGCGCGGTCTCCAGTCGCAGACGCTCCAGCGCCGAGTCGTGGATGTCGGCGGCGAAGAACTGGAAGCAGTTCCGGCCCTGTTCCTTTGCGCGGAACAGGGCGGCGTCGGCGTTGCGACGTAAGGTGGCGGCGTCGGCACCGTCGTTCGGGAAGACGGCGATGCCGATGCTCGCGGTGACCACAAGATTGTAGCCGGCGATCTCGACCGGACGCTCGACGGCGTCGAGCAGCTTGGTCGCCACCGTCGTCGCGCCGTTCAGATCGTCGAACTCGGTGATCATGATGGCGAACTCGTCGCCACCGGTGCGAGCCAGAGTGTCGGTGGTCCGCATGCAGGTCTCGAGTCGTGCCGCGACCTCCTGCAGGAGCGCGTCGCCGACGGAGTGACCCAGCGTGTCGTTGATCTTCTTGAACCGGTCGATGTCGAGCGAGAGGACCGCGGCCATGGTCCCGTTGCGGCGGCACCCGCCGATCGCGGTCCGGATCCGCGTGTCCAGCACGTATCGGTTCGGCAGCCGGGTCAGCGGATCGTACTGCGAGCGGGTTGACCGCTGGCGGTGCTCCACGGCGAGCGCGACGAGGCCCGCGGCGCTCTCCATGATCTCCGCAACTCCCTCGAGATCGGCCGTGCCGACCGGCGTCAGGGCATCGACGGTTCCGATGACCGTGCCGCCCGAGGAGAAGATCGCGTAGGAGTCGCAGAAGCCGAGCCCCGCCTCGCGGGCGGCGAGGCCGTAGACCTGCGTCTGCACCTCGCCGACGATACGGCCGGAGTACAGGTGCCGCTGCGGATGCTCGGGATCGGCACCGACCGTCGCCTTCTCCAGGACCGGTGCCCGGGTCGCCAACCGGCGGGCGAGGGTACTCGGCGCGTTCGGTGCGCCACCGAGTCGAAGCCCCTCGGAGCCTCGCACCCAGATGACGCAGCAGCTCTCGGGCAAATACGCCTCGACGAACTCGGCGACCCGCCGAATCACGTCGGAGAGCGAAGACGAACCGACGACGCGTCGCATGACGTCGCGCCGCGCATCCTGACGACTGCGTGCTGTGCGGACCCGTGTCACGTCAGTCGCGATCGTCAGCGTGTGGCGCGCGAACGAGCCGTTCTCGACCGCCTGGTCGACCACCTGGTACCAGCGCGCTCGTCCGTGGGCGTCGACGACATGCTCCTCGCGGCACTCGTCTCCGTCGATCGTCCGCACCGTCGTGGCGAGGCGGCGGAACGACGATGGGGAGGCCGCGAGCTCGGGCTCGCTGCGTCCGAGAATCGACTCGAACGGGAGCCCGTAGAGCGACGACGCGGCTTCGTTCACCAACACGAAGCGACCCTCGCGGTCGCGCACGAACACCGGGTTCGGGTTCATGTCGACGATCTGCTGGAGCAGCACCGGATCGCTGTCCAGGCCGCCCTGGAGCTTCGCCTGGACCTCTGCGGGACGCAGCTGGCCGCGGAACGAGGTCCCGGCCGGCCGCATCGGCGTCACGCCCGCACCGGAGACGGGCGTGTCGCCAGCCGCGGTGCTCAGGCCGCCCGCTGGCGTCGACGGGGGGCCGACCTGTTGCCAGATGCCCAGAGCGCGTGATGCCAGCTCCGCAAGGTCGCGGAGACTGTCCTCGTCGGCCGCGGTGAACCCCCGCCGGGGGTTGGTGTCGAACACGCAGAGCGCGCCGATGCGCTGCCCGTCGCCGGTCGTGACCGGCGCACCGGCGTAGAACCGGATCCCCATCGACCCCGAGACCAGCGGCAGTCGCGCGAATCGGATGTCCGACGACGCGTCGGGTATCGTCAACACCTCGTCGGACAGGATCGTGTGCGCGCAGAAGAACTGATCGCGCGGCACCGAATCGAGGTCGACACCGTGGACGGTCACGAAGCGGTGCACCGACTGGTCGACCAGCGTGACCGCCGCATACCGGGCGTCGAACGCCTGTGCAGCGAGACGCGCACACCGCAACAGGCTCGGCGTCCGGTTCGAGGGCGATCCCTCGATCGTCCGCGCGACGGCGTTCAGGCGGACACTTTCATTTGGGGGCATCAGGAGCGGCATGCCACACGGTGGGGTAGGGAGCCCGCGGGTCGTGTGGGGCACCGTCCTACATCGCCGAACAAAAGTCAGATTCTCGACGCTTCGCGGGTTGCGCTTCGGTCCTCTCCTCGCCGACGATGAAGATGGTGGCCGCGGTGGCCCCGGCGAACACCGCATCGACGAGCTCCAGCTCACCGACCCCCACGTCACCGCCGTCGATCGCGCGCTCTCCGCGTTGGTGTCGAGCCGGTTTCCGATGGATCCGACATCCGGTTCGCGCTAGGAAACACCCCGCTCGAGTTCCAACTGCCACGTGTATGCGATGTTGCGGGCCATAATGATCGGGTCGCTGCTGGCGATCCTCTGTGCGTGTTCCGATACCGGACCGATTCCATTCCTCGCGGCGACCGACGCCGGGACGGGAGAGGGGAGCGGCGGCGATGCCGGGGGAGGCGACGACGCGGGTACCGAGCCCGGCTGCACCGTTGCCGACGACTGCGCCGGAGGCGAGGTCTGTTTCGAGGGGAGCTGCGCACCGGGTTGCGAGACCAACGACGACTGTGGCGCCGACACCCCGATATGCCACGTCGACGCGGACGTCTGCGTGCAGTGCACGTCGAACACGAACTGCGGGCCGGACGAACACTGCGTCGGCTTCGAGTGCCTCGAGATCTGCGAGACCAACGAAGATTGTGAAGCAGGCGAGGAGTGCATCGACACGGGCTGCGTTCCCATCGATCCGGTCTGCGCCGCCGGCGAGTCGTCCTGCGACGACAACGTGGTCGTGACCTGTGCGGACGATGGACTGTCGTTCGACCGCACGGCGTGTCCGGGCGACGAGGAGTGCATCGAATCCGACCATGGTGCGGCCTGCGTCTCCCGGGCGTGCGAGCCCTTCCAGCGAGGCTGCTTCGACTCGACCCGGGCGTGGGAGTGCGCCGAAGACGGTTCCGAACGCATCGAGGTCCCCTGCGAAGTGGGTGAGGCGTGCGATGCCGGACTCTGCGCGCCGAGCTCCACCGATGCGTGCCTGACCTCGGACGCGATCGCATTGGACTTCGATGTCGAGATGGGCAGGCAGGAGGAGGTCGGGGTCTCGTTCTGGCCCTGCGACGAAGGCGCGGTCGTCATCGTGACCTCTCTCGCCGTGGAAGACGACATCGCCGGGGTGTTCGAGATCACGCGGCGGCCGTCGCTCCCCGCCGTGGTCACCGAAGGCGACCACCTGTTGATCGAAGTTCGCTTCTCGCCAGCGTCCGCCGGGGTCTTCGAAGCGAAGCTCCGGCTCCGCATCGAGGGCGGCGCCGATGTCTCGATCCCCCTGACCGGTCTCGCCACAGAGGTAACGGACGACTGCCCGACAGCGAGGGCGGGTTGTCGGATCGTGGGCGGGGGCGGCTCGATGGCCAGCACCCTGGACGTGCCGGTGGGAACGATGATCGAGTGCGACGGGACGGGGAGCTCCTCGAGCGGCGGGGCGATCGTCAGTTACGGCTGGTTCTTCGAGATGCGGCCAGATGGCTCCGCGGCGAGGCTGGATACCACGCGCGCCGGCTGGGCCGAGAGCTTCATCGACGCGGCCGGCTTCTACATGGTGGCCCTCGATGTGATCGACGAAGACGGAACGGAGTCGTGCTCTCCGGCTCGGGCCGAGGTAACGGCGGTGGATTCGGGCGGAGGGGGCTCGCTTCTGGTCAGGCTGACCTGGAACACGACGGCGGACCTCGACAACCACCTCCTGCACGAATCCGCTACCGGCTGGAACGATTCGGCCTGGGATTGCCACTACCGGAACAGGGAGACGGAGTGGGGCGCAACGCTGGACATCGATGATGTCGACGGATTCGGCCCAGAGAACATCTCGCTGTCTCCGGTGGAGCCCGGGGTGAGCTATCGCATCGGAGCGCACGTCTCGGACCCCCACGAAGCGGGTGCGACGGTGGCGACGGTGCGCGTCTCGTACTCCGGCACCCTGGTCGAGGAGTTCGAGACTACACTCACCACGACCGGCCGGTTCTGGGACGTCGCGGCCGTGACGATCGAAGGCGACACGCCGGTCGTGACGGTCATCGACGAGGTCCTCTCGGATATCCCCGGGGGCTCCTAGATGACCCCGGCGCTGTCGGCGCGTCCGTCGCGACGTTCGGTTGCCGCCAGGAGCGACACCCGATAAGGTCCCCCGCACGCGTTAGAAGTCCGCAGAACCCTGTTCTAGACCCGCGAGTACGATGAATTCATCGAGGAAGGCCTGCGAGGCCATCGTCCTATCTCTCCTCGTCGGCCTGTTCGTGGCCTGCGGAAGCGAGGCCACCGAAGGCTTGACGGCCGGCGACGCGACCGCAGAGACCAGCGACGCGGGCGCCGACGAAGATGCCGCGGAGACCGACGGCGCAGAGACCTACGGCGCAGAGACCGACGGCGCAGAGACCGACACGCCGGAGACGGATACACCGGAGCGCGACGCCGGTGGCGACGCCGCCGACGACGGTGGCGACGGCGGCGAGGTCGAATGCGAGCGCAACACCGACTGTCCGCCGCGCCACGGCTGCGTCGAGGGCGAGTGCCGACTCCGTTGCGGCACCGACATCGAGTGTGACGACGCGAACCCGTGCACCGACGATCTCTGCGAAGAGGGCTTCTGCAGCGCCCAGCACGTGGCGCCGCGAATCGCCGACGAGCTGTCCGGTGATTGCAAGGCTCTGGCCTGTGTCACGGGTGAGCTCGAGGTCGTGCCCGACGACACCGACATCCCCGAAGACGATGGCATCGGCTGCACGATCGAGCGTTGCGCGGGCACGTTCCCACAGCACAATCCCGTGCACTCACTCTGCGACGACGGCGACGATGACAACGGCGAAGAGATCTGCTCTCCGGCCGACGGCGGGTGCGTCCTCGGCGAGCGACCCGACTGGTACTGCGACGAGTTCCTTCCCGGCTGGGGTCCCGAGGAGATCTGCGACGACGGGCAGGACAACGACGGCAACGGACAGGTCGACGAAGACTGCGGCTGCGAGTTCGGTTCCGCGCAGCGCTGCTACCAGGGTCCGCCCAACTCCCGCGAGATCGGAGGCTGCCTCGACGGCTACCAGCGCTGCATCGACCGCCGAGATCCCCATTGGGGCGACTGCGAAGGCGGCATCCTCCCGAGCCTCGAGATCTGCGACCTCAAGGACAACGACTGCAACGGGTGCGTCGATGATCTACCCGAATGCGAGCCGCTCCTGACCTGTCCCACCGAAGACTTTGCCCGACCGCTCCGCGCATATCCGCTCGACGGAACCGCGATCTTCGGCGGCGAGGGGCTCGAGTGGCAATGGACCATCATTCCTCCGCCCAACAGCGCGACGACCGGCGCCGAGAGCCCGACCTCGTCGCTCACCGAGGTCTATCTCGACGTGTCCGGAGACTATCACGTGTCGCTGACCGTCCGCGACGACAAGGACGATCTCTACGGTTGCTCCTGGGTGGTGCACGTCGCCGGTAGCGGGCTCCGCATCGAGATGCGCTGGGACACCTTCGGCACGGTCGACATGGATCTGCACCTGCACCGAAGCGGTCGGACCACCGGATTCTGCACCGACGACGACTGCTATTTTGCGAACTGCCGGGTCGGCGGCTTCGGGGGCGGACTGCCCTGGGGCTACCCGGACAGCCCGTCGACGGAGTGCGAGAGTGACGGGGCTCCGTGCAACAACCCGCGGCTCGATATCGACAACATTCGCGGGTTCGATCCGGAGAACATCAACATCGACAACCCGAACGACGGTGACTCGTTCCGAATCATGGCCCACAAGTACTCGGGGAGCGCGCGGACCAACCCGGTGCTCAGCCTCTACTGCGGCGGGCGGCTGCGGGGTGTGCTCGGCGAGGCCCCCGACGAGGCCGGGCTCACGCAATCCTCCGGCGGTTGCCAGGGTCACACGTGGCGCATCGCCGACGCGATCATGGTCGTCGACCCCGACACCGGCGTCACCGACTGCGTGGTCGACGTATTGACCGGGGGCGACGGCGGCTGGGATATCCGGCTCAACTCCTCGGCGTACTGATGGTCCGGACCGCACGGTCGGTCATCGCGCGCTCAGGGCTCCGGAGATCTGCCAGGGACCGGATTCCGGCCTCGCTCCGGATTCCCGCGGTCGCGCTGACCGGTATGCTCGCCGCATGGTGGGTCGCGGGCAGCGCCCTCGTCGCTTGCGGCGGCGCGCGGGTGAATGGCCAAGACGAAGACGAGCTCCCCGAGGTATGCGCGCCCTATCTGCTGGATGACGAAAGCGACGAGGACGGCGACCACGGCGACCACGGCGACCACGGCGAAGACGGCGACCACGGCGAAGACGGCGACCACGGCGAAGACGGCGACCACGGCGAGCACGAAGCGGCGCCGACGCCACTGCCCACGGTCGAGTCCCCGCTGACCCTCATCGTCGGGGGCACCGTTCTCACGGCCGCCGGCGATCGGTTCGAGCCCGGATACGTGCTCTTCGAAGACGGGCGCATTCTCGAGGTGGGCGAGGGCACGATCGAGGCGCCCGACGGGGCCGAGATCATCGACGCGACCGATCGCTGGGTCACGCCCGGAATCATCGACACCCACAGCCACCTCGGCGTCTACGCGACACCGGGAGATCGCGCGCACTCCGACGGAAACGAGGCGACGAGCCCCATGACCCCGCAGGTCGAGGCCATGCACTCCGTATGGCCGCAGGACCCCGGCTTCGAGCGCGCGATCGCCGGCGGCATCACCACGCTGCAGATCCTGCCCGGCTCGGCCAACCTGATCGGTGGGCGCGGATTCACGATGAAGCTCCACCCGGGGGCGTTGAATGCGGTCGACCTGGCGTTCCCCGGTGCCCCACCGACCCTCAAGATGGCCTGCGGCGAGAACCCCAAGCGCGTCTATGGCGGGCGCGGCTCGATGCCGTCGACGCGCATGGGATCGGTGGCCACCGTCCGCCAGGCGTGGATCGACGCCCAGCGCTACGTCGAAGAATGGGACGATTACGACGAGGCGATGACCGAGTGGTGCGCCGAGGGCGATTTCGACGAAGACGAACCGTCAGAGCCGGCGCTCGACCTCGGCAACGAGACGCTCGCCGGGGTCCTGCGGGGAGAGATCCTGCCGCAGATCCACTGCTACCGAGCGGACGAGATGCTGACGCAGATCCAGATCGCCGACGAGTTCGACTTCGAGATCCGCTCGTTCCACCACGCGGTCGAGGCGTACAAGATCCGCGACGTGCTCGCCGAGCGGCGCATCGGCGTCTCCACCTGGGCCGACTGGTGGGGGTTCAAGCTCGAAGCCTTCGACGGCATCGTCGAGAACGCCCCCCTGCTCGCCGAGGCCGGGGTGCCGACGATCATCCACTCGGACTCCGCGATCGGCATCCAGCGGCTCAACCAGGAGGCCGCCAAGGCGTACTTCCGGGGCGTGGACGCCGGACTCTCGGTCGACGAAGACGAGGCGATCCGGTGGGTCACGCTCAACGCCGCGTGGGCCCTCGGGGTCGATGAGCAGACCGGCTCTCTCGAACAAGGGAAGATGGCCGATGTCGTCGTGTGGTCCGACTCACCCCTCAGCGTGTATTCGCGGGCCGAGCTGGTGTGGGTCGACGGCATCCTCGAGTTCGATCGCGCGGTCGAGGCCGCCCCGTGGAGCGATTTCGAGCTCGGCTTGTGGCCGCAGCGAGAGGTGGCGCAATGAGATGTGTCGCCGCATGCACGGCCGCGCTGATGCTCGTCGTGGGCGGACAAGCGCTCGGCGACGACTTCTGCGTCGTGGGGGCCGAGGTCCACATCGGCGACGGTGTTCACGGCCAGTTCACGGTCTGCGTGCGCGGTGATCGCGTCGTCGAGGTGGTCACCGAGGCGTCGGCCCCCGAGGGTTTTGCGGTCGTAGACGGAACCGGCCTGGTGCTCACACCGGGCTTCGTCGACGTGAACACGAACCTTGGGCTCGTCGAGGTCTGGGCCGTCGAGAGCTCGCGCGACGGCAACGCCGGCGGACGCGACCCGATCCGGGCCGCATTCCGAGTCGCCGACGCGCTCGATCCCGACTCCAGCCTCTTGCCCGTCGCGCGCACTGGAGGGATCACCTCGGCCGGCTGTCTGCCGAGCGGCGGACTGATCTCCGGACAAGCCACGTGGATCGACCTGGTCGAGCATGCGGACCTCGCCGTCGAAGGCCCCGGCGTCATGGTCATGGGGCTCGGGGTCGGCGCCGGCGCCCAGACGGGCGGTTCACGCGGCGGTGCGATCCTCCGCTACCGGGAGATCTTCGAGGATGTGCGCTTCTACGCCGAGCATCAAAACGCCTACGACGCGAACCAGGCGCGAGAGCTGTCGCTGAGTCGTCTCGACCTCGAGGCGCTGATGCCCGTTCTCGAAGGCGACGTGCCCGTGCTCTTCGGGGCTTCGGAGCGGCGCGATGTCCGCGCAGGCCTCGCGATGGCTCGAGAGTATGGATTGGAGGTTGCTTTCATCGGGGCGCTCGATACTTGGGCGATGGCCGACGAGCTCGCCGAGGCCGGCGCCGCAGTCGTGGTGAACGC
>PVBE011252186.1_pt1 | contig 12821 bp, 11 predicted proteins | sample 1631181 | NCBI WGS metagenome assembly PVBE01 (sample SAMN08397723, study PRJNA350692) | Marine metagenome, whole genome shotgun sequencing project. | isolation source: water | place: Pacific Ocean | collected 2012-04
CTTTGCCTTGAGGCCAGCACATTCGGTGAGCATGTCAAATACTTTCTCCTTCGTTTGTTTGTTTTCATATACAGCCTCATCCTTGAACAAACCAATAACCTTCTTATTTTGTGGGACTTTGAAATCTTTTGCTGCTATGAATAGTGGGTGATCCTCAGGGTAATCTGAAACATCAAGTTGATCTAGGAATTTATGCTGCATGTCGTCGTACACATCTTCAGTGGTTATGTGATAGCACAATGAATCGGTGTCAGTGAAGAGGAGCTTTGCATTGTCACCATAGATCCGGCGGATTGTGTTGTAATGAAAATCAAACATGTGATCCTTGCTGCGATCGAGGATGGTTTGACCCAAGTAGATGGGCTTGTTGAGTTTGATTGTTTTCTTTTCCATGGGCATGCCGACGAGATTTTCACCGAAAATAGTGAACGCTTTTTGACAATGTGGGCTGGATGCAAGCTTCACAGCTTTTTCCTCGGATACAAGCTTATATTCGTTGTAAGCACGCACGTTTTCCATCGTTTTGCCGAAAACGGCATTGTTCATCAATTTATAGAAATCTTTTTCAAAATCGTTTTTAGCCTCAGTACGCTTTGCAGTGTTGAAATCAATCCACTTTTTCATAAAGTCCTCTTCAATGTATGAAACTCCTTCCACAATTTTAACCAACTCCATTCCCTGCTCAAGATAGAACTTCAGTGTTTCATGGTGGACCACATAATCAAACCTGTCCTCTAATGTGCCGCACAATTTTTTGTTGTTCTTGTTAAAATCCTGATCATTAAGCTTGAGGAGTGATGCTGTTTCCGCACTAATTTCATGTTCATCAATGGTCTTGTGTGTTGGAGCAAGTGGCAAGTCCTTGTGATCGTCGTGCAGGTGAGAAGGGTAATGAAGGTGCACCTTCAATGTGCAACCTCTAAAACCGTAGGGTGTTCTGTAAGCATCCAATGCGGAGAGGTCACCCCCTTTGATCCTGCGTTCCAATTCTTTAATTTCATCGTTGTCCATCCAATTGAAATGTTTAACTGGAAGGCGTTGGCACATGGCATGACCGTAGAGATTATTTGCATCAAGGTATAGGATCCAGCTTATCAATTTCTTCTTATCGAATTTCTTGCCTATGAGAGGGTTGTTTGCCTTCGCATACTTGCGTACAATGATAGATTGACCACCTCGGACACCCCCCAATTCGAAAAATTCATACATTAACCGATCAAAAAGCATCTGGAGTTTGACCTTAGTCTTCTTTAGCATTGCTTCATACGCAAACCCTGGGAGCGTAAAAAAGTACACTGGATCGAGCTCGTAGTCTTTCATTGAAATCTTGCGAAAGAATTGCATAACGTCCATGAGCCCAGCAGCATCAATGTGTAGGTAAAAATCGTGATACTGCTTCATGGTCTGCATTTTCATGGTGTTCCACACATGTTGCGCGCGTTCATATTTCTCCTTTGTAGCCTTATCAATTTTAGCTTTGTTCGCCTTGCGCACCTTCTTTTTCAACAATGTCTGGTTAAGTTTATGCTCATCATCAGTCTTGATGTTTTCCCAATGCTCAATTGGTGGGATTTGTTTTTCATTCAGCTTGTCGACGCTGGTGAACCAATCATAGCAGAAGGCACCCTTTCCATTTACTAAATCGAGAGCACATTCGATGGAAATGTCCTTCTCAGCAGCAATCCTTTGAGCATAGTGATTCAGGTGGTGCCTTTCGGATTTAGGTAGTGATTTTATAAGGTTCTCCATGGAGTCTTTGAGAAAATTCGCTGAATCCAAGAACCTAAATGCACCATACTTTATGGAGGTGAAACGCTCTGAAGTTTTAGCAATCACGCTAATGTCGTCTTGCTCATTGACTTTACCCAATGCCCTTACAATGTGGTGAGCATCATAACCGCTGAAGTTGTGGAAGAAGAATGGAATGAATGTGCATGACTTTAAGTTGCCATCATTGCCGGAGCCACCCTCCTTCTTCTCGAGTGCAAGGTTGCAATTGGTGCATGCTGGCCCACGGTACTTGCCTGATTGGTGGCAATGGTCTCGGTTCAACTTGCACTTTTTATTGCCCTCTCCAGACTCACAACCGCAATAGCGACATCCAGTCGCCTTTTGGAAGCTAGCCTCCTCTTCAGCACTCAAGTTGTGTTTGGAGAATCGCTTATCAAAACAAGCTAAGAGATGCCCCTGAATTTCCATCAAAACCTCCATCATGTGTTGTGCAGCTCCTTCACCCGCATACTGATAGGTGAGTGTCTATGTCTCATCTATGAGCTCTTACTTTTGGCTCAGTTCTTTTAACACCTTTGGCACGTCAATGCTGTCTTGGTCAATGGACACTACGAATTCATAGCTAATAGCTTGATGCTCGCTGTGTTTTGCAGTCTTAGTTTCTTTGTTGGTGTTCTTCAATTTGTTTTCCAACTTGTGAATGGTCGCCTTAATGGGGGTCGCTTGTTTAGTCATTGAACGGTTGGCTGCTTGTTGGATCTCTTCCCATGGTGCTTGGTGTAAAACAGCTTGTTTCCTTGGACCAACACCATGAATTTTTAGATCAATGAATTCATTGGCGTTGCAAATGGTGTGTTCGACCTCCTTGATTGTTTTGATGGCCCTCGACCATGATTTATCCTCCTTTTCAGCTTTTTCACCTTCTTTTTGCATCCATTCAATCAAAACATCATTGCCTTTTGGTTTTATGTTCACAAGCATGTCTTCTAACATGTCTATGGCAATTAAATCGGATTCAATCGTTTCTTTGTCATGTTGTTCTTTCAATATAGCCTCGAAATCTCCCGTAATCATGATTGGGTGCTGGTTCACAGCTTCAATTCTGGTGAATTTTTGTTCCTGTTCCTCTTCCTTTTTATAATCTGGCATCTTGATCACCGGTTCTGGGGCGCAATTTGGGTTACACACTTTCATGTGCTCATCCATCAGGTCTTTCCTCACCTTGTGCAAGCATTTGTCACAAACCGTGTAGTGGCTTCCGGAGTGGCTGGCCAAACGATTGTAGTTTTTGATGTACATGTAGTGTTCTTTGTACAGCAATAGTTGAGATGTGTAGCGATAGGTGTTGCCCCCATCCCATCCCTGGCCTTCTGGTGGTTTACCTGAATACCTTTTTATGTGGCACTTCCCTGCTTCTTCATCCCATTCGTAGACCACAACACCATGCTGATTGACGCGCTCAAATTCAAGCAATGCACTCTCGTCCTCAACATTCACCGGGAACGAAAGCATGGAGAAATCCATCTTGCCTTCTAGTTCTTTGTAGCTTGAAACCCTGTCCATGTTTTTTGAATCCTTGCCGGCATAGTGACCCAACACAGCATACTTGAAACACATTTCATCCTTGTTCTTAACGTTTATTAGAGCCTTCTTGCCAGCCAATGCCTTAGGTAATACAACATATGCACCCCCAATTTTTATCGCCGCTACTGTTTTGATTGTCAAAGCTCTAGTTGCTTCTAGAACATAACCAGAGCCTGAATTCTCCATGTTTTCCATGTTGGTTGTGAGTGTCTTGGCCAAGTGATCAACATACGCTTGTTGTGATGCTGATGTGTTTAACACTCTCATTTTAGCAACACTGCATGAAGAATCCTCCACGGTGCCATCAATGAGTTTCCTACAAGTGATGTTAGCTGTTGTGAATGCATAGATTGGGCCTCTCGATTTTGTAAGTTCAGCTTGCAACAAACTGAAGATCTGGGGTTTGAATGTGTTGATGACGTCGACAGGGTGCGCCAACATAGTGGGATTGGTCAGCTTGTGTCCAGCAAATTTATCGGTCCTAGTGGTTTCCATTTTGACAAACTTTTCATCCTTGAGCAATGAGTCCATCGTATCATACACCTTACTTGCTGGTGCTCCGCGCATGTTCATGAACGTACGTGCTTGTCCAACATTCACCACCCCCATTCCAGCACGGATTGACTTCTTTGCACCACGAGTCATGGTTGATTTTTGAAATTTTCCAACAACCAGGCCAGATCGAGTGGTTGGCATTTTATATAATCTATGCAAAGATTAAAAAATTTCAAAAAATCCGAGAAATTTCGAAAAGATCAGAATTTTTCACCAACCACACCTAATTCATGGGTCAACTCAAATTTTTCATTTTTCAAAGGTCAAAATTCACTGGTCCCGTTTTGGGGTCGAGATCGGTGGATGTTGGTGCTCCATTATGTTGGTGGGTCCATGCTTACGCGTTGTAGATTGAGCATATGGTAGCGATAGAACACTGGTGTTGACTCCTTGACCCTGCCTTGCTGAAATAGTCTACAAATTCTACTTACCTGTTCGCTGCTAAGAGGTTTGCAGCCCCACTCCTTGACAGCAAAGTCTGAGACCTCCCTATGCGTTCTGAAAAGCTGAATTTCACCACATGTGTCGAGGCACGACCAGTGCAGTCTTTTACCCAAGGCACCTTTGATTTTCATGTTTGATATATGTAAGGAAATTATTTGAGGGATAATCCCGCAACATTTGCGATTAGGTCAGGAAAACGCCCCGACCACGCAGTTGGTATATTGGTTGGACATTGACTTGTCTGATTGGTGCCCTGCGAACAGTGTCGTTGACAACGCGTGCACCCTTGCCATATGCACCGGCTTGCCTTTGACAATTACTCGCATCACAAATGAAGAATGAACCGTCGTTGTCTTTGCGTGTCTCAATCATTACTTGCTTGGCTTGAGATGGAGTAGCCGCATACCATTCTCTGACGTTTGCAACGCCTAGTGCATCCATGTTTTGCTTAAGCTCTTTCTCACGCTGCTTGATTCTGGATGACGGGTCTTGAGTGTACCGGCTATCGCCACGGCCTACAGTGGACCAAGCTAGAATGTTAACGTCATGAGGTGTCATCGTTCTGTAATTGCCAAAACGACGGCGAAAATTGCCTTGCTCGTGCATGCCAGCGGATCCAATTTTGACCCACCCTGGAATGTAGGGGTTTTCCAGCAAATATACGCCCTTTTTGGACATCTCATTCGAATATTGTTGATTGACTAGTTGAGATTGCATTGGTTAATAACTGAGACACAGAGAATAAAACTTACTACTACGATTAACTACCCTCGTGCAACGCACCGCAGCCCACAGGGCGAGGAGCAGGGGTCGACCAATAGAGAATAAAAAATCACCACAATTCATAGGCTCAAAATAAAGATCTAAGTACCCCATCAGGCCCAACCTGTAGGATAGTCGAATATGAAACGAAACAATCGAGGACCATGTGGTCGGGCACTTTCTCAAAACGTTGTTCCACAAATACTGGTGTGTTGAGAGTAGAAATTCCACTAAACACGCTATCGCTGCGGTGGCTGAAACTCTCGGTTTCAAGTGCAAAAACAAATGAACCGCGGATAGCTTCAGTCTGGGCATCTTCAACGATGTACTGGCCTGCCAACAGGGACGTATGTGCATTGATAGCACTGACACTATGTAAAGCTTTCATGACTTCGGTAAAGGCTTCACCGCCGGTGCCACCAGTCTTGATAGGTTGGTTTGGCAAAATGGAGGTGCCCACCCGGAGTGAGTAATCAGTCATAGTAGCTCTGGAACGGTTCGAGAGACCTGGTGCTGTTTTATCGCCCACGATTGGTTGGGATCTCATGCACATGAATACGGCGTTCATGCTAGAAAAACGTGCTGCGATTGGAGTTACAGCAGTGGTTGCGTCTTGTGGAATGGTACCCTGGAAGTTGCGGTAGGACTGGCTGTTGATAAATTTTACCGGGGTGGAGCTATCTATCATCGCTTGGGCTTCTGGTGAGATGTCAACTATGTGAGCATTATACTCCACCTCGGACACTGTGTAGTTCGCCGTTGCGTTTGGAGCGATGAATGCTTCACCCAAAGGGGCGAGGGTTACATCAATGCGTAGGGGCCCCGCAGTCATGTTGCACAAAGGTAAATAACGTGTCAATTGAGGGCCAAGTACACCCGAGACTAGAGGGATAGAAACACGCAGCGAACCACTAGCAGCAATTTCCCGGCCTTTTTTCAGAACACCCACGACGTCATTTGTCAATTTTGCATTTCCAAGCGTGCCATCAGAGCTGGAAAGTGATATCTCCGAAAGCGGTTCAGCTCCACTGGCTATGCTGCTGCCGAAAACCCGATCACCACTATTCTGCTGGATGTCGGCGAACAAATGTACCATAACATTGTAGTTGTCCAGCTGTTCAACGAGGCTTCCCCCAGAGTAGATGTCCAACCGGTGAATCACACAGGCACCAGTCTGGTCCAAACGTATGGGATGGGATGTATCTTTGTTATTGATGGTAAATGAAAGGTAAGAAAGTGACGTGTTGAGATACCCACAACTAGGGCCTGTGGGCACTGTGATCTGCACGGTCTGACCTCCAGTGTGGGATGAACCATTGCTGCTAGGAATTTTCTGTGTGTAAGATTTCGATCGAACAGCACGTGGATTAGGTAGGTAACTCAGAGCAGAGCTTAGGGCCCCCTGGCCAGGCATTGAGTCAGAGCTCGACATTCCTATGTCTGCCATTTTTTGTATAACCATAGCTCAGAAAAAAAATTAACCACGCTCCAGTTCGGATTGGAAGAAACCAGATTTGGTAGGAGCTTCACGTGCCCTCGAATAAACTTGGTATGCATCCTTTATCAATGGCGCAAGTTTTTCAGAGGCCTCTTCCAAAGTGGAGGACTCCAAAGCACCACCCAGCCCTGATGCAAAAGAAGAGACTCTGCCCCCTAGGTTAACTGCACCTTTTGCTGTTTGAAAGAGGGGGTTTGCAGTGGCAAGAGAGCCAAGACCAGTTTCTAGGGTATTCAAAGCCTTTCCCAAATCACTGGCCACCTTCATACCTAGACCGCCTCCATACGTAAGTGCTTTGCCACCAAGATGACGCGCGCCGTGGATCAGTTTGCTACCTAAGGATAGCAGGGACATACTTATGTTATAACAACACTGTAGAAATTTTTTCACCGTGGCACTGCTCTTAGTAAGAGAACAAGGGAATAATCCAACCCGTTCAAATTCACTTTCTCATTTTCATGATCTCTCAGCATGATCCGCATTGATGTGACCACCCTAGTGTTTGTGGTGGAAGTGTGCGGCATGTTGGGGGCATAGGATATCACATGACCTGCTGGTTCTATGTTGGGAACGGCAGCCAGGATGTTTGAATCACCACGGCTATCTAGTGAATCCGTACTAAAGGATGACGTTTCTAGGTACAGACACCTAGGTCCAGCCAAGTCAACACAATTGTCAGAGGTTAGTGTGTTCAAAAGCCCATTATGTGTGCTGGGATGTTGTGCTGATGGGTTGAACCCTAAGAGCTTAAGGCATGTGGAGGATGGTAACAATGCAAAATCGTGTAGTGAGTTTGTTATGACCATTCGGTTGGTGACACTGTTGTAAGTCACTGCAAAAGACATACCTAGCTTGGTAGCCAATTCTGCAACCAAATGTGACACGCTGGGGTTTCCAGAATCTAGTGTGATAGTGGACTGCGTATTGGATCCGGTGTTCTCAGTGTACACTAGGGTGTTGTTCAATTCATGGATTACATAGAAGCTGCTAGGGATCACTGCTGAAGCAACTGCCACTGATAGCACCTCCTCATCCCTCACGGCTATTTGTTGATTGAAGTTGAAGGTAACGTCCGAGCTGCCATCATGTCTAATGTCTGCTTCCTTGGTGTTTAGAAAAAGCTGTTTTTGCATTCTGCTTTGCTACCTTACGCCGATATTTTTTCTCACGGTTCCTGAGCATCTTCTTGGTAAGTTCTCCCGATTCAACCATTTTCATTTGCTCGAAGAACGCCGCAGGCAACCCGGCCAGATTTGTCTTGCACCATGCATTGTCCTTGTGTACTGCAGGTTCGTAGTTCAACATTGGATCCTCTTTTGGCATTGGTGGGCTGTAGTCAAATCCATTTTCCAGTTCCATGTTTTATAATGCTGAAGATTATTTTCTACCAATCATACCATATGGAGAACGTGGAACAAAAAAGTCCCGTGCTGCCGAAGGCCGTGGAAGGTGAAAATGTCGCTGTGGTGGAACAAAGTCCCGCGCTGCCGGAGGTCGTGGAACAAAGTCCCGCGCTGCCGGAGGTCGTGGAAGAACCTAGTGCACCTGTCCCAAAACCAAAGAGGGAGAGGACGCAAGCCCAAAAAGATGCGTTCAAACTAGTTCAAGCGAAGAGGCTGGAAAAGGTGAAAGAGCGCAAAGAGGCTGCTAAGAAAGAGGCAATAGCTAGGATGGTAGAGACTGAGGGCTACACCCGCAGCGCAGAACAAGAGCCACGGGGCAGCGGGGCGAAAGCTAGACCAAAATCACACCCAGTGACCCAACCACCCAGACAATACAGGTTAAATTTTGTATAACGTATTATATAGGCCAATGAGTGGTTATAAAGATATGTCCACATATGGTAAAACAGTCAATGATGTCAAGAGAGTAAAAGACCCCATGAAGGGATTGCCCAAGCATGGAATACGCGAAATTGAAAATGATGTAACCATAGTCCCGCCGAAGTTTGTGGTGGACAAGGTGCTGGCCAAAGGGATACCCAAGCCCCTACCGGACAAGTCATTTTTCATGGTCCTCTCTGGCCCACCAGGAAGTGGGAAATCAAGCATGCTAGTAAGTTTGTGCACTGCTAAACCACCGAACAAGGTGTATAGAGGCGTGTTCGATCAAATCATATTGTGCATGCCTGAGCACTCGAGGAACTCAATGGAAACCGACGCCTTTCAGGGGATAGACAAACGCAAGGTGTTTGATGAACTCAATGATAAGACAATACAGCAGATATTTTCACAGGTAGAGAAATTCAGCAAACAAGGTGAACAGACCTTACTAATACTCGATGATCAGGCTAGTTTTCTGAAGGCAAGCCCCATGATCAGCAAGACATTGGCCCACATGATGAATAATCGGAGGCACCTTCGTTTGAGCTGCATTGCGACGCTCCAAGTGTTTAATTTCCTACCCATGGTGCTGAGAAAAGTGGTTACACACTTAGTGTTTTGGAAACCAAGGCACCGCAATGAATTGGAGTCCCTTCAAGAACTCATGAATTTGGACAAACAACAAATGCTGCAGCTGATTCAGTATAGTTTCCGTGACAAACACGATCATATGATGGTAGTGCCAGAGTCTGGGGACCTATATCGGAATTTCAATACCTTGGAGATAACCACGTTGTGATCCCCTTTGAAAGAAATAATATCTTACCATAAGTAAAACATGGTTGTATTCGTGGAGCTCCCGAGGTATCAATTCGACCCGCTGCACAGTGGTGGCGGTGCAAAAGATGTTCTCTTTAGAGATGGGGCTTACTACATGCCAAGCAGAGGCTGGGTCACCGCTGATGGGTACAATGCGGCAAGGGATCAAATGGAGGGCAACGACTTCTTGAGGAACATTAGTCAAACGCTGGATTCATTCTATAAGAAAGATGGTGTGGTTTCAACCAGCGCGTACCAGCACAACGACAAACTGGACAACATAACCAATGCAGTCAACGAGTACAATAATTACTACCAGTCTCTAGGTGTCCCTCAAGTAGAAGAGTTCCATGATGCGGTAGAAGGCACTCCACCATTCACCGTGCCCACACCGTCAACACCTCCTAGAATGGAGCCGGCAATGGCAGAAGTGTTTGAACCCATGCTACCACCACCACCCATGTCAGGTCCTGTAAAGCAGTACCAGGAAGAAGACATGCAGCAATTTATAAGAGCGTCGGCTGCGATAGGTTTGAACACACCCCACAGTGATTTTGAAAAAGTGTCTACCAAGAAAAAGGCTAAGTTGCGAAAGCGTGTCAGAGGGCATCTCAAAGAGCTAGGGTTCACCGAAGGTGATTTTAGAAGGCCACCAACGCAGCAGTTGATTTTAGCCAAGCAATTGAAGGTTGCTATGGAGGGGTAAAACACCTGTAAAAATATGTATGGTACTAGTACACGAGACATGATGTCTTCGCGCAGCCTTTCTGGTTCGTATGATCTAGGACATGCAACAGTACAAGGAAAGCCGGTCCTTACTTCAGATTCCAATACACATCGACGATTGGATGACACTACACACTTCGAGAACGCGGTGGTTGACAACACAATCAGTGTTGGTGGAGGTTTGCATGTGAGCGGCGACACTTACTTCGGTGGCCACGCAACAATTCAGGGATTGGCTGCCATGGGTAGTGCCTCCCTTGCCGATGTTGCTGTGACTGGTAACCTCGAGGTAGATGGTAACACGCTTTTGCATGGGAATTTCACTTTGGAGGAAGGCGCCAGTTCTTCAACTTTAACCCAGAGTTTGTTGGCGAAAATGGTTTCAAATGCTATGCCATATCTGAAAAAAGAAAACATGACCCTAACATTCTCAGAGGCTGGAACTCAACTCTTTTCTGTACTTGGTAGTGTTTGGAATGATTATTATGACACCACCGTTTCTAACGCCACCCTATCAACTGGGATATGGGCGATCTCAATCAACTGGCCCTACAATTTCACGGAAGAGATTCCATCGACACCTTTGAACCTTGGGGCCCTTTACAATGGATTTTGGGGCGGTGCTATTCCAGTGTTTGCTGATATATACTCGAATGACACAGACGCTGTGCCCGAACATCCTTTACCTATCGCCCATAGCAGCCACGCTACGGACCTAGAATTTACGTTTTTTTGGAAACATTTTCCAGAGGTGACCACACAGAACGGTGGTCCTCTTGGTCCCAGATTATACTGGAAGGTGACGCATCCTAACGCAACGGCTTGGCAATCATTCACCAAATCCGGATTTGAAATACAAATGAAAAAATTAATGTGATACTATCAAACATGCAAGAAACGTCAGAATCGGCACTAATCATTCTAGCTATCATAAGCACGCTCGGCGGTGTGTGCATCGCATTAGTGAAGATGTGTCAACAAAATGGATCGGTTTTAGAGTTTCATTCCCCATGTTGCAACTGTGACACGAAGTTAGACCTGCGCAAGTCGGAAACGCGATTAAAAGAATTAGAGTTGAGGGACACAGCACCTGTTTAAAGGGTTCGGTAAGGCAAACAGGTAAGGCAAACAGGTGAGGCAAACAGGTAAGGCAAACAGGTAAGGCAAACAGGTAAGGCAAACAGGTAAGGCAAACAGGTAAGGCAAACAGTAGTAGTAGTAGTAACAATAGAATAATTAAGTAGTAGTATTACTGGTACCGTTTTCAGCCTCACCGCTTTGCCTCACCGGCCTGGGTCTCAGCCTTACCGCTTTACCTTACCGGCCTGGGTCTCAGCCTTACCGCTTTACCTTACCGGCCTGGGTCCCAGTTTCGTCTTTTATTCAGACCATTCATTTTTGCCGGCAATCACCTTTTTTAATATGGGATGAAAAACAAAGCGCTCTCAGACCATTCATTTTTGCCGGCAAACCTTCAACACGAAAATATGAACACACCACAAGACGACGTGATCCCTGATTACCACACCTTGTTCAAGTGGATGGCCACTATGACGTCTATGCTTGGTCTGAAGTTCAACAACAATCAACTGGACAGTCTGAGCTTTGACCCCGACGCAGTGCTCGACGATCGTCGCGTTGTCTGGCTACACAGTATGACTGAGAACATGGGCAAGAGCAAGCTCGCCACTGCCTTGGAGAAGTTTTGCTATGGGCTGATCATTGCGGCAGACAAAATCTCTGATGCCAAATTTATGGTGGCTCAGGCATGGAATCCGGCTAAAGACGCGGAGGGCAATGAACTGGAGCTCACAGAGTGGCAGGAGAACTTCCGAAAGAGGCCTATCTACATCATCGATCTGCCACGTACCAACCCCTACTTCCCAGCACCACGCATGATCAACGGAAAACTGGTAGCTGCCAACAAGGCTCCAAAGGCCGATCTGTGCAACATGATCGAGAGCATGATGACATCCTTTGTCAGCGGAAAATACTCAGGCGGCTACGTCTCCTACAAGGATGCACCTCCTACCTTTCTGGTCCTGTCCAACTCTGCTCCTGAACCAGGTCATCTTTCTGCGAATCGTCTGCGTGGATCCGTCTTCTCTATCAATGCAATGACTACAGAACTCTACGTCGATCCTGTTTTCGAGAAGAAGAACGAGGCCTTCAGCGCAGAGTGCCTTCGTGTCCAGATGGCCTTGGATGCTGTGGCAATGGATGCAACTGCACAGACGGCAACTGACTTTGATCCTCTCTGCACTGAGGCCTACTGGTTCTCCCTCTACAAGCTTTCTGAACCCAACGACGATCACAGTTTGCGCTCTACTACCAAGATCAGTCTGAATGAGATGGCCGTGAAGATGCAGCAGCCAGCAACGGGGTGGAAGGGACGCAATACTGACCTCAAGAAATGGATCTGGAAAAAGTTTGACGGTATGGTCTGCACTGGCAACTATGACTCACCAATCCGCGAGTGCAAGGGCGGGATCAGTGGAATTTACTACTATGGTTTTGAACGGTTGTACTGAATGGTTCTGGTTATCAAGGCAAAGATTCGGTCACTCACATTCTAATACCATATCAGAATGACAACTTTCACTATGCATTTCAATTATCGCTGTAGATAATGACCCATGAAACAACTATCACATCATCATGTACATATAATCGCTTTGTAAATAAACCAGCAGTATAGAGTACCCACCCACCCACCAAAAACTAAATAGACCAAGTATAATACAAAATCCCCACTATGTTTTACCACAACTCATGGTGGATTTTTTTTAACACTATATACTCCCTGCCCAATGCATGATTGTATCTATACACGCTGGTAACCACAGCCTACTTGTTTCTACTTGTTTTCTACCCCTGCA
>PVBE010436558.1_pt1 | contig 12820 bp, 12 predicted proteins | sample 1631181 | NCBI WGS metagenome assembly PVBE01 (sample SAMN08397723, study PRJNA350692) | Marine metagenome, whole genome shotgun sequencing project. | isolation source: water | place: Pacific Ocean | collected 2012-04
AAAAATATAAATATGGGTCATCTAAAAGGATGCTTAAATTATTTTATAAAAGAATTTTTTGAGGTTGATAAAATTAAAATGAGATTTAGGCCAAGTCATTTTCCTTTTACAGAACCATCAGCTGAAGTTGATATTGGTTATGAGTTAAAGGATGGTAAAATAATTATAGGAGAAGGAGACAAGTGGTTAGAGATATTGGGATGTGGAATGGTTCATCCAAATGTACTTAAAAATGTTAAAATAGATCCTTCAAAATTTCAAGGATACGCTTTTGGTATAGGCATAGATAGATTGGCAATGCTCAAATATGGCATTAATGATTTAAGAGCATTTTTTGAAACAGACTATAGATGGTTAAGTCATTTTGGATTTGATCCATTAGATGTGCCCTCAAGCTATAGAGGATTGAGTAGATGAAATTTACGATTGATTGGTTAAAACAGCATTTAGATACAAAATATAATGACAAAAAAATAATTGATAAATTAACTAATATTGGTCTTGAAGTAGAGAGTTTTGAAAGTCAACTATCTGAACAAGATGAATTTGTTATTGCCAAAATTGTAAATGCAGAGCAGCATCCAAATGCTGATAGATTAAGTATATGTGATGTTGATATAGGGAAAGAAGAAATAGTAAAAGTAGTTTGTGGAGCTCCAAATGCAAAAAAAGATCTAATAAGTGTATATGCGCCACCTGGCGCAATAATACCAAAAAATCAAATGAAATTATTTGTAAGCAAAATTAGAGGAGTAACTTCATGTGGAATGCTTTGTTCAGAATCAGAATTAAAATTATCAGATGAAAGTGAAGGAATAACTGAATTGCCTTCAAAAAAATATAATAATCAAATTGGAAAAAAATTTTTTAAAAACAATAGTCCAAAAGTAATTGATCTTTCAATTACCCCAAACAGAGCAGATTGCCTTGGAGTAAGAGGAGTTGCTAGAGATTTGGCAGCTGCAGGCGCTGGAAAACTTAAAAAATTTAATGCGAATAAAATAAAATTTAAAGGACCTCAAAAAATTAAAGTAAGAATTTCTAAAGAAAAAAATCAGGGATGCTCAGCATTCGGGAGTTGCTTAATTAAAGGCATTAAAAATACCGAAAGTCCAAAATGGTTAAAAGATAAGATATTATCATTAGGTCAAAAGCCAATCTCGGCAATAGTAGATGTAACAAATTATATAATGTTTGATTTAAATAGACCACTACATGTCTATGATGCAGATAAAATTAATGGAGGTATTATTGTTAGGAATTCAAAAAAAGGTGAAAGTTTCGAAGCTTTAGATAATAAGAAATATACACTTCAAGACAATATGTGTGTAATATCAGATAAATCTGGCGTTTTAGGGCTTGGAGGAATAATAGGCGGAACTAGATCTGGAACAGAGCTAGATACAAAAAATATTCTATTAGAGTCAGCTTATTTTAATCCAAAGTTTATAAGAAAAACTTCTAAATTGATAAATTTAGATACTGACGCAAAATTTAGATTCGAGAGAGGAATAGATCCAGATTCAATTGAAGAAGGATTAGTTAAAGCTGCTACATTAATCCAAAAAATATGTGGCGGTGAAATAAGTAAACTAGATGTGCAGAAAAGTGAAACTTTTAAAAAAATCCAAATAAGATTTCCTATATCTTTGTTTCAAAGTATTACGGGCTTTAAAGTTGCCGAAAAAGAAATAATGAAAATTTTAACGGATTTAGGATTTGTAATTAAAAAAAAGAATAATGATTTAAATCTAACAACTCCTTCCTGGAGACCTGATATCTTGCAACCAATTGATGTAGTAGAAGAGATAGTAAGAATTAAGGGTTACGATCAAATCAAAACAGAATTACCAGAGAAGGTTAGAAAAAAACCAACACTTAATAAACAACAAAAATTATTTCACTTTTTGAAGCGTTCTGCTGCATCAAAGGGCTACTATGAAACTGTAACATGGTCGTTTACAGACTCAAAAATTAACCAATTATTTAAAGAAGATAAGAATGAAGTAGAAATTGTAAATCCAATTAGTTCTGATTTAAATGTTTTAAGAAGTTCAATTTTTTCTAACTTGATAATTTATTTAAAAAAGAATTTAGATAGAGGTTTTAAAGATATCTCATTTTTCGAAATTGGACCAATATTTCATGGAAAAAAACCAGGCCAACAAAAGACAGTTTTAGCAGGCTTGAAATCTGGTAAAGTATCAAGACATAATTGGATAGAAAACGAGAGATTTGTTGATGTTTTTGATGCAAAAAGAGATGTAATTCAAAGTTTAGTCGAGATTGGTTTTAATCAAAATAAGTTTTGTATTGATAGTAAAACACCAAGCTACTACCATCCAGGTAAATCAGGAGCTATTTATTTAAATAAAAATGAAAATAATCCAGTTGCATATTTTGGCGAAATACATCCAAATATTTTAAAAAAAATTGATATTAAAACTGAAGCCTTAGTGTGTATTGAAATTTATTTAGATAATATAAAAGAAACAAGTAAAAAATTAAAAGATCAAAAAAACCAATATCAATATTCAGATTATCAAAAATCAGAAAGAGATTTTGCTTTTGTAATTGATAAAAATTTTAAGGTTCAAGACTTAGTTAATATAATTTCTGAAGTTGATAAAAATTTAATTAGATCAGTAAAAGTTTTTGATGTTTATGAAGGAGAGAACATTCCAGATGATAAAAAATCAATTGCTTTAAATGTTGCAATCCAATCTTCAGAAAAAACGTTAAATGATGGGGATTTAGAAAAAATTAATCAACTTATAATTTCAACTGTAGAATCAAAATCTGGTGCGAAAATAAGATCGTAATCATGTCTACAATTGATAATATTAGAAATTTTGCAATTATTGCCCATATTGACCATGGAAAATCTACAATAGCAGATAGAATAATTCATAAGTGTGGTGGACTTACCGAGAGAGAAATGAAAGCTCAAGTTTTAGATTCTATGGATATAGAAAGAGAAAGAGGAATAACAATTAAAGCGCAAACAGTAAAACTAAATTATAAATCAAAAGATGGAAAAAATTATATTTTAAATATCATCGATACCCCTGGGCATGTAGATTTTAGTTATGAAGTTAGCAGATCACTATATGCTTGTGAAGGTTCAATTTTAATTGTTGATACCACACAGGGAGTAGAAGCTCAAACACTAGCTAATGTTTATCAGGCATTAGACATTAATCATGAAATAATTCCTATATTAAATAAAATTGATTTACCAGCATCAGATGTTGAAAAAACAAAAAAACAAATAGAGGATGTAATAGGTATAGATACAAGCAATGCAGTTTCATGTTCTGGAAAAACTGGAGAAGGAATAGATGAAATTTTAGAACAGATAGTGAAAAACTTGCCATGCCCCAAAGGTTTAAAAGATAATGATTTAAAGTGCCTATTAGTTGATAGTTGGTATGATTCTTATTTAGGAGTAGTAATATTAGTTAGAGTTATAGATGGACAATTATCAAAAAATATGAAAATAAAAATGATGTCGAACAACGAAGAATATGTAGTAGAAAAAGTTGGAATATTTACACCTAAGCCAAAGGATATTAATGAGCTTAAATCAGGTGAAATTGGATTTATAATTACAGGCATAAAAAATTTATCTGAGACAAAAGTTGGAGACACAATTTGTGATGCAGGCAAACCTTTAAAAGAAGCTTTACCTGGATTCAAACCAAGTAAACCAGTTGTTTTCTGCGGCTTATTTCCAGTAGATAGTTCTGAATACCAAAAGTTAAAAGATGGTTTGGCAAAGTTACAATTAAACGACTCTAGTTTTTCTTATGAAGCAGAATCATCATCTGCTCTTGGTTTAGGATTTAGATGTGGTTTTTTAGGCTTGTTACATTTAGAAATTATTACGGAAAGGCTAGAAAGAGAATTTGATATAAATTTACTTACCACAACTCCAGGAGTTGTTTACAAAGTTCACTTAAACAGCGGAAGTGCAATTGAACTACAAAATCCTTCTAATTTACCAGATCCAACCCTAATAGATTTTATTGAAGAGCCATGGATTAAAGCTACAATTATAACTCCAGATGAATATTTGGGTTCCATAATTAAAATGTGCCAAGACAAAAGAGGAATACAAACTAACTTATCTTATTCCGGAAATAGAGCTGTTTTGAATTATGAACTACCATTAAATGAAGTTGTTTTTGATTTTAATGATAGAATAAAATCAATGACTAGTGGTTATGCAAGTTTTGATTATGAAATAATAGAGCATAGAGAGGGTGATTTAGTAAAACTTGGGATTTTGGTTAATACAGAGACTGTTGATGCTCTTTCAATGATGGTACATAAAAATTTTGCCCAATCGATAGGAAGAGAAGTTTGTGAAAAACTTAAAGATTTAATTCCTAGACATAATTTTATGATACCAGTTCAGGCAGCAATTGGTGGAAAAATAATTGCTAGAGAAACGATAAAGGGTTTTAAAAAAGATGTTTTAACAAAAATACATGGCGGTGGGGCTAAAGACAGAAAAAGAAAATTGTTAGATAAACAAAAAAAAGGAAAAGTAAGATCCAAACAATTTGGCAGAGTTGAAATACCCCAAGAAGCATTTATTGGAGTTCTTAAAATTAATAAAGAAAAATAAAATGAAAATTTATGATTGTTTTTCATATTGGGATGAAGACTTACTTCTGGATCTTAGGCTAAATATTTTAAATGAACATGTAGATTATTTTGTAATAGTAGAAGGTAATAAAACATGGCAAAATAACTCAAAAAAACTTAGATTTAATATAAAAAAATTTTCAAAATTTAAAAATAAGATAATATATATTCCAGTGGAAGATATGCCTGATGGCGACAATCCATATTTAAGAGAAAACTTTCAGAGAAATTGTATTACAAGAGGTTTAAGCAATGCCTCAAATGAAGATCTAGTAATAGTCTCAGATTTAGATGAAATACCCAATCCAGAGTTAATTTATAAATTTAATTTAAATATGAAATATGCAGTTTTTAAACAAAAACACTTTTATTATAAGATTAACTTTCAAAGTCAAAAAAATCCATTTTGGTATGGTAGTAGAATTTGTGTTAAGAAACATCTTAAATCACCGCAGTGGTTAAGAGGACTTAAGTTTAAAAAAAGACCTTTTTGGCGTATTGATAAATTTAGACTAAATAATATTTTAGAAGGTGGTGGATGGCATTTTTGTAATTTAAAAACACCTGAAGAGTTATTGTATAAATATAAAAATCTTTGTGAGACTAATGATCCTTATATATTTAAAGAAAAAATAGATAAGAAATATTTAGATTTAGATGAAATTAAAAAAAGAGTTAATTCAGGTGAGGATATCATTGGAAGAGCTGAAACTTATAAAAAAATAGAGATAGATAATTCTTTTCCAAAATACATTTTAAATAATTTAGAAAATTATAAAAATTGGATCATTAAATAAATTTAATAAATTTTTTGTCAATTTCTGGGTAGCAAATTAAATTTTCATTAATTGTAAACATGATATATTTTTCTTTTTCAAGGATGGTAAGTAAATTTGTGAAAATATCATTTTTTATATGGATATATTCTAAAATTATTATTGGTCTAATTAAAATAGTTTCTAAAAAATTAATTGCTATATTTCCATCATATCCCTCAGCATCAATAAATAATAATTCTATTGAGTTAAAATTATGTTTATTAATTAGATCTTTCATATTTATTGAAGTGACATCTTCACTAACTATATGTCTATTTTTAACACCATGTTTGATTAAATGTTCTTTATAGAAGGATGCAATACCAGGAATATGGTCACCATAATAATTTAAAAATTTAGAATCAACTTTATAAAGTTTTTGAATATCATCATTTATTGAGATGGCAGAATTTTCAAAAATAATATTATTTTCATTTTTGTAATTATTTTTGAGTTTATCAAAATTTTCTTTTATTGGTTCGACTAATAAACTTTTACATTGATATTTTTTTATAAAAGTGTTTAATAAATCAAAGCGTTCTCCATCATTAGCTCCAATCTGAATCAAATTAGAAATTTTTTTTTCTAAAAATATATTTTCTAATAATTTCTCAATTTTTAAAAATGATTTACTAGAAATTAGTCTTTCGTTCTTAGAAAAATTTTTTTCAACCAATTTATATCCGAAATTACCAATAATTTTCTTTAATAATTTATGTGTCATAAAAGATATTTGGAAGATATTATTATATATTTATGATATATCAAAAGTATAAATCATAAAATTGAAACAAAACGTACTCATGAAGTTATTAAAAACTAAAATTAAAGATTTGCAAATTATAAAAACTAAAATTTTTAAAGATAGAAGAGGTTTTTTAAAAGAAGTTTTTAGAGAAAATCTAATAAAAAATAAAAAATTTATATTCAATATAATGTCATTTTCAAAAAAAAATGTCTTAAGAGGACTCCACATGCAAAGTAAAAATTCACAAGCCAAAATTATTACAGTTTCTCACGGCAAAATATTTGATGTTGTTGTTGATTTAAGAAAAAAATCTAAAACTTTTGGAAAATCATATTCTATAATAATATCTGATAGATCTGACTTTTCTTTTTATATACCCTCAGGTTTTGCACATGGGTTTCTATGCTTATCTAAAGAATGCACAATTAATTATAGTTGTTCTGAATATAGGGACGCAAATAGTGAGCTGACTCTTAATTGGCAGGATAAAAAGACAGCTATTAAGTGGCCAATAAAAAAACCTATTCTTTCTAAAAAAGATAAAAATGGTCTTAGCTTAGAGGATATTCAAAAACTTATTTAATATGCAAAAAAAGATTGTTGTTACAGGTGGATCAGGAAGATTTGGATTGGTTCTTAAAAAAATTAAGACAAAACATAAAATGTTTTTTCCAAATAAAAGTGAATTAAATATTTTAAACTACAAAAATATAACAAATTATATAAAAAAAAATAAACCTAAAATCATTATTCATTTAGCTGGCTTATCTAGACCAATGAAAATACATGATGAAAAAATTGCAAAAAGCATTGATCTTAATATTATAGGTACTTCAAATATAACTAAGGCTTGTGCAGAAAAAAATATTAAATTGATATATTTTTCTACAAATTATGTTTATCCAGGAAAAAAAGGTAATTACAATGAAAGTGACGGATTACTCCCAACAAATAATTATGCATGGTCAAAGCTTGGTGGAGAAGCTGCTGTTCATTTATATAAAAATTCATTAATATTGAGGATATGTATGACTGAGAAACCATTTGTACATAAAGCAGCGTTCGTAAACGTGAAAAATAATTTTATTTTTCAAGAAGATGTGGCAGATATATTAATGAAATTACTTGATAAAAAAGGAGTAATTAATATTGGAGGCAAAGCCCAATACGTTTATGATTTTGCAAAAAAACATAATAAAAAGATAAAAAAAATATATAAAAAAAAAAATTCAGATATGGGTGTCCCTTTTGACTCATCTATGAATATATTAAAATTAAAAAAAATTTTAAATACAAAAGCTTAATCTATTATTTTTAAAATGAACCAGTTAGAAATTTATTGTGTAACAAATAAGCGATTAGATATTTTAGAAAATTTTAATTATAATTTAGGGTGGGTAGGTAAAGATGCGGCACCAAAAAATTATATTAAGTGTGATAATAAAGAAAATATTTTTTTTAAAGAACAGTATTATTCAGAGTTAACCTTCCACTACTGGTATTGGAAAAATTTACTTAACCTAGGAGATACTGGTTGGATCGGTTTCAGCCAAAAAAGAAGACATTGGTTGAAAAAAAATTTAAAAAAAGAACCTTTAAATAAAGGCAATATTAAAGATTTTCTATTAAGAGAACCATCAAATGACTGGGAAGGATATGATGCAATCGTATGTGATCCTATTTATGTAAACAAAGTTAAGAAAATTAAAATGATAAAAAGAGGATTTAGATCAATTATAAAAAAACCAGAAATTTTTTTTAATGAAAAAAAACAATCTCTGGCCTTTCATTTTGATATGCATCATGGGTATGGAAACCTTTATAAAGCAATAGAATTAATAAATGATGAAGATAGAGAGGATTTTTTAAATTTTGTAAATAATTCTGTATCTTATAATCCACATTTAATGTTTATTGCAAAACCAAAAATTTTAAATCAATGGTTTGAAACATTGTTTCCGTGGATTTTTAGATGTGAAAATTTTTTTGGATTCAGTGAATTAAAAGGTTATGACACAAAAAGATTGTATGCATATCTTGCAGAAAGATACCTTTCTTTATGGTTTAATAAGCATGTAAAAACTTTAAAGTGGCCATGGGCTTTTTTTGATGCGAGTGAGCAATAGATTAAATACTATTTAAAATTTTTATAATTTTTTTTATTTTATAATTCTCAATTAAAGGATAAGTCGGTAAAGAAAAAATTTTCTTAGCTTGCTTTTCAGTGTTAGTTAAATTTTTAAATTTAGAGTTTTTGTAAGCTTTCATTTTATGTATTGGATAAGGATATTGAATTCCAAGAATAATTTTTTCTTTTTTCATTTTTTTTAAGATAGTTTTTCTATTCTTACTTGCAACTACATACAAATGATAAACATGTAAATTATTTTTATTTTCAATAGGCTTGATAATGCAAGGGTTTTTAATTCCATCATTATACATTTTTGCAATTTCTCTTCTTCTTTTTATATTTTGATTTAAATATTTTATTTTAATATTGAGAATTGAAGCTTGTATTTCGCTCATTCTAGAATTTGTTCCATTTTCGACCGCATAATATCTTTTATTCCACCATTTTGAACTATCCGATTGTTCCATACCATAAAACCTTAACCTTTTTATTTTTTGGAAAATTTTTTTACTATTAGTTGTTACAAAACCTCCATCACCATAAGCACCTAGTATTTTTGTTGGATAAAAAGAAAAACAGCCTGTTATTCCAAATGTACCAATATTTTTATTCATAAATTTTGCCCCCTGAGCTTGAGCACAATCCTCAATGATTTTTAACTTATATTTTTTAGCAATTTTAATTATTTTTTTCATATTGCAAGACTGACCATATAAATGAACAGGAATTAAAACCTTTGTTTTTTTAGAAATTGCTTTTTCTAATTTATTTATATTCATTAAGAAGTCATCACCTATGTCAATAAATTTTACAGTTGCTCCTGTACTTATTATAGCTGACACAGTTGGTATGGCTGTATTAGCAACCGTTATAACTTCATCACCATAACCAATGTTTAAGGCTTTTAATGACAAATAAATAGCATCAGTGCCACTCCCAACAGCAACACCATACTTTGCATTATTAATTTTTAAAAAATTTTTTTCAAATTTATCTAATTCCTTACCAAAAAATAAATTTCCACTTTTTAAAACACCATCAATTGATTTTTGAATTTTATCTTTAATTAATAGATATTCGTTTAAATAATCCCAACTTTTAATCATTTTTTATAATTCAATATGAGAAATCCATTTACCTATATTATTTGAAAAATTTTTTTCTTTTTTAAAAATTTCATTTTTATGATTCCATGCAAATAGATATGCAAAATCTGGTTTATCATTTCTAAAATGGTCTACTGAAACAATAGGAATATGCATTCCTGGAGAATATTTATTTATTTTTTCTTTTGTTGTGTCACAAATATATGAAATTGTATCAGAGTCTATTCCACAATAGTTCAAAATTGTTGTGCTTTTAGAGGTTGCAGCATATCCAACAATTTTTTTGTTTTCATTTAAAATCTTTTTTAATAAACCATTAAGTTTAATTTTAGAATTTTCACAATCTTTTTTGAATTTTAAACATGACTCCATATTATCTAAATTATTAAATTTTTCTTCATCTAAAATTTTTTGTACATTTGGATTAATTGTCATTTGATTTTTTCTTGAAACAACATATCTCATAGACCCACCGTGAGTTTTTTGTTTTTGTAAATCAATTAATTCCATATCAAAAATTTCAAAGATTTTTTTTATAGCAGTGCCTGAAAACATAAATATGTGTTCGTCATAAATTTGATCATAAGAGGTTTTTTCAAACATTGAACCAAGGTAAGGTTCTTCAAAAACAAAAACACCTTTTTTTGAGAGTAATTCATCTACATTTTTAATTAGTCCTATTAAATCTGGAATGTGGCAAATTACATTTGCAGCAAAAATTACATCCGTTTGACCAATAAAATTTTTAATTAAAGTTAGAGAATTGACATCAAAAAATTTATTAATTGTTTTAATTCCTTTGTTGTTAGCAAGTTGTGCCACATTACTAGATGGCTCAAATCCAATATATTCTAAATTGCTATTTCGAAAGTTACTTAAAAATGTACCATCATTTGAACCTATTTCAATTATCTTAGAATTATTATTAATATAATTTTTTTTTAAAAAATCAGCAAAATTTTTAAAATGTAATTTCATAGTTTCCGAGCTACCCGTGAAGAATGGATATTCACTATTGAACATTTGTTTTGGTGTAGGATGGTCTTTTAGTTGAAATAAAGAGCATTTTTCAGAAAATCCTACATCCATATCAAAAAAAAATTCTTTCTCAAATTCTTCTTTTTTTAAAAAACCATTGGCTATAGGCATGAGGCCAAAAGACATAAATGGTTCCATATCTGATTTAGTTATTTTACATTTCATTATTTTATGCCTTTAAATAGCCCAAGGGTTTGTATAATTTCTTTATCAAGATTTGAATTAAGAAATAGTCCGTTTTTTGACAATTTTTTTTTGTCAACATGATAAGATAATTGATTCATTATAGGAGAATTTACAAGAGTTATTTTTAATTTTTTTTTAATTTTTTTAATCTTATTTATTATTTGTTCTACAGTAAAATTATTAGATACAACATTATAAATATCATTATCAAAAAAATCCTTGTCTATACAAAATTTAAATAGCTTAAATGCATCTGGCAAAGATAAATATGGCCTGTATTGATGTAGTGCGGTTTTGTAAACTTTTATAGTTTCACCAATTGCAGCATTTAAGCAAAAACTATTAACAGCTGTATGAAACCGAATTCCTTTGGATACACCTGCAATTGTTCCAAATCTAAATGTATTAAACCTTAAAGACTTGCTTTTTTTTAAAATATTTTCCTCTAATAGTTTTATTTTTGCATAAGGGCTTTGTGGTTTAAGATATTTTTTTTCACATGTTTCATCAACTAAACTCACTTGTTTTCCATAGACACTAGTTGAAGAAATGTGAAATAATCTAGCCTTTGTTCTCTTACATAATTTTATTACAGTATTAAGACAATTAAGGTTATTTGTGTACATTTCTTTTTTCTTACCAAAGCTTTTTTCTGCATTAGTCATAGAAGCAAAGTGAAAAACAATATCAATATTTTTAAATTCATTAAGAGAGTTTATGTTATTTAAATCTCTAAGATAAAATTTTACGTTATTTTTTTTCACATTGAATAAAGAGTTGTATCGATTTGATTTTAAATTATCTACCAATATTGCTTTTTTAACTTTTTTAATTTTATGCAAATTTTCAATTAGATAAGAACCTATATGTCCACATGCACCTGTAATTAAAATATTCATTATTTTTCCTCAGTTTTTATAAATTCAGAATATTTTTCAATATAATCATGAAATTCATATTTTCTATTACAAGCAACCATCACTATTGCATTAATTGTAAGAAATTTCAGCCTACACCAGTATAAATTTGGAATTAAAATTCCTATATTTTTTTTTGAGTTCAAAAGAATTTTTTTTTCTTTGCCATTCTTTTTTATAATCAATGCAATTTTTCCTGAAATTGGAATAAAAAATTGTTTACATTTTTTATGGGCATGATCGCCTCTATGATTATTTTTTTTGCCATAAATATAAAAAATTCTTTTTACAGGTATTGGAAACTTACTATCAAAATTTAAGGGAATTAGTTTGCCACTTTTTTTTGTAAAGGATTTTAATTTTATTATTTTAATTTTATTCATTTTTAATATTTCTTATGATTGAAAAAATAAATTTTTAATTTTCTAAAGAAATATAGCTTTATCTTTTTCATTATATTTTGTTTATATTTTTTTCCATTCGTTCCAATAAAGCCATCAATATCTGCATAAATTGGTGTTTTAGATAATGTCATTCCGTCCGATATTGCTTTCAATACAGCGTTTGAAACACAATTTTCAAAAATTCTATTTAATGAGTCATTAGTTTTTTTTGTCTCGGGTATTAAATAATTTTTAAAGAATTCTTTAGTTCCGCCATAAATATTAGCATCAGCGAATTTTAAATTATTGGTTATATTCACATAAATGTCAGTTTTGTTTTTTATAATATCTTTAATTATTTGTTTAAAATTTTTAATACAATGTCTTCCTGTAACATCTATAAAAAAATTTGTTTTTTTTGCAATTTCAGATTTTTCAAATATTTCTTTTAAACACAAGTATTGTCCAAAACCTTTTCCCAGCTTTTTATCAAAAGTATTGTTTAAATTATTTGAAAGTATCTCAATTTGTTTATTTGATTCTTTTGCAATTTTTTTAAAATATGAAAGATCATAATTTGAATTTTCGATTAATATTATTTTATCAATATCTTTTCTTTTAACCCAGAAATTAAAAGATTTTTTATAATCATTTAATCTAACATCGGTATTATTTCTAACTAAATAAGGCATATCTTCTGGATTGATTGTACAAGTAAGTATCAGAGCAAAATCAAAATTCATTTTAGATTAAATACCAATTTTTACCATTTATGTCTTTAATTAAATTATTTAAAAAAATAGAAATATAAAGATTTTTTATAAATATTAATGTAATTAT
>PVBE011153255.1_pt1 | contig 12820 bp, 15 predicted proteins | sample 1631181 | NCBI WGS metagenome assembly PVBE01 (sample SAMN08397723, study PRJNA350692) | Marine metagenome, whole genome shotgun sequencing project. | isolation source: water | place: Pacific Ocean | collected 2012-04
CAACCGTGAAGACTCGCTCTATGCGCATAGCGCCCCCCAACAATTTCTCGCCCGTTGTTAACCAGTTATACGATCCGTAGCGACTTTCCGGGCCGTGGGCGAATTAATTATTCTAATTCAGACACTTCGAGATGTTGTGCCCCAAATCTCTTTTGCTACAACATCTAGAAGCCCCGAACGTACGCCGTTCAAAATCAGATGGCAACAACATTTTGTGATGTGTGAATTTGCAGCCCTAGATACAGTGTTTTTTACCCTGTGGATAAAACTGTGGCTAAAGCGAACTTTTTTTAAATTATTATTATTTATATTATATCAATGTATTATACAAAATATATAATGTAAAACATTCACATAGCTTCTGAACGCTCTTAAAGTAGAATTTAAACGCGTTTCAGGTACGGGTGAAAATTGTCAAGAAATATATTTTTGAAATAGTTTGCCGATTTTGCCTGGAGCCGCTCATTCCATTACCAAGATTGTTGCTTTAAACTTAGAGTCCTGGACGGCACGTCAAGCAATGTGCATTATTCGCCGCATCATTGAGGAATTGATAATTGTGCTGATCGCCATGCTTTTATCGGCGTTCGGCGGCGCCAACGGAGATTTTCGCCATGTCTACGATCGGAACCCGGCTGTTCACCATGTCTAAAGGTGAATTCGTTGGCCGGGATGAATTCGGCAACCGTTACTACCGTGAAAAAAATGCCCTGGCCGGGCGCCGGGTGCGGCGCTGGGTGCTCTATCGCGGTGTCGACGAACCGTCGAGTGTGCCGCCGGCATGGCATGGCTGGCTGCATCATATCATCGATGAGTCTACGGCCGAAAAGCCGCTTGAGGTTAAGTCGTGGGAAAAGCCGCATTTGCCGAATTTAACCGGGACATCGGAGGCCTACCGCCCGCCCGGACATATTCTCGAAGGCGGCCGGCGCGATAAGGCGACCGGCGATTACGAACCATGGCGGCCGGAGTAGACCGACAGAGGGGCGCGCAACCGTCAAAACACTGAAGCCAGAATCATCCAGGCGGTGGCAGACGTCCTGGAGCATGAAGGTTTCGAAAAGATTGGGGTCAATCTTGTCGCACGCACCGCATCTGTCGATAAGGTCTTGATATATCGATATTTTGTCGGCGCCTTCGGCGAGAGCGCCGATATCTGGTGGACTGTTGATGAAATTGTCGGCGGCGATTTGCCTGGACCCAAGCAGGATACGCTATCGGCATGGTGCACCCTGGCTTTGACCCGCCAGGTCGAGGCCCTTCGCCAGCGCCCGGTGACGCAACAGGTTTTGCTGTGGGAATTGAGCCAATCGAACGCACTGACGCAGCATTTGAACCGAATACGCGAAGAGCGCATGCAGCTGCTCGTTCGCCGGGTGATCGAGCTTGGCGGCAAACGCTCCGACGCCCGTCTGATGGCGTTGCACGGTTTGATCGGCAGTGCGTCGGAATATCTGGTGCTTATAGGGCACGCCAGTCAAACAACCTGGTGGGCATGGATTTTTCCAGCGATGCCGGCTGGCGCCGGCTCGAGGCCTCGGTCTCGGCCTTGGTGCGCGCCGTATTTGCCGAGGAAGAAGCCTGACTTAGCCCGGCCGCACCAAGACGTGGCGCTTCTTACCGGCTGACAGCTTGATCACACCATCGGCGTTGCAGTCCGCCAGCGTAATGGCGGCGTCCTCCTTGGCGATAACAGTGTCGTTCAAACGCACACCGCCGCCGCGTATCAGGCGCCGCGCCTCGCCGCGCGAGCTGCAGAGGCCGGCGTCATAGATCAACTGGAAAGCCGGAATTCCGCCCTTCAGCTCGCTTTCCGCAGCGCTTTTTTCCGGCAGCCCGCCGCCGGCGCCACTGCCTTCAAAGGTGGCGCGCGCCGTGTCGGCGGCATCATTTGCGGCTTTTTCACCATGGCACATGGCGGTGGCGAGATTGGCGAGCAGCTTTTTGGCATCGTTCAGTTCTTCGCCCTCGACGGCTTCGATGCGGGTAATTTCATCGAGCGGCAATTCGCTAAAGAGGCGGAGAAAGCGGCAGACATCGCGGTCGTCGGTATTTCGCCAGAACTGCCAATAATCGTATGAGCTCAGTCTCGACTCGTCGATCCACACCGCGCCCTGCGCGGTCTTGCCCATTTTTGCCCCGGAAGCGAGGGTGATCAAAGGCGTCGTCAGGCCGTAGAGGCTGGTCGAATCGATGCGCCGCGCCAGTTCGACTCCATTGACGATATTGCCCCACTGGTCCGAGCCACCCATTTGTAAGGCGCAGCCCTGGCGCCGCGATAATTCCATAAAATCATAGGCTTGCAGGATCATGTAGTTAAATTCGAGGAACGTCATCGGTTGCTCGCGCTCAAGGCGCATACGGACGGAATCGAATTTAAGCATGCGGTTGAGCGAGAAATGCGTGCCGATCTGGCGCAGGAACGGAACATATTCCAAGCCGTCGAGCCAATCGGCGTTGTCGACCATGATGGCGTCGGTCGGGCCATCGCCGAATTCCAGAAAACGGGCAAAACAGCGCTGAATGCCAGCTTTATTTGCCGCAATCTGCTCATCGCTCAGCAAGCGGCGCGATTCGTCGCGCCCGGACGGGTCGCCGATCTTGGTCGTACCGCCGCCCATCAGGACGATCGGCTTGTGGCCCGTCTGTTGCAGCCAGCGCAGCATCATGATCTGCACCAAACTGCCGACGTGTAAACTGTCAGCGGTGCAATCGAAACCAATATAGGCCGTGACCGCGTCGTCCGCCGCGAGCGCATCGAGAGCGCCATCGTCCGTGCATTGGTGCACAAAGTCGCGCGCATGCAGGACGCGCATGAATTCAGAACGAAACTCGGGCATGAAAAGCGGCATCCTCGCTAAAATGAGCCCTGGCGGGGCGGTTCGCCGTGATGTAACACGGCCTTCATGCTTGAACAATGAGCCGTCCGAAGGTGCTGCAACAATGGAAATGAATTTCGCGTTGGGATTGATGAGCGGCACATCGCTTGATGGCATCGATGCCGCGCTGATCCGGACCGACGGCAAAACAGTTCGGGAATTCGGCCCGTGGATCACCGTCCCCTATGAAACGGAGATGGGCCGGGCGTTGCGCCACCTTATCGATGCCGGGCAGGGCGGCGATGAAGCTGAGCAGGGCATGGCGCAAGTGGAGGCGGCGTTGACCGAAGCTCATGCCGCGGTGGTTGGCACAGTGCTGGCCGAGGCCGGCTTGCGGGCGGCGCAAATCCGCGTCGTCGGCTTTCACGGCCACACCTTATGGCATGATCCTGAACACGGGCGGACAAGGCAGATCGGCGATGGCGCGCTGCTGGCGGAGCGCCTCGGCATCGATGTGGTAAACGATTTCCGCAGCGCCGACATGGCGGCCGGCGGGCAGGGTGCGCCGCTGGCGCCGCTCTATCACGCGGCGTTGGTCCAAAGCTTGGCGAGTTCCCTCGAGCTTCCGGTCGCGGTTCTAAATCTCGGCGGGGTGGCCAATATCACCTGGATCGGCAACGAACAGAGGCTCCTGGCCTTCGATACCGGCCCGGCCAGCGCCCTGATCGACGACTTGATGTTACGCCGCTGCGGCGAGGCCTTTGACCGCGATGGCGAACGGGCTGCGGCGGGGCAGGTCGATGACGGCGCATTGGCGATATTGTTGGACAATGCCTATTTTTCGGCGTCGCCACCGAAATCCCTCGATCGTAACGCCTTCGACGCTGCGCCGATTGAGACGCTTTCGACAGAGGATGGCGCGGCGACGCTGGTCGCTTTTAGCGCCGAGACGGTGGCGCGCGGTTTGGCGCTATGCCCGGAAAAGGCACGTCGAATTCTGGTCGGTGGTGGTGGACGGCACAATCCGGCGCTGATGGCGGCGCTTCGCCAGCGCTGCGGAATTTCGGTCGAGGCGGTCGAAGCGGTGGGCTGGCGCGGTGATGCGCTGGAGGCGGAAGCGTTCGCCTTTCTTGCCGTGCGCGCCCTGCAAGGCGCGGTTTTGAGCTTGCCAGAAACTACCGGCGTGGCTCACCCACTGAGCGGCGGGGTGGTGCACAAAGCCGGCTGAGCCGGCTTCAGCTGGTTTCGGCCGGCTCCATGTTTTCGTCCAAATAGGATTCGATATTCTTGCCGAGAATCTCGATCCTATCGTCGAATAGATGGTTGGCACCCTTTATGACGCGGTAATCGATCTCGATATGGCGCTGGCTTTGCAGTTTTTGCGCCAAGGTCGCGACATCGGATTCGGGCACCAGATCGTCGCGCGCGCCGTGCAGGATCAGGCCGGAGGACGGGCAGGGCGCCAAAAAAGTGAAATCGTACATGTTGGCTGGCGGCGCCACGGCGATGAAGCTGTGAATTTCTGGCCGCCGCATCAGCACCTGCATGGCGATCCATGCGCCGAACGAAAAACCGCTGATCCAGCAATATTTTGCGTTCGGGTTGATGGTTTGCATCCAATCGAGCGCCGCCGCCGCGTCGCTGAGTTCGCCCAGGCCATTATCAAAGCGACCCTGCGAGCGCCCGACACCGCGGAAATTAAAGCGCAGGACCGAGAAACCGCGCTCTCGGAAGATATGAAAAACCGTATAAACAAGCTTGTTGTTCATTGTTCCGCCATGCTGCGGATGGGGGTGGAGCACCAGGGCAATTGGCGCATACGGGTCTTCGGCATGGTGATAGCGCGCTTCGAGGCGCCCTTCAGGCCCGTTGATCATCACCTCTGGCATGATGGCATTCCGTGTAATCCAATACTGTTGGAGTGAGTAGCCATGGCCTTTAATTTTTACTGGACATAGCTAAATATTTGACTAAAAACAACGTCTGTTAACTTGATGAATTAAGTCGGGTACTGTAAGAATGTAATTGTGAAATTTGTCCCCGAATTTAGTGCCGATACTTGCGGCACGCGTGCCAAGTGAATAGTTTCGAAGAGACCATTGATATACGATGGGTGCCGTTATGTTCAAGCGCATAAAAGAAGATATGGATTGTGTATTCGGTCGCGACCCCGCTGTGCGTTCGCGGATCGAGATATTTTTCTGTTATCCGGGCTTTCATGCGCTGCGTTTTTACCGCTTGGCAAACTGGCTGTGGCGGCACCGCTTTCGTCTGCTCGGGCGCTTCGTTTCTCATTTGGGACGCATCTTCACCGGCATTGAAATTCATCCAGGCGCGACCATCGGGCGGCGCTTTTTTATCGATCACGGCATGGGCGTGGTGATCGGCGAAACCGCCATGATCGGCGATAATGTGACGCTCTATCACGGTGTCACGCTCGGCGGCGTCACATGGGCGCCGGGCAAACGCCATCCGACCCTCGAGGATGATGTCGTTGTTGGCGCCGGCGCTCAGGTTTTGGGCCCGATTTCGGTCGGCAAGGGGGCACGGGTCGGCGCCAATGCGGTCGTCCTCAAGGATGTTCCCGCCGGCGCCACCATGGTCGGCATTGCCGCCCGTCCGGCGGCCGGTGTGACGAAAGATAAAGAAACACAGAGCGGATTTGCCGCTTACGGCACACCATCGCCCAACGTTGCCGATCCGACGTCGCGCTCGATTGAGGGGTTGCTCGGAGAACTCGATCGCTTGCGCGCCCGGGTCGGACAACTTGAAAGCGCCGGCGCGGGCGAGCAATCGCAAACCGTAACCGGCGAAGAAAATGACGATGCCAAGGGCGAAAATATTCCGCCCAATTGCTAGATGCCGGCCGCTATGCTGGCAATGTTTGATAGGAAAGGGAATCTGACATGAAACTTGGTACGAAGGGCCGTTATGCGGTTATGGCAATGGTGGATCTCGCCGGCAGCACCGTCATGAATGGCAAATCCAACCCCATGACGCTTTCCGATATCGCCGAACGTCAGGAAATTTCCTTGTCCTATTTGGAGCAATTGTTCAGCCGCTTGCGTAAGGCCGGTTTGGTCAAGAGCGTGCGTGGGCCCGGTGGCGGTTACATGCTGGCGCGCAGTGCCGCTCAATTGCGGATTTCCGATATAGTCATGGCCGTCGACGAACCGATCCGTGTCACCCGTTGCAGCGCCAACAGCGGCGCCGGCTGTATGCCCGATGGCGGCCGCTGCGTCACCCATGACCTTTGGCAAGAGTTGGGCAACCATATCTATCTGTTCCTCAATACGGTGACGCTCGAAGATGTTTGTGCGCGCCGTGTTTTAGGTGCCAGCGGCGTGTTGCATGCGGCGCAGCGCAACGAAAACCAGCAGCAAAGGCTCACGCCCGCCTCCCCGGGATCGCCCGTGGCGGCCGAATGAACCTTCGCCGCCCCGATACAGACGCAATTTACCTCGATTACAACGCTACCGCGCCGGTTAAACCACAAGTCACGGAAGCCATTGCCGGTGGCTTGGCGATGACGGGCAATCCGTCGTCAGTGCACCAGTTCGGCCGTGTGGCGCGGGAAGCGGTTGAAGAGGCACGCGAGCGGGTTGCGGCCATGATCGATGCGACGGCGGCTGAGATCATTTTTACTGCCGGCGGCACCGAGGCCAACAATACCGCGCTTGCCGGCGCCGGCCGGAGGCGCCTGATCGTTTCCGAAATCGAGCATCCATCCATTCTTCGCGCTGCCGAATTCGTCTAACAAGGGAGTAGCGGAGACGGCGAGCGGGAGTTGCTTGTGCTGCCGGTGAATGGCGAGGGCGTCGTATCGCTCGACGCGCTCGATCAGGCGCTTGGTGAGAGCGGCGAAGATGCGCTGGTATCGGTGATGTTGGCCAACAATGAAACCGGTGTGATCCAGCCGGTCGCGGAATTCGCCGCCTTGGCGCGCGCGCGTGGCGCGCTGGTCCATTGCGATGCGGTTCAGGCGCCAGGGCGCATCGCTTTCGGCGTCGATAGCCTTGGCGTCGATATGCTCAGTCTCTCGGCCCATAAATTCGGCGGACCCAAGGGTGTGGGCGCGCTCTTCCTGCGCGCCGCGGTCGAGTTGAAGGCGCTCGTCATCGGTGGCGGGCAGGAGCGCGGCTGGCGGGCGGGAACGGAAAATGTCGCCAGTATCGTCGGCTTCGGCGTCGCCGCCCAATTGGCGGCGGAAGATTTACAAAACGCGCCGCATGTGGCGGCGCTGAGAGATGCGGTCGAGCAACGCTTGAGCGCCATCGATCCGGCCGTCAAAATTTTTAGCGCCGGCGTGGAGCGCCTGCCCAATACCACCTGCCTGACCATGCCGGGGGTGCAAAGCGAGACGCAAGTGATGGGTTTGGACCTGTCCGGCGTTGCGGTCAGTGCCGGCTCCGCCTGTTCATCGGGCAGGGTTGAGCCGTCACATGTGCTGCGTGCGCTTGGCGCACCCGATGGCGAGACCGGTTGCGCCATCCGAATTAGCTTTGGCTGGGCCAGCGGCGAAGCAGACGTCGAAAAACTGGTTAGCGCGTGGCGCGCCTTTTATGCCGGATTGTCGGCGCGCTATGCTGGCGGCGTATCGCAGCCCTCAGACTCGGCGGGTGCCAGCGTAGTTGAGCGTTGACCGTGACGAGTGTCTTGCGTTTGGATGGCGCCGTCCCGCCTTGAAATTCTCAATTCATGAGAGACTTCAGACAGCGGCAAGACTGTTGGAGACTTAATGCATGCCACGAATGACTTTTATCGACGCCGACGGCACCCGCCTCGAAGTCGACGCGGCGCTTGGTGATTCGGTGCTGGATATCGCGCGCGAAAACAATATCGCGATTGAGGGTGCCTGCGAGGGCTCGATGGCGTGCTCGACCTGCCATGTCATCGTCGATAAAAAATGGTACCGCAAGCTCGAACGCTCGAGCGAGGATGAAGAGGATATGCTCGATCTTGCCTTCGGCCTAACCCGGACATCGCGCCTCGGCTGTCAGATAGAGATCACCGAGGCGTTGGATGGCCTCGTGGTATCGCTGCCCAAAGAGACGCGAAACATGCTGATGGATTGATCGTGGCCGGGGATCTGTTTGTCGGTTTGCGTGATGCCTGTGCCACGGAGTGGCGCGGTTATACCCACCATCCCTTTCTCTCTGCCATGGCGGCGGGCACGCTGCCCAAAGCAGCGTTCCGCAGCTATCTGATCCAGGATTATATTTTCCTTCGCCATTTTGCCCGCGCCTATGGCCTGGCCGCCTACAAGGCGGAAAGCCTAGCCGAAATTCGCGCTGCGGCGAAGGGCCTCAGCGCCATCATCGATGTCGAAATCGGCCTGCATAAAAAATACTGCGCCGGCTGGGGGGTGGATGTGGCCGCTCTTGAGAGCGCGGAGGAGGGCGATGCCACCCTGGCGTATACCGGCTATGTGCTTGAGCGCGGCATGGCCGGCGATCTGCTCGACCTGCACGTCGCGCTGGCGCCCTGCATTGTCGGTTATGGCGAAATCGGCGCGCGCCTGTTGGCCGATAAAAACACCCGCCTGGAGGGCAACCCCTATCGCGACTGGATCGAAATGTATGGCGGTGCAGACTATCAGGAGATTGCGCTGCAAGCGGTGGGGTATCTTGATACTATCGCCGAGACGCGCGGCGCCACCGGACGCCGGGCGAGCCTGATCGCTACCTTCCGCCAGGCAACCCGATTGGAAACCGAATTCTGGCAGGCCGGTTTGGCGGCGAAAGACGGCTAGCAAAAAAACAGTCTTATTCCTTGCCCGTTCGATTTCGCGCCCTATATTTCCGCCATGCCCATTTTCTCAATCGAAGCCGGTATAGGCAAGCCGCGCAGCCAGACCCGTATCGTCGTGGCGATGTCGGGCGGGGTCGATTCCTCGGTCACGGCGGCGCTTTATGCCGAGGCCGGCTATGACGTGGTCGGCATCACGCTGCAGCTTTATGACGATGGCGAGGCTGTAGGGCGCGTCGGTGCCTGCTGTGCCGGGCAGGATATTCGCGATGCCCGGCGTATCGCGGCGCATCTCGGCATTGCCCACTATGTTCTCGATTATGAGAATAAATTCCGTACTGAAGTGATGGATGATTTCGCCGACTCCTATTTGCGCGGCGAGACGCCGGTGCCGTGCATTACGTGCAATCAGACGGTCAAATTCCGCGACCTGATGGCCGCCGCCGGCGATCTCGGTGCCGACGCGCTTGCCACCGGCCACTATGTCCGCCGGGTGATCGGCCCATCAGGGCCTGAAATGCACCGTGCACATGACCCGGCGCGCGATCAGAGCTACTTCCTGTTTGCCACCACGGCCGAGCAGCTTGCCTTCCTGCGCTTCCCCTTGGGCGATATCGCCAAGAGCGAAGTGCGCCGCCACGCCGAGCGGCTTGGCCTTGCGGTGGCGGAAAAGCCCGATAGCCAGGACATCTGTTTCGTGCCCGGCGGCGATTACGTTTCCGTCATTGAGCGGCTTCGCCCGGGTGCCGCGGCGGCGGGCGATATCGTCAACAGCGCCGGCGAGGTTCTTGGCCGGCACGAAGGAATTATTCATTACACCGTCGGTCAGCGGCGGGGACTCGGTATCGCAGCACCCGAGCCGCTCTATGTGGTTGGCGTCGATGCGGCCAAGCGCTCCGTCATCGTCGGGCCAAAGGCGGCGCTGCTGTGCGACCGTGTCTCCGTCGGCGGGGCGCTTTTTCTCGACCCTGGCTTGACCGCCGATAGCGAGCACGACGTCACCGTCCGCTTGCGCTCCACCCATCCCGGCGCGCCGGCACGCCTGATCGCGCGCGGCAATAACACGGCGGAAATTCACCTCAGTCAGCCTGAGGCGGCGACAGCGCGCGGCCAGGCGGCGGTGTGTTACCGCGAAAACCGCATGCTGGGCGGTGGCTGGATCACCGGCACCGGGCGCAGCGTCGCCCTCGAAGCCGCCGCCGCTTAAGAATTTTGTGACTTTGGTCACTGCACGGCTTGCTACTTGCTGGCAGGATTGAGGCACTGGAATCAACGACAACGGCAAACCGTCGGTAACGGCGGGGCGCAAAGCTACCGGCCCAATTTATTGGGCGGCGGGGCTGCCGAAAGGAACAAGAAGTTGAGTATTTTAGGGTTCAAACGATGCCGCTGGCGCTGGTGTAATCGGCGAAACGGCTCCTGGGTGGAGGATGTTCAGTTGAAGTTAGTTGTTGACGAACGGGAACTCGAGACGCTGAATTGGTCGGTTGGCGGTTTTATTGCCCACGGCCTTGAGCCGAAGGACCGCTTTACCGGCCAGATGGAGCCGCCGGGCGGCCCGACCAGCGATTTTACCGGCCAGGTCACCCGGGTCGATACGAGCGGCGCCAAAGCCGTTCGCTTTGTCGAATTCGACCTGACGACGCTTTTGGCGCTTCAGGATAATATTAACGCCTAAATTTCATACCACCCTGATCGGGCCGCCTTCCTCCATGCTTGACACATCGCCGCGCCCGGACGTATAGCCAACGCCGCGATGGCTGTGGCGATTGCTGCGAGCGTCGCTGTGGCGGGGTAGCTCAGTTGGTAGAGCAGTGGAATCATAATCCATGAGTCGGCGGTTCGAGTCCGCCTCCCGCTACCAATTTATAAAACAAAATCAAATAGATACTAGAAACTCGCTCCGGCGGGTTTTTCTTTATTTGGCTTATGGGTACACCATGGGTACACCGCGCGGCAAATCCGGCCAATCCGTCTTTGTCTTCACGGGCCACCATTAGGGGAGCATGGCCGGACACGCGACGTGTCCCGCGCTACTCCGTTTTTTCTTAAACCAGATGCGCCAAATTGCCTCGGTAATGGCGAGGCGTTGCTCTGACGCGCCCCGAGCAGCTTGAAGGGAACGCGCGTTATGGTCGAATTGACATCAATGAAAATTTTGAGGCGGCGGCAGGTCGCTCCGATTATCGGCTGCTCCCGCATGACCGTCTGGCGCATGGAGCGGGCGGGCGCCTTTCCAAAGCGTATTCAAATCAACTGCGGTTCCGTCGGTTGGCTCGAACATGAGGTCGATGACTGGCTCGCCCAGCGCATGGCGAACCGCGTCGAGGACGAGCCAGCCGGGAGTTGGACCAAGCCAACGACCGCTCAAAGTCTCAACGAGCGAATCAGCCAAATCGAAAAGCAGGCCAATTGCGACGATTACGACGACAGCATGGACGGCGATAACGCGTCCGCGCTGGCGTCCGCCGGTTGGGGTACAGACGAAGATTATGTCGGCGGGTGCGACCGCTACTAAGAGTTTCTCCGCCGCGCTGCTCCGACTCGGTTGCGCTCTCAGCGTAGGAATATCGGGCTTCAGGTGAACTTGGGGCCGCCGGTCGTTTTGCCATGGCGGCATTAACGGCGGCCCCATTCTGTTGGAAGCGATGTATGCCGCGTCGGTCATGCATATCGTCTTTTCAAGCTCGTGCGCAGTGTACGGCGCGCCCGATGTGATGCCGATTACCGAAAACACCCCTTCGCTCCCATCAGCCCCTATGCATGCAGCAAACTGGCGATGGAATATATGCTGAAGGATTGCCGCACTGCGCATGGTCTGAGCTACGCCGCGCAGCGCTATTTTAATGCCGCCGGCGCCGATCCAGAAGCGCGCATCGGCGAAGGCCATTCGCCCGAGACCCATGCGCTGCCGCTGGTCATTGATACGGTGCTCGGCAGGCGCGGGCAATTCTTGATCTTTGGCAGCGATTATTCGACAGCCGACGGCACCGCCATCCGGGACTATATCCATGTTGACGATCTCGCCGCCGCTCATGTTTTGGCGCTGGAGCATCTGCTGACGGCGTCGGATTCGCTGGTTCTCAATCTCGGCACCGGCACGGGTTGTTCGGTGCGCGAACTGATCAATGCGGTGGCGCGTGTCTCCGACCGTAATGTCCCGGTGGTTAAGGAAGCGCGGCGCCCCGGCGCCCCGTTGCTTGGAAATATGGCAATGTATGAAGAGTTTCTGCGGCAGAACATCGCAATAACCGGCGGAGTTTTTCGCCTTTTGCTGCAGAAACCCGAATAGCATTCCAACAAGTTGCTCCAAACCTAATTCTTCCGCTAGCATGACGGCGGATCAAAAAAATAATTATCTGGGGGAATGCACATGTCTAGAGTTCTGACTGCCGCCGTGGCCCAAATGGGGCCAGTTGCCCGAGATGAGAACCGCGTTCAGGTCGTTGATCGTTTGATTGCGATGATGTGCCACGCTCATGCCCGTGGTGCCGAGCTCGTTGTATTCCCCGAACTGGCTCTCACCACCTTTTTCCCGCGTTGGGTTTTGGATAGTCAGGACGAAATTGACAGTTTTTTCGAAACCGAAATGCCGTCGAACGAGACCCAGCCTTTGTTTGAGGTGGGCAAGGAGTTGGGCGTCGGCTTTCACCTCGGATATGCCGAAAAATTAACCGGCGATGACGGTGTCACGCATTACTTCAATACCGCCATCCTGGTCGACCGGAATGGCGAGATATCAGGCAAATACAGGAAAGTCCACTTGCCCGGCCACGCGGAGCCGCAACCCAACCAGCCGCACCAGCACCTGGAAAAGCGTTACTTTGAAGTCGGGGATTTGGGTTTTCCGGCGTTTCGCTCAATGGACGGCGTCATGGGTATGTGCATCTGTAACGACAGGCGGTGGCCGGAAACCTACCGTGTGCTCGGCCTTCAGGGTGTCGAGATGGTCATGCTCGGCTACAACACACCAACCACCAATCCCTTCCAGGAGACCGAATCGCCCCATTTAGGCATGTTCCACAATCATCTCTCAATGCAGGCGGGGGCCTATCAAAATGGCGCCTGGGTGCTGGCCAGCGCCAAGGCCGGGACGGAGGAGGGTGTGCACCATATGGGTGGCAGTTGCATCATATCGCCGACCGGAGAAATGGTTGTTCAGGCTATGACCGAAGGGGACGAAGTGATTGTCGCTGAATGCGACCTCGACCGCGGCAAGTATATCCGTGAGACGATCTTTAATTTTGACGCCC
>PVBE012490394.1_pt1 | contig 12820 bp, 8 predicted proteins | sample 1631181 | NCBI WGS metagenome assembly PVBE01 (sample SAMN08397723, study PRJNA350692) | Marine metagenome, whole genome shotgun sequencing project. | isolation source: water | place: Pacific Ocean | collected 2012-04
AGGTAGCCCTGGCCGTAGCGGATATTGTGGTCGAGCAGCTTGACCAATTGCGGCTCGGTTTCGATCTTCTCGACAATCATGGTGACGCGCGAATCAAGCAGGTCTTCCTGCAGATAGAGCATCTGATCGCGCCCTTTCTCGGTATTTACCAGGGAGATCAGATTGTCGGCTTCCACTTTGACGTAGTGGAAATTGCGCTTGGCGGTTTCCATAAAATTCAGGTTGAGGCGCTCGACTCGGTCGATTGAGAAGCTAAATCCGAGCTCGGCCAGGCAGTCGAGATTGTCGGCGAACTCGTTGTAATGGGTCTCGACATCGATTTGCGAAAACTCAAATATGAGATCGTTGGCCAATTCGACATTCTCCGACAGGAACTCGACAAATTGACCGAAGAAGGCCTCGTCGCGCAGGGTGTGCGGCGAGACGTTACAGAAAAAGCCGTAATCGCGATTGTGACGCCGCACCCGGCGCAACAGCTAAATGCAGCGGAACAGCAGATTATTATCTATCGCGCCGACAAGGCCAGCGCTTTCGGCCAGCTCGAGATATAGGTGCGGGCCGATAAATTTGCCGTCATGATCCTGAATGCGCGAATAGGCCTCAAAATATTCGACCTTGCGCGTCGGTAGCGAGACGATCGGCTGCAGGAAGAGGCTGACCCGGGCGCGCTCCAGGGCATCGCGCGTGATGGCGAGAATATCCTGCGCATTGCTGCCGAGCGCTGGTGATGCCGGCGTTTGCTGGCTGCCGCCGGAGGGAAACTGCACCAATTCACCGTCTCCGCCCTGCCCAAGCGAGCTGCTGAGACCCATATAGCTCGAACGACACTCGCTTTTGGCGTCCGCTTGCTCGGGCGACGCCAGGGTGTCCAATATCAATTCGCTCGAACCGCCAGCCTCGATTGCCTTGGCTTCCGCTGCACTCTCAGCCGCCGCCATGGTTTTTGCGGGCGCCGCCTGTTTCTTCGCGCCCTTTTTACTGGTCAATTGCGAGAACAGTGTGCGCAACAAGCGAAGCTCGCCCAAGACCTCGTTGCTCGAGCGGGTGTTTTTCTCAAGTTCCATGTCGGACGCGCCGAGCGGGTTGTCGTCGCCAAAATGCGATTTCATTTTGCGCAGCTCGTTGCGCGCCGCATCCAGATCGCGCTGCATTGTCTCGTTGGAAGTTAAAACGATGCTTAGCTCGCGTATGATATCGCGGCCGCGGCTGTTGTTGACGATGCTCTGGTGGGCCAGCGCGCCACCTATCAACACGGCGCCGCCGGCAAAGAGAGCAAGTACAGGTTCAACCGCCGCGCTTAAGAGAGGCAGGCCGAACGCTGCAGCGGCTCCAAGGGCGATATAGGTTAAGGCGACAAGGCTATGGAATAAGACCGACATTCTTCATTTGCACAATTCTATTGGCTAAGCCCCCAGACTGCCCGGAGAGCCTTGATTTATGGTTAAGATTTTCCGTGAAAGCCTTAATTGATGAGAATTTTCTCTCTATTTTACCGCCTTAATCGCTTCGCTGGGGGGGCAAAGCCGTGACGCAAGGGTGGCTTTGCAGTCGGCATCCGTTTCGGGTAGTGTTTTCCCATCACAGCCTTAGAATCATTAGGTTTCGTACCTTCGGGCGCGGCCTGGATTGATGAAGGAGTTACGCCGCACGTGCGAATCGTCGGATTTAGCGCTCTGATCATCGGTATCGGCCTAATCATCGCCATGGTGGTCTATGAAGGCGCCGGCGATGTTGCGGCGGCCATCGCGGCGGTCGGCTGGGGGCTGGTTTTCGTCATTGTCTCACGCATTGTGCCAATTGCCTTTGACGGCTATGTCTGGCGCTTTCTCTTTCCGCGCGATATTGAGCGCCCCGTCGCCCTGTTGCTGTGGGCACGCTGGATCGGCGAGGGCGTCAATACCCTGATGCCGGCGCTGCAGGTCGGTGGCGCGCTGGTGCGTACCAGGCTGCTCGTGGTGCGCGGTATGCCGGGCCGCATCGTTGGCGCCAGCGTCGTCGTCGATCTTACTTTGAGCACGCTGACGCAACTGCTCTTTACCCTGGTCGGCGTCGGCCTGCTGCTGGCGCATTATGGCAATAATGATATTGCCAAGGGCGCGGGTGCCGGCGTTGGCCTTGGCCTGATATTGGTCATCGGCTTTTGTATCTTTCAGCATCGCGGCCTTTTTAGCTATCTCGTCGGCCTGGTGTCGCGCGTCGCCAAAGGGCGCGATTGGGTGAACGCGGTGGGCGGCGCGGAGGCGCTCGATGAATCGATTCGCGCGCTCTACCGCCGGCGCTGGGCGCTCACCTTCAATGCCGCCGGGCAGATGCTCGCCTGGGCCATGGGCGCGGCGGAAATATGGCTCGCTCTTTATTTCATGGATATTCCGGTCACCATCGCCGATGCGCTGCTGCTCGAGAGCCTTATTCTCGCCGTACGCGCGGCGGCTTTCTTTGTGCCGGGCGCAGTTGGTGTGCAGGAAGGCGCCTTCGTTCTTTTGGGTGCGGTGATTGGCATCGGCCCGGAAGTGGCGCTGGCGCTCTCGCTCATCAAGCGTGTGCGTGAGCTGGTGATCGGCGTGCCGGCACTACTTGCCTGGCAATTGGCCGAGGGCAAGCATCTCTTTTCGACGCGTCACCGCCGCCGCGCCGATGTGGCGGGTGCGGGCGAGGAGGCATTGCCGCAGCCGGCTATGGATCGCCCCAGCGATTAGTACCTAGGCCGCCAAATCGTCGCCGGCCAAGACCCGCTTGATCAGGGTAAGCGTCTCCGAAATCCCATAGAGGGCGATAAACGAGCCCATGCGCGGCCCTTGTTCCTGGCCGAGCAATGTTTCGTAGAGCGCCTTGAACCAGTCGCGCAGATTTTCGAACGCGTGGCGTTTGCCGACTTCATAGATTTCACTTTGAATTGCCTCGGCGTCCGCATCCGCCGGCAGTGCCTCAAGGGCCGAAACCAAATCTTCCAGGGCTTGCGTTTCCATCTCGTTGGGCTGGCGGTAATTTTTATTCGGCTTGACGAAATCGCGGTAGTAGTTGAGCGCCAGCGCCACCAGCTGGTCGAGAATTGGCGCGCTCTCGGGCGCCGCATCGGGCACGTAGCGGCTGATAAAGCCCCAGAGAACCGCCGGATCCTCGGTGTTGCAGACGCTCGCCAGGTTGAGAAGGATGGCATAGTCGATGCCGGTCTCCGGCTTCGGCGGTGCATCGGGGTGAATGTGCCAGATCGGGTTTTCCAACTGCCCGGCCGCGTCCAGATCGGCGAACTTGCCGAGGTGGGTGAGATAATCGTCGACATGTCGCGGTATGACATCGAAATGCAGGCGCTTGGCGCGGCGCGGCGTGGCGAACATATAGAGCGACAGGCTCTCCCTCGTGCCGTAGCGCAGCCATTCATCGATGGTCAGGCCATTGCCGCGCGATTTCGAAATTTTCTCGCCGTTTTCGTCGAGAAAAAGCTCGTAATTGAAGCCCTCGGGCGGCGTCGATCCGAGAATGCGGCAGATCTTGCCCGACAGTTCGACCGAGGAAATAAGGTCCTTGCCGGCCATTTCATAGTGCACATCCTGGGCATGCCAGCGCATTGCCCAATCTGCCTTCCACTGTAATTTGCAATGGCCGCCGGTGACCGGAACCTCGACGCTTTTGCCGTTTTCGTCGCTATAGCAGACCGTACCGGCATCGACGTCCCACGCAGTGATCGGCACTTGCAGCACCTGCCCCGTCGTCGGGCAAAGCGGCAGAAACGGGCTGTAGGTCGCCTGGCGCTCCGGCCCCAGCGTCGGCAGCGTTACGGCCATGATCTTGTCGTAATTTTTGAGGATATCGAGGAGCGCCGCATCAAGCTCGCCGCTCTGATAGGCCTCGGTTGCGCTTTTGAACTCATAATCGAAGCCGAAGGCGTCGAGAAAGGCGCGCAGGCGGGAATTGTTGTGATGGCCGAAGCTCTCATGCGTGCCGAACGGATCGGGCACACTGGTGAGCGGCAGGCCGAGATGCGCCGCCATCGCCCCGCCGCCCGGGATGTTGGTCGGCACGCTCCTCAGGCCATCCATATCGTCCGAAAAGGCCACCAGGCGCGTCGGCAGGTCTGAAAGCGTGGCAAAGGCGCGGCGCACCATGGTGGTGCGCGCCACTTCGGCGAAGGTGCCGATATGCGGCAAGCCGGACGGGCCGTAACCGGTTTCAAATAGCACGGTGCCATTGTTGGGTGGATTTTTCTCGAATCGCTTGACGAGGTTGCGCGCTTCCTTGAACGGCCAAGCCTTCGCTTCCTCGGCAAACTCTTTGAGCGTGGCCAGATCGCCGGTCATCGCTATTCTTCTCCTAAAATAAATTGTGCGGGCGCAAAATGCGCCAAGCCCCCCAAGCCCGTCAACCGCTATACTGTCGCCATGCAACGCGCCGCACCGCCCGCAAAAGAAAAACCCGCTGTCAATCTGCCCGAGGCGCCGGCCCTGGTGCTCTCGTCGGGGCAGGCGCTGTGGCTGAGCAGCGCCGGCGAAGTTGAGCACATTGCCTTGAAGCAGGCGGCGCAGCACCTCGCTGCCGGTCCGCCGCCTTTTGTGTGCCACGCGCGCAGCGTGGCCCGGCGCCTTGGCATCAACAGCTTCCATGCCTATGACGTGCTCGAGCTGTTTGCCTTTACCCATCCGGCGGTGTTCTGCCTGCCGACCATCCTCGGCCTCGCCGATGCGCTCAAGCTCAAGCGGCCTGACGATCATGAGGAAGAGGCGGTTCTGTTGCTCGATGCGGCGGCGGCATTGCTATTGGCCTTGGCCAGGCGCGGCGCATCGCCGGACGGCGGGGAGAATGGAGATGCGACGCCCCGGCTTGCCGCGGTGATGGCCAAGGCTGGCTGGATCTGGGGTGATGTGGTTGCGGCGGCACTGCCGGCTTCGGGGTCAACAGACAAGACGGGGGGGTCAACAAACAAGGCGGGCGGCAAGAGCAGTAATCCCCTTGCCGTTTGGGCGCGCCTGAAGGAATGGCAGGAATTGCCGCCGCCGCCGCCGGCCGGTCATTTCGGCGTGAGCACGCCTGAGGCGCGGGCGCGGCTCGCCGAGCTGCTCGGCGAAGGCGCCGAGGCGCGGCCGCAACAGGCGGATTACGCTTCCGCCGTGAGCCGCGCCTTTGAGCCGACGGCGGCGCCGGATTCACCCAATCTGGTGTTGGCCGAGGCCGGTACGGGGGTCGGTAAAACGCTCGGCTATATTTCCCCGGCCAGCCTCTGGGCCGAGAAAAATGAGGGCACCGTCTGGCTCTCCACCTTCACGCGCAATCTGCAGCGCCAGATCGACAGCGAGCTTGACCGGCTATTCCCCGATCCGCGCGTCAAGGCGGACAAGGTTGTGGTGCGCAAAGGGCGGGAGAATTATCTCTGCCTGCTGAATTTGGAAGAGGCGGTCAGCCGTGCCGTATTGGCGCCGAATGAGCATATCGCCCTCGGCCTGATGGCGCGCTGGGCCGAGGCGACGCGCGACGGCGATATGGTGGGCGGTGATTTTCCCGCCTGGCTCGCCGATCGGCGTACTCTGGCGCTCACCGACCGGCGCGGCGAGTGCATCTTTTCCGCCTGTTCGCACTTCCGTAAATGCTTCGTTGAGAAAAATCAGCGCAAGGCGCGCGCTGCCGAGATCGTTATCGCCAATCATGCCCTGGTCATGGTCCAGGCGGTGCAGGGCGCTTTTGCGGCGGCGGAACGCGGCGCGCCGACGCGCTTTGTCTTCGATGAAGGCCATCATGTTTTCAACGCGGCGGATTCGGCTTTTTCGGCCCATTTGAGCGGAACTGAGGCGCGCGAACTTAGGCGCTGGCTGATGGGCGCGGATCGTCGCGGCGGTGGTGGCAGCAGCCGGCGGCGCGGCCTTGAGAGCCGTATTGACGACCTTATTACCGACGATGAAAATGCCATGCAGGCGCTCGACGAGGCCCTGCAGGCGGCGCGCGCCCTGCCGGGCGATGAATGGGCAGCGCGTCTCGCCGGCGGTAATACGCATGGCACGACCGAGCATTTTCTCGCCTATGTCCGCAGCCAAGTGTTGGCGCGCAGCGGCGCGGGCAGCGGCCCCTACAGCCTGGAAGCGCCAACCGTGCCGAAAATTGAGGGCTTGGCCGATGCGGCGGCGGCGCTCGAAGCGTCGTTGATCGCCATTCTGCGCCCGCTCTTGGTGCTGTCGCGCCATCTCGCCACCCTCCTCGATGAGAAGGCCGATGTGCTCGAAAGCACTCAGCGCAACCGCATCGAAGGGGTGGTGCGCGGCATTCAGCGGCGCGGCCAGGAACAGCTCGCCGCCTGGTGCGGCATGCTGCAAACCCTGGCTCTTTCACCGGCCAGCGCAAATGACGGTGACCCAGGCGCAGACAATGCGGCGGACACCCTAGCCGAGGACTATGTCGATTGGTTCAGCATAGAGCGCAGTGAGGGGCACGAAACCGATGTCGGCATGCACCGCCACTATATTGACCCGACGGCGCCGTTTGCCGGTGCCGTTCTGGCCTCGTCGCACGGCGCCATTTTAACTTCCGCCACACTCAGGGACAGCACCGGCGACGGCGAAAGCGACTGGGCCAGTGCCGAGGCACGCACCGGCGTGCGCCATGTGGCCAGCGCCACGGCGCTCAGAGCCGAGGTGCCGTCGCCGTTTGATTATGGCGAACAGACGCGCATCTATGTCGTCACCGATGTGCGGCGCAACGACGCCGATCAGGTCGGCGCGGCGTACCGCGAGCTGTTCCTCGCCTCCGGCGGTGGCGCGCTCGGCCTGTTTACCGCGATTTCACGCCTGCGCGCAGCGCATGCGCGCATCGATGCGCCGCTTGATGCCGCCGGGCTTCACCTCTGGGCGCAACATGTCGATGCGCTCGATACGACGACCCTGGTCGATATTTTCCGCGCCGATGAAGATGGCTGCCTGCTCGGCACCGACGCGGTGCGTGACGGCGTCGATGTGCCGGGCCGGAGTCTCCGCCTGATCGTCTTTGACCGGGTGCCGTGGCCGCGCTCCGATATTCTGCACAAAGCGCGCAAGAAGCGTTTCGGTGGTGCCCGCTATGACGATATGCTGACCCGGCTCAAGCTTAAACAGGCCTATGGCCGCCTCGTTCGCCGGGCCGACGATAGAGGTGTATTCGTCATGCTCGATTCGGCGTTGCCGAGCCGGCTGCTGGGCGCCTTTCCGGCCGGTGCGCCGATCGAACGGCTGGGGTTGGCCGATGCCATCGCCAATGTGCGGCAATTTCTCGGCGCCGCGAAATAATGCGGCCCTTGCGGCAGCGAGCGTAATCCCCTAATAGGCGGGGTGCAAACGACAAGACGCCGCCAATTGGCAGCGAGTTTGTTGCCGCGGTGGAACGTCCCGGCGTCGAACGCGCGTTTGATGCGATCCTGGCGGTCAGGATGTCGAATTGCCACTTGAAGTCCATATCGAGGGCAAGGGAGAACGTGTCGCCGCTCTATTCGCCAGCCGCATCGAGCGCGGTGAAGGAGAGAATGCCGACATCATCGTCCATGCGGTTGACACAACGGATCAGAAAAATCTCGAGCTGCAATTTGCTCAGGCGCAAAAAATGCAGGCGGTCGGTCAGCTTGCCGGTGGTATTGCGCATGACTTCAATAACCTCTTAACCGCGATCATTGGCTTTTACGATTTGTTGCTGATGCGTCACCAGGCCGGGGATCATTTTTTCTCCGATATTATGCAGATTAAGCAAAACGCCAACCGGGCGGCGAATTTGGTGCGTCAGCTATTGGCTTTTTCGCGCCAGCAGACGCTCAAACTGGAAGTTCTCTCGGTTACCGATGTGCTTGCCGATTTGACTAATCTGCTGCGCCGTCTGATCGGCGAGATGATTGAAATGAAAATGGTCCATGGCCGCGATGTGTCCTATATCAAGGCCGACCAGGGGCAATTCGAGCAGGTCATCATTAATCTTGCGGTCAATGCACGCGACGCTATGAGTGGTGATGGAACGCTTACCATCAGCATCGACAATGTGACCCAGGTGCAATCGGTCCGCATGGGGCACGATATGCTGCCGCGCGGCGATTATGTCCTGATCAAAGTGAAGGATACCAGCACCGGCGTTCCGAAGGAGCAGGTAGGCAAGATTTTCGAGCCGTTTTACACCACCAAGGAAGGCGGCGCCGGCACCGACCTCGGTCTCTCCACGGTGTATGGCATCGTCAAGCAATTCGGCGGCTATGTCTTTGTCGAGAGTGAGATCGACGAAGGGGCGAGCTTCAATATTTTCCTGCCGCAATTCGTACCCGAAGAGAGCGAGCGGGTGGTTACCGAGCGGGCGAGCGAAAGCAGCACCGTATCGCAGGACCTCACCGGCCAAGGGACGATCCTCCTGGTCGAGGACGAAGATGCGGTGCGTATGTTCGGCGCGCGGGCGCTCAGAAACAAGGGCTACACCGTGCTCGAAGCCGATAGCGGCGAAACCGCGCTTGAGCTGATGGAGGCCTCGGAGCAGCCGATCGATCTGCTCGTCACCGATGTCGTCATGCCGCAAATCGATGGCCCGACCTTGACCAAGGAAGTCGAGGCACGCCGCACCGATATCAAGGTGATTTTTATCTCCGGCTATGCCGAGGACGATTTCCGCTCCAAGGTCGACGCTAAGGTCAACTTCCTGCCAAGCCGTTCAGCCTCGGCCAATTGGCGACCAAGGTGAAGGAAGTGATGCTCGCCGAGCAGGGTTAGCCCTCCGGAATGCTTCATGCATTCCGGCAAGCGCGCCCAAGCCAAGACCACGGATGTGGCCGCCCGGCGCTTGAGGGTAATACTAACTACGCTTTAGGAATCGCGGCAGGGGGACTTCCCGTCCGCCGGTGATGCCGCCCGGGCGAAGCGCCAGGACCACCAGCATGAAGGCGGCTAGGCCCAACTCACCGAGCCCAGCGACGCCGATCGGCTTTTCCGCCATACGCAGACCCTCGCTGACGATCGAGATGGCAACGACGCCGACCACAGCACCTGTGAGCGAGCGCATGCCGCCGACCAGGAGCATGACGATGGTGATGAAGGTGATGTTGAGATAGAGCAGATTGGCTTGCGTGATGGTGGCGGTGAAGTGGACATAGAGCACGCCGCCGAGGCCAGTGACGAAGGCGCTGACGACAAAGGCAATGAGGCGCTGCAGGACAATATTCACGCCCGCCGCCTTGGCCGCCACCGCATCATCGCGCGACGCGCGCAATTGCAGGCCGAATCGTGAGCGGTCATAGGCGAAGGCTATTATCAGCGCGGCGGCGACGAAACCGAAGGCGGTCCAAAGGTCGACATAGGTCGGCAAGCCGATCAGAGTGCTCGAGCCCTTGGTGAAGGAATCCCACTGATTATAGACCACCGTAACGATGGAGAAGATGGCAAAGGTGCCGATTGCCGCCGCGATGCCGGAGAGGCGCATTAATGGTATGCCGACGATTATCGCCAGCACGGCAGAAAGCAGGCCGGCCAAGATGGCGCCCGGCAGGACATGCATTTCCATCAGGCCGAAGCCCTCCCAAATTTTCGGCAGCATGATTTTTTTGCGCATCACCGACATGGTGAGCCAAGCCGACATATAGGCCGAGACAACCATGAAGGTCGAATGGCCGAACGACAGGATGCCAGAATTACCGATGAAGATATAAAGGCCGATGACCACTGTCATCATGATCAGTGCCTTGATCACCATGCGCTCGAACGAGACCGGCCCGAGATGGGAAAGGGCGACGACAATGGCGAGAACGCCGATCAGCGCGAGTAGTGGCCACAGGCGGGCCAACGCATTGCTTGAGCCTGTGCGCTCAAGCATCAGACGCGTTCCTCAAGCGCCGCCACCTTGATGATGCCGCCGGGGCGGAACATCAGGAACAACAGCACCACGGCGAAGATGAAGGCCTCGCGGTAGTTGAGCAGAGCGAGCGGCAACACGCCGCCCAGCACCACTTCCAATATGCCGACCATATAGCCGCCGATCACCGCGCCCGTCAGGCTGCCCATGCCGCCGATCACGGTGGCGACGAAAGCGACAAGGGTGAGGCGGAGGCCCATCGCCGGTAAAACGAGGCCGGTTTTACCGAGAATGACGATGGCCGCAACCCCGGCGAGGAGGCCGCTGATGGCAAATGCGGCGGCGATAACCAGATTGACGCGCACGCCCAGCATGCGCGCCATGCGCACATCCTCGGATGCAGCGCGCATATTGACGCCCATCGGTGTGCGGTTGAGAAAAATGCTGAGCCCGGCCATCAGGGCGAGGGAAATTGCGATGGTGAATAGATTGAGGAGCGATACGCTAAGCTCACCCCAGACAATATGATGATTGAGCGCTGGCACGATATCGACGCCGAGCGCACGGCCGCCCATGATCATCAAAACGAAATTTTGCAGGAAGAAGCTGACTGCGAAGGAGGCGGCGAGCAGGACGGAAGGATCGGCCGTGCGCAACGGGCGGAAGGCAATGCGCTCGGTGACTAGGGCGACCAGGATGGCGATTACCACGCCGCCCAAAATGGTGATTGGCCAGACGGCGGCGGCCAACAAAAACATGGCATAGGCGCCCATCATCAGAAGATCGCCATAGGCGAAATTGATCAGCCGCATGATGCCGAAAATAAGGCCGATACCGAGCGCGGCGAGCGCATAGAGGCCGCCGACGCTGAGCGAATCGATCACATATTGGAGAACTACCAAATTAAATCAGCCCGTCACGTTCAGATAAATAGAAGCCCCCGCAGCATGTATAAGGACATGCCACGGGGGCTCTGTAACGCGTTCCGATTTGTTCGCTTTAGAACGTAATCGGCGGCACTTTCTCGGCAGTGTAGCGCATGATCGGCGCGTGTTTGCCGTTCTGCACTTCCATCATCTGCATGCCGCGGAAGAGATTGATATGGAGGTCTGGCGAGAAGCTCGTCGGGCCAACCAGGAGGTCCTCATTGTTGAACTTGTCGAGTTCCTGACGAATAGCATCGGCATCGAACGATCCGGCCCGCTCCGCCGCTTTCGCCCAGGCTTCGACCAAGCTGTAGCCGGTCATGGAATGGGCGGTGATCGGCGCCACGCCATGCATCGCGGTGTAGCGCGCGACATAGTCATTGATGCGCGGGTTCGGGTCGTTGCCGAACATCGAGCCATAAACAGAGAGATAGAAATCGCTCAGGTTCGGGATCGCTTCGAGCCAGAAGGCACCGTCCATCGATTCGGAGGCGACGATCGGCGTGTTGACGCCGGCATTGCGCGCCTGCTTGATCAGCGCCGGGCCGTCGAAGGTCGCGGCGCAGAGGAAGACGAATTCAGCGTCGCTACTCTCTTTCATGCGCGTCACCTGGCCCTCGAAGGTCTTGACCTCGGCGAAGTTATAAACGTCTTCACCGACGATCTCGCCGCCGAGCTCTTGCCAACGGATCTTGAAATTGGCACAGAGCGATTTGAAATATTCGACCATCGAATCCATTTCGACATAGACCTTGCGCCAGCCCTTTTCCTTATAGGCCCATTCCGCCAGGGTCGCGCCTTGTGCCGGCGTGCCGAGTGACATGGTGTAGGCCAGCGGGCCGATGCCCTGGACGCCGAATTTCGGGTCACCGGCGCAGGACGAGAAGGTCACCTTACCGGCGGCTGAAGCCTCCAGTGCCGCTGCCGCGCCGAAATCGAAATCGCACGTCACCATGACCAATTCGGCGCCCTGCTCGAGCACTTCGATGGCGGCGTTGGTGCCTTGCGCCGGATCAGATTTGGTGTCGGCGGTGACGATCTTGAGCTGGCGGCCCATCACGCCGCCCTTGGCGTTGATATCGGCAATTGCCAGCTGAGCGCCCTTCAAGGGGCCGTCGTCATAGGGTTGGACAAAGCCGCTGAGCGCGATGGCGGCGCCGATGATCACCGGATCGTCGTCGGCGCTGGCCTGCCCGGCGAAGCCGGCTAGTCCCAAGGTAAGCACCCCGGCCATGGCTAGCAGGATAATTTTTTTCATTTTAGTTCTCCCAGTTCATGGTTGCGTCGGTTGGTTTGGTTCGTTTGTTGTTTTGTGTCCCAAATAAATGTTCCTGCCGGAACTGTAGGGGGTTTGCACCGTTTTAGCTATCCCCAGAGGCGCCTGCTCGCGATGCGTGCGCCAGTACTCAACATTTCAAGTTTCTTCCAGGCCACATCCGCCGGCACCATGACGTAGCCGGCAAAGGTGCTAAAGCCGCAGTCACAGCCGGCGATCACCCGCTCGCGGTCGCCGATGACATCGACGAACTGGCAGATACGGTCGGCCACCACCTCCGGATGTTCGAGCGTGTTGGTGGTGACATCGATCACCCCCGGCATCAGCGACATATGCGCCGGTAGCGGATAGGTCTTGAACTGCTTCCAATCGTGCTGATGGCGCGGATTGGCGCAGGCGATGCTGAGCGTACTGATATTGGCGTGGTAAAGAAGCGGCAGCACTTCCTGCAGCTCGATATCGTCGATATGCGGCCCGTCATAATTGCCATAGCAAACATGGAGACGCACTTTCTCCGGCGGAATATCGGCCAGCGCCAGATTGAGCGCCTCGATATGAAGCTCGACCCGGGCGAGGAATTCGCTCAAGGGCCGGTCGGTGAACATGATCTGGCGTTCCATCGCCAGGTCCGGCGCGTCGATCTGCAAATCATGGCCGCACGAGACGATATAGTCATATTCGAGCTTCAGTTCCGCCGCCAGTGCCATGACATATTCGCGCTCGTCCTTATAAGCCAGATGCCCTTCGGTGCGCAGCAGCGTGGTCGAAATGATGCCCGGTCCGGCGGCGGAAACGAAGGTGCGCGAGAAATCTCCGCGTTTGCCGGAGGCATCGAGGGCGGTGGAAAATATAT
>PVBE011782492.1_pt1 | contig 12817 bp, 10 predicted proteins | sample 1631181 | NCBI WGS metagenome assembly PVBE01 (sample SAMN08397723, study PRJNA350692) | Marine metagenome, whole genome shotgun sequencing project. | isolation source: water | place: Pacific Ocean | collected 2012-04
CGGGAATGGGGGGTGAGGGGAGCGGCTGCCGGGGGTCGGCGGTGGCGGCGAAGGTGGCACGCTCGGCGTCGATCTCGACCCGGAGTCCCGGGCCCAGGACCGTCGCGCCGGGCGTCCCTACCCCGGCGGCGATTTCGTCGATCGCGGTTCCCGACGGCCGAACACCGGACAACCCGTCGATGGTCGCGTGGATCACCGAGGCCCGCGCGTCTGGCGGCAGCGTCGCGAGCCGGGGTCGGTCGAGGGTCACCGAAGTCGCGGTCGACTCGCGCACCAACGTGGCGCGGACGTGTTCGGCCAGCTCCCGGAGAGCGCGCGAGTCGCGCCCGAGGAGATCGAGCGCCCGCTGGAGCGCATCGCCCGAGGCCGCTCGCCGGAGCGGAGCGGCAACCTCGTGGTCGAGCCTGCTGCGAAGAAAGGCCGGGTCGTCGTTCGTCGGGTCCTCGGCGACCGTCTCCCGACCTCGGAGCGCGAGGTAGTGCCGGACATCGTCGGGCCACCAGCGGCGAAGCGGGCGGACGACCGGGACGTCGGCGATGGTCGTTCGTGCGGCGGGACCGCCGAGACCGGCGATGCCGGCTCCCTGGGCCAGCCGCATCAATACGGTCGTGAGGCGGTCGCCGGCGGTGTGTGCGGTCAGGAGCGTCTCGCCGGGGCCGAGCCGGCGGGCGAGCGCGGCGTATCGTGCCTCACGGGCCGATGCTTCGACGCCGCGGGGGTCGGCCCGGAGGCGGTCGGGGTCGAGGTGGTGGACCTCGAGAGGCACGCCGAGCTCTTCGGCGAGGAGACGGGTCAGCGCCTCGTCGCGGTGCGCTTCGGCGCGCAGGTGGTGGTTCACGTGGGCGAGACGAAAGCGGACGCCGGTCTCGTCACAGACGAGCGCGAGCGCGGTGGAGTCGGCGCCTCCGGAGCAGGCGACGACGATGTCGCCGAGCTCTTGGAGCTCCTGCCGGGCCTCGTCGACGAGCGCGATGAGGCGGTCGCTCACGGCGTCAGCACACCGGCGCCCGTCTCGAGCTCGATGGGCTCGACCCTCACCCGGGGCTCCCACCCGATCGGGGAGCTGGTGTCGAGCTGATCCCACTCCTGTCTCCAGAGCCGGACGTGCTCGAACGGAATGGCGAACACACCGCCGCCGTCGATGGCGGCGATCGAGTCGATCGCGACGACGTTGCCTTCGAGATCGACCACCGGGAATCCGTTTCGGAGCGTGAAGAGGCTGCGGACGTAATAGGAGAACGGTTCCTCGGGCCGCGAGCCGAGCGCGCCGACGAGCATGGGCGGCTGTGCTTCGCCGACGTTCGGGGCGTAGACGTTGCCGAGGAGGGGGAATGTGGTGGCGAGCACGAGGGCGCGCTCTGGGTTGGGGGGCGAGTCTACCCGGAGCACGGCAAGGTCGAACATCGGCGTGCCGCGGTGCACCTCGGCGGGGACCCACAGGTCGTCGATTCGGACCTCGACGGACGTGCATTGGGCGACGTGGGCGAACGCGGTGACGAGCACGGGTGCGTCGTCACCGAGATCGAGCAGCACGGCGGCGCCGTCGCCGTGCAGGTAGCGAGGGTGCCAGGTCGGGCCGAGGTCGGTGGTCGACCGGACCTCGAACACGGCCGGGCGAACGCGGTCGGCCAGCGCCTGGATCTGCTCGATGTCGACGGTGCCGGGCAGGGCCGTCAGGACTTCGAGCCCGGTGGGCTCCTGGCTCTGGGCGATGGCTCGGCCGGGGCCGGCGAGCACGATCGCGCCGAGGAAGATGCCGATGACTGGGCGGGCGAACATGGGGCGATGCTCGCACCGATCGACAGGCCGGGCAAGTCGCCGCGGCGGGGAGTCAGGGCGGTCGCAAAGTCCGGGCCATCCGCCATCAAGGGCGAGATCCAATCTCGCCCCCGGCTCGCAGACCCGGTCTACACCCCTGAGGCAACCCAAGACCCGCGAGTCTGCGATCCCCCCGGGCGGGGAGTGTCGACCGCCGAAGTGGGGGCTCGTCGAGAAAAAGTTCGTCTTCGAGGGAACCCTGGGCCGTCGACGCTGTCTCTCTGGCCGTGGCGTAGAAGTCGCCGCGAGGCGAAAACGCAGCCCAGATAACGGGCTTGACCGCTCGTAGACTGCTGAATATTGTCCGCGGGTCCCGCGCCGATCCCCGCTTTGCGGGTCGGTCCCGAAGCATCGGCGGACACATAGCAACAGGTTGGAATCGATGAGGAAGTCACTCCGCGTAGCGCTCGTCTGGCACGGAACGGTCATGCAAGAGCAGACCGTGGCGAAAGGGCCGGTGACGATCGGCGGTGGCAAGTCTGTGATGTTCCACGTCCCGTTGGAAGGCGATGTCGACGCGCACGCGCTCTTCGACGTCTCCCACGAGCTGTCGAGCGTGTCGGTTCCGTCCGGGATGACCGGGCTCGTATCGGTGGGCGGTTCCGAGAAGAACGTGTTGCCGAACGAGTCGTTCACGGTGAAGCCCGGCGACTGGGGCATCCTGAACTGCGGCGACGTGGCGGTCTACTTCCAGTGGGTCGACGACGACGCAGCGATCGCCGCGGCCGGCGTGCTGTCGACGGTGGATTTCAACCTGGCGGCGACGACGTTCGCGGCCGCGGTTGCCCACCTCGTGTTCCTGATCCTCGCCTTCCTCTTCGCCGACCTGTCGATGTCGGCCGGCGAGTTCGACATTCCGGACCGCTTCGTCCGCATCTTGGTCGACGAGCCGCCGGACGTGATCGAGGAGATCGAGGAGGAGGATGCGCTCGACGAGACGACCTCGAAGGCCGCTAGCGACGAAGAGGGCAAGTTCGGCGAAGAGGATGCAGAGGTCGAAGACTCGATCCTGCCGGACCACGACGGTCCGCTGGTCGACGAGCTCCAGACGACCGAGCTCGGGCGGGCGATGGAGGCAGCGATCGGGTTGACCGGTGCCCTGACCAACGTCTTTGGGCAGTCGGACGCGTTCACGAACACCTTCGGACAGGATTTCGCGACCGCAGGCGAGGGCGATGTCTTCGTCGTCGGCCGCGGTGTCGGCGGCCTCGGTATGCGGGGCACCGGCCGCGGCGGTGGTGGCGACGGCTTCGGTCGCGTGCACGGCGTGGGTTCGATCGACACCGGTGGCGGTCGAGGTCAGGGCGCGTCCCTGGGTCGGCGTGCCGCAGCGGCGCCGCGGGCTCGGATGAGCCGCGGCCGTCCCAACGTCAACGGCTTCCTCTCCCGTGAGCAGATCGAGCGCGTCGTCCGCCGGCACTCCCGCGGCATCCGCTACTGCTACGAGCGTGAGCTGGCCAACGACCCGTCCCTCGGCGGTCGGATCTCGGCGAACTGGACCATCGGACTCGACGGTCGGGTGCAGAGCGCCAGCGTCGTGGAGAACTCGATGGACAACCGCAACGTCGAGTCGTGCATTCTGCGAGAGATCCGGCGAATGCGCTTCGACCAGCCGGACGGCGGCATGGTCGTCGTCACCTATCCGTTCACGTTCCGCGCCGAGTCCGAGTAGGACCGACCCGCGGAATCCAGGACGCCGCGCAAGTCGCGGCGTTCGTCGTTTTTGGCCCGATCCGGGGCCGGCGCAGTCGCGGGGATCCGTGCGGAATCGTCAGCCTTGGTATAAGAAGGGCCGACGACTCACGGACCGGCGATGCGAAGACTGGCTCTCGGCATACTCGCGCTCGTCCTCGTCGGCTGCGGCCGCGGGGACACGCCACAGGATGCGGCCCGCGACTACGCGCGCGCCGTGCGGCACGACGACCCTGGTCTCGCGCTCTCCCTGTCGTCCGAAGCGCTTCGTGAGCGGACGTCGGAGGACCGATTCGCCGCAGACTTCCAGCGGCGTGTGGACGCCGGGGACAGCCTCGTCGAAGGGCTCCGACACGCTGCGGACTCCGACGCTTCGCTGACGGCGTCGCTTCCCTACTCCGAATACGAGAAGCTCGAGCTCGCGTTTATCGACGGGCGATGGCGGATCGTCGGCGGCGTTGCCGAGTTCTTCGGACAGCGCACACCGCGCGCCGCGCTCGTCACGTTCATCCGCGCCGTCGAAGCCGGCGACACGCAGGTGTTGTTGGCCGTGGTGCCGGCCGAGTACCGGTCTCGCATCGACGCGTCAGACCTGGACGAGTGGCTCGACCGTCGGGCCGACGAGCTCGCGGAGACGCTGGCGCTCTTGCGGTCGAGCCTCGACGCGGAGATCCCCGAGCACGACGGCCGCGCCGTGTTTCGGTACGGGGCGCGGGAGATGGAGTTCGTGCGCGAAGACGGCCGCTGGGTGATCGCCGACTTCGAGTAGCGGCGGGCTCCCGCGTTCCGGCTCGCGGGTGTCGACCCGAGGATCAACTGGCGTAGGAGACGCCGACCTCGTCCAGCAAGGGTCGCAGCCCGCCTTCGGCGTCGAGACGCAGCATGTCGTCGTACCCGCCGATAGGGGTATCGCCGACGAAGATCTGGGGTACCGTGCGCATTCCGGACTGCTCGACGAGCCAACGCCGCGTCTCGTGGTCCGTCGTGACGTCGATCGTCTCGTACGGGACGCCCATCACGTCGAGGAAGCGTTTCGCCGCGTGGCAGAAGCCGCAATACGTGGTCACGTAGACGCGAACGGAGGACATGTCAGCTAGCCGGGGGGAGAGGTTTGTGCTCTAGTGGCGGCTCGCTACCCCTATCCGATGTACTTTGGAAGCGAACGTTGCAACAGTGTTGGGCAGCGCTGCGGCGGTCGGCTTCGGCGGGTTCGTCGGCGCGCTCGCCCGGTGGGGGACCGCCATGATGGCGGCCGGGACGCTCGGGACGCGCTTCGCGTGGGGTACGTTGATCGCGAACCTGCTCGGATGTTTCGCGATGGGGTGTCTGCGGACGGTCTTCGACCGGACGGGCATCGCAACGCCGGAGCTGACGCTGGCGCTGATGACCGGCTTCCTCGGCGCGTACACGACCTTCTCCGCCTTCAGCGCCGACACGATCGACCTCGCCCGCAGCGCGGGGCCGCGGTTCGCCGTCGCGTACGTCGCTGTGAGCGTCGTCGGAGGCGTGTTCCTCTGCTGGGCCGGCATGCGGCTCGCCGGCAGCGCACTGGCAACACAGGGTTGAGGTGAGCGCAGGGCGCGTGGATCTCGACGAGTCCGGCGCGACGATCGTCGTCTCCTTCCGGTTTGACCGTGCCCTGAAGGACTTCGTGAAGTCGTTGCCCGGGACGCGCTTCGACTGGACGACGAAGACGTGGCAGGCGCCGGTCGAACGGGTCGCGACGCTGGTCCCATCCCTCCGCGAGCGCGGTTTCCGGATCGCCGCTGACGTGGAGGCGTTGGCGGAAGAGCAGGGGGCTCCTGCCGGAGAAGAGGGGCCGGGCGTGGATACCTACGCGGTGGGCGATCTGAACCGGGCGGTCGCCCGGGCCGTCGGGGACCGATTCCCCACCCCGGTCTGGGTCGCTGGCGTCTTGCAGAACTGGGACAAGAACCGGCCCGAGGGGCACGCGTACTTCAAGCTGGCCGAGGTCGACGCGGCCGGACGCGTGACCGCCGCCGTCGATGCCGTTCTCTTCCGGAACGCGCGGCAGCGGGTGGAGCAGGCGATGCGCCGTGCCGGGCTCGAACTCACCGACGGCTTGTCGGCTCGGTTCATCGGACGGGTCGAGGTCTACGAGGTGCGCGGCAGCTACCAGCTCGTCGTCGAAGACATCGACGCGACCTGGTCCGCGGGGGAGCTGGCGCTCCGCCGCGAGGAGGTGCTGGCCGAGCTCCGACAGCGCGGTCTGATGGAGCGGCAGGTCGAGCGCCGCGTGCCGCTGCTCCCGCTGCGCCTCGCCCTCCTGACGAGCGCCAGCAGCGACGCCTATCACGACTTCGCGTCGTCCCTGCGGGCCAGTGGATACCCCTTTGCGGTCACGCTCTTCGACGTTCGCGTCCAGGGCCCTGATCTCTCTTCGACCGTTCGGGCGGCGCTCGCGCGCGTTCGTGCCTGGTCGCCGGGTTTCGACCTCGTCGTGATCACGCGTGGCGGCGGCAGCCGTGTCGAGCTCGCCGGTTGGGACGATCTGGGCGTGGCTGTCGACGTGGCCGAGCTCCCGACGAAGGTCCTGGTCGCGATCGGGCATCAGCAGGACAGGTCGGTGCTCGACGAGATCGCCTGGTCGGCCAAGACACCCACCGAAGCGGGCGCGGCGGTCGTTTCACTCGTCGCCGAGTGCGGCGAGATCACCGATCGGGCGGCGGAACGCCTGGCGCGGGGAAGCGAGCGCGCCCTGGAGGCCGCATATCGTCGGCTCGTCGACGGAGGTCGGTCGCTGGCGCTCGCGGCGCGTCATGCGATGAGCGGCGCGCGGGCGCGCGTCGAGCGTGAATACCCGGGCCGGGTGGCCCGAGCCGCGCGCGAGCGCGTGCATGCGGAGCGGGCTCGGCTGCACCGTGCAGAGGGGCGTCTTCGCCCGGAGCGGGTCGTGCGGGCCACCTCTGTGCGACGCAGCGAGCTGGCGTTGGTGGAGGCCCGCCTGGCCGGGGCGGCGCGGGCGGAGGTTCGGCGCGGGCGATCCCGAATGACGGCGGCGGTCGAGCGGCTCGAACGATCCGGCCCTCGCGAGGTCCGCGACTGGCAGCGTCGAGTCGACGGCCTGGACGCGCGGCTCCGGCTCTGCGATCCCCGGAGGATATTGGGCCGCGGATTCGCGATCGTACGCGATGCCGACGGTGTTCTGGTTCGTTCGGTCCGGTCCGTCGCCGCCTCGGCGCCGCTGACGGTCGAGGTCGAAGACGGTGTGTTCGGAGTGCAGGTGGGCGATGACCACGGAGGAGGCCGCGATGACTGACGATGCCCCGGGTGTGTCCTACGAGGCGGCGATCGGTGAGGTGGAGGAGATTCTCGAGGAGATCGAGAGCGCGGCGCTGCCGATCGACGCGCTCGCGCCGAAGGTGGAGCGGGCCGCCGAGCTGATCCGCGCGTGCCGGTCGCTCCTGGAGCAGACCGAGCTGCGGGTCACCGAAGCGGTGGCCGAGCTGGCTTCCGACGCCGGCGATGGCGACGAGGACGAGCGATGATCGCGAGGCTCGGAGACGCGTTGCAACGCCTGGCCGGCCGGGTGGTGCCCGATCCGTTCGTTCTCGCCATCGTGCTGACGGTGGTCGTGTTCCTCGCGGGCGCCGCACAGCTCACGGGCGGCGACACGCCGGTGTTCTGGACGCTCGTCGAAGGCTGGATGGCCGAGTTCACGTCGGCACGGCTGCTCGCGTTCGCGCTGATGATGGCGCTGATCCTGGTGACGGGTCACGCCCTGGCGCTCTCGCCTCCGGTGCAGCGTGTCGTCGATCGCATCGCGGCGATTCCGAAGACGCCGGGGCAGGCCGCGCTGATCGTGGCGGCGGTCGCCTGCGGTGCCGCCGTCGTCCATTGGGGCCTCGGGGCGATCGTCGGGGCGTTGCTCGCTCGCGAGATCGGGCGCGGAGCACAAGCGCGGGGCGTGCGGCTGCACTACCCCCTGCTCGGCGCGGCAGCGTACGCTGGGCTCGCGGTATGGCACGGCGGACTGTCGGGCAGTGCCCCCGTCACGGTCGCGGCGCCCGAGCACTTCCTCGCGGGGCTGTTGGCCGAGTCTGGCGGCAGCGGTGTGGTGGCCGTCTCGGAGACGCTGGGCGGCACCCTGAACCTGTGCGTGACCGGCTCGTTGCTGATCCTGCTGCCGTTGGTCTTCTTCTTCCTCACACCGTCGGACCCCGCTGCGTGGGTCGGGCCGCGTCCGGACCAACTCTCGGAGCTGCCCGACCTCGACGTCGGATACGGGTCCGGTTGGCTCGATCGGGTGCAGCGGAGCGTGGTTCCGGGGGCGATCCTCGGCGGACTCGGCGTGGTCGTGGTAGCCGCAGCGATCGGCTCGGGGCGCATGACGTTCAACCTGCACACGGTCGTGCTCCTCTTCCTCTTCGCCGGCATCGCCCTGCAGGGGAGCCTGACGCGATACGCGGCGGCGGTCGCGGACGGCGCGCGCGGCGCCGGGGCGATCGTGCTCCAGTTCCCGTTCTACTTCGGGATCCTGGGGCTGATGAAGGCGAGCGGGCTGATCGGCACGTTCAGCGCCTGGTTGGTCGGGCTCTCGTCGGCTGCCAGCTTTCCGCTCCTGGCGTTCCTGTCCGCCGGGGTCGTGAACTTCTTCGTCCCGTCCGGCGGTGGACAATGGGCCGTGCAGGGCGAGATTCTGCTTCGGGCTGGCTCGACGCTGGGGGTCGATCCGGTGACGACGATCATGGCGTTTTCGTACGGTGACGCCTCAACGAACATGTTGCAGCCGTTCTGGGCGCTCCCGCTGCTGGGGATCATGGGTTTGCGAGCCAAGGACATCATCGGGTACACGGCGGTCGCGCTGATCGTGATGGCGATCGTCGTTCCGATCTGGCTGCTGGTGCTCGGCTGATCCGCCGCTGGCAACGACCGCGCCGATGACGCACTGCGCCATCGCCCCGGCTTGACGCCGAGGCGGCCCCGGGGCGAAAAGGTGTCCACCCTGAGCCCGGCGGCCACGTAATCGCAGCGCGCGGTCGTTGCAGGGCGAACCCGAGGAGCTCCATGCCCAGACGAGCGACGACCGCGTTACTCCTGTTGTGCGTCCTCGTGCCGGCGTCGGCCTTCGCCGGTGGTTTCGAGATCCCAGACAACGGAACGCGGGCGCTCGGGCGCGCGGGAGCGTACGTCGCGGGCGCCGACGAGCCGAGCGCGATCTACTACAACCCGGCGGCGCTCACGCGAACGTCGGGTACGGCGGTGACGGCAAACTTCCACCTCCTCGATCACACCGCGAGGTTCGAGCGGTCTCCGCTGGTGTGGTTCGAGAACGACCGCGAGACGGACCGCAATCGCCGCGAGCTGCAATATGACCCGGTAGAGCAGAGCAACTCGGCGTTCCCCGCGCCGATGCTCTTCGTCGCCTCCGATCTCGGGCTCGACGATTGGGTCTTCGGGCTCGGCGTCTACGGGCCGTCGGCCTACGGTACAGGCAGGTACCCGGAGATGGAGCGGGCCCTGGACCCGGACGACGAGATCTGCGGCGTGATCAGCCCCTGCCGGGACAGCGGCGACGGGGAGAACGTCGCGGTTCGTGACGGCGGTCAGGCCTACATGATGTACGACCAGCTGATCCTCCTCATCTATCCGAGCTTCTCCCTGGCACGGTCGTTCGAGGACATCGGTCTCAGCGTCGGCGTGACGTTCCAGCTCGCGCTGTTGAGCGTCGACTTCTCGGTCGGCATCGACGGCGACGCCTCGCAGAACACCGACGTCGAGACCGAGAGTCGCGAGAAGGAGGACTTCTTCACGCCGGTCACGCTCCACGTGACGGACATCGGTGCCACGGGAATCCTCGGACTCCTCTGGGAGATCAACGACCGTTGGTCGATCGGCGCCAGCTATCGGCCGCAGTTCCGACTTCGGGGCGAGGGCGATGTCGACATCGAGTTCCCGTCCGGTCTATCCGGTGCCGAGTTGTCCCTCGAGCCGCGCGACGCGTCACTGCGGATCCGCATGCCGGACGTCGTCCGGGCCGGTGTCCAGTACCAGCATCGGAACGAGGCCGGCCGCGAGCTCTTCGATGTCGAGCTCGACGTCGTGTGGGAGAACTGGTCGGTGCTCGACGGCTTCGACGTGATCGTCCCCGGGCGGGTCAACGACATCTCGGGCGCCCTTCAGGATCGGGCGATCGGCGACCTCTTCCTCGGGCGTTACTACCAGGACGCTGTATCGGTCCGCCTCGGCAGCGATCTGTCGTTCCTGCGCGACGCAGAGACCGGCAAGGGATTCATCTTCCGCCTGGGTGGCCTCTTCGAGACGCCGTCGAGCCCCGAGGAGTGGACCAACATCGATTTCCTGCCTTTCCTCCGCGTCGCCGGGTCCGCCGGGGTCAGCTATCACCTGCAGCGCGTGTCGTTCGACCTCGGGTACGAGTACCTGTGGTCGCCGGATCGCACGGTCGACGATGGTCAATACGACATCCTCGTGCCGCTGTGGGTGTGCAACGACCGGTCGAACCCCAACTACCCGACCGAGGCGTGCGACAACCCGTCCGAGCCGCTGAACCCGGCCCACGCGGCCAACAACGGCGACTACGAGACGTGGGCGCAGGTCTTCTCTGTCGGCATGACCTACGGGTGGTAAGAGCCGCTCGGGTGGTGAGAGCTGCTCCGGTCGCACCGCCGGGCACGAGGCGGCGACCGAGAGACCGCTCCACGCTGCTTTCCGCCCTGTCGACCGGGCTCAGGGGGCGATCGCGGCGACCGCCCTCGCTGTCACCCAGACCGTCTCCCGGTCGACGAGCTCGACCAGCGTCCACGCGCCGCGTTCCTCGCGGATGAGCACGACCGCGCCTTCGTAGAGGTTCGGTTGGCGTCGGGGGCGACTCAGCTCATCTGGGGCGTCACGGTATTCCGGGCTCGAGTCGGTCACGACCGCGGGCGTGATCGACCGTGCGGTGAGCGCTGCTCCCGTCCACCAGGCCCCGGCGGCGATCGCGATCGAGCCGAGAGTCGTCGCCGCGATCAGGATCGCGTCGCGTCGCGCGCCGGGCAGGGTCCGACGCCAGAGCGTGAGGAGCCCGAACGTCAGCCACGTGGCGACGAGGATGAGCAACGCGGCCGTCTGGGTGGGCACGAACCCGAAGAAACGCCACCAGAACGCGGCCGCCGGCTCTCCCTCGGTGATCGTGACGTTGGGGAGCGCCTCGGCCCGTCTGCGTCGCGCCTCGCGGCGGGAAGCGGCCGATGCGTCTTGGATCTCCCGGTCGAGGGGCGCCTGGAGATGGGCACGCTCGAACGCGAGGATCGCGGCGCCGAGTCGGTCGTCGTGAGCGAAGGCCAGGCCGGCGTTGAAGGCCGAGGCGGTATCGAGGTGGGCGGTGTCGGACTCGACGGTGCCGGGGGGAGACGCGCCCTGCGGTGCGGCTGCGCCGGCGCCGAAGACCAGCGCCGAGACGACGAGGAGATCTCGCGCTCGCACCCTCATCGTACATCCTCGACCGCGCGGATCGCCGCCGCCGCATCCTTTGCGAGGGCCGCGGCGTCGGTGGTGCCGCCGTAGCGAGCCTGTTCCGCTCGCTCGACGACATCGGCGAACGCGGTCGCAGTGTCGTCGCCGGCGAGCTTCGCCACCTCGCTCCGCAGGCGTGCGGCTGTCCAACCCCGACTCGGTCGCCCCGTGACGTCGGCGAGGTAGGCGCGCAGCGTCTGCGCCAGCGCGTCTGACTGGTCGCCGCTGCTGCGGATGTCCCGCAATGCGTTGCGTGCCGCGTTCCGGGCTGCCCGCTCAGGTCGGCTCGCACGCCTCCGGGACGAGATCCGGGCGGCGAGCCCGGCGCCGAGCCAGGCGAATATCGGCAATGCCAATGCCGCGAAATACGCGGGGCTGCGGTGCCACCGAGATACCGGTCGACGGGATTCTGCGGCGTCTCGCGGCGCGGGAAGGTCGTCGGTCCAGTCGCCGGCGCTCGACGTCTCGCTCGGCGCAAGTCGTTCGGCCGCATGGGGGGCTGTGCCGGAGACCTCGACGGACAACGGCCGGGTCGTCGCCCTGCGGTACTCGCGCGCCCACGGGTCGTAGAAGACGAAGTCGAGGGGCGGGATCTCCAGCGATCCGGCGCGCTCCGGAACGATCGCGATCCGACGCTGGACGACGCCCCGCAGCCAGGCGTCCGTACCGACATCCATCGTCGTCGAGTCGTCGCCGTCGAAAGCGCGTGCGCTGTCGAGCTCGGGGAGCTCCGGCAGCGACAGGTTGGTGATCAGGCCGGTCCCGCGCACGGTGAGCCGGAGCTGGATCGTGTCGCCGATCCGGGCTCTCGAGGGCTCGACGTCGGCCATGACCTCGAGCTGCCCGACATTTCCGATGTGGAAGCCCGCGGGCCGGCTGTTGCGAGGGGGCTCGGCGACGTCGATCGCGGCAGGGATCGACGAGACGATGCGTCGCCCCTGGTTCCGGCGAAAGCCTCGGAGCAGGAGCTCGATGCGGATCGGTGGGATCACCGCGTCGCCCGACCGCAGCGGCACGAGCGCGTAGCTCTTCAGGAGCTGCGCGTCGTAGGGGTCGCCGTTTACGCGCGAGACACCCAGGCGGGCCGAGCCGCGCGTCCGCACGTCGGAGATCTCCTGGAACCAGAACCCGGCGAACTCCGGTTCGGTCAGCTCCACCGCCTCGACGCTCAGCGCGTTGCGCGGCGTGTGCAGAATGTAGTCCACGATGATCTGCTGGCCCCGGACGGGCGATGCGTCGGTCACGTCGATGACGAGGAAGGGCTCGCCGCGGGGCACCTCCGGCGGTCCCGCCGTGAACAAGCCGTCGCTGGCCGGCGGTGGAACGGCCTCGTCGGGTTCGACGCGTGGTTGCGAAGCCCCGCGCCGGGTCGGCGTCGCCGGACCGCTGCGCTGCGGCGCCGGCTCGGGCGCCGCCGGCGGCTCGACGCCGACGCGGACCTCGATCGGTTCGGTGTGCAGCACTCCGTTCCCGGTTCTGACCGGGACGCTGCCGATGGTCAGGGTGCCGGTCCGGAGCGGCCGTAGTCCCAGCGTGACGATCGTCGTGCTCACCATGCGACCGTCGCGCCCGAGCTCACGCGATGTTGACGTCGACTGGCTCGTGATGCCGAAGTCCGCGCCCTCCGGGCGGCCGATCTGCGCGCCCCAGGCGTCCTCGATCACGATCTCCAGGTTGACCAACTCGCGGATGCCGATCTCGGCTCGGTCGACCGAAGCTCGGACCCCTTGGGCCGAGGCAGGAGCGGCGACGAAACAGAGGAGCACGAGTCCGGCTGCGACGCCGATCGCGATGTACCGAAACCCGATCGCCCGGCGTGGCGCCAGCTCGC
>PVBE012238510.1_pt1 | contig 12817 bp, 13 predicted proteins | sample 1631181 | NCBI WGS metagenome assembly PVBE01 (sample SAMN08397723, study PRJNA350692) | Marine metagenome, whole genome shotgun sequencing project. | isolation source: water | place: Pacific Ocean | collected 2012-04
ATAACACATATTCATAGAATATCGCGAAATGCGTGGATCAGTTATAGGGGGGCAGGACAATGGAAACGCAGAAAAACGAGATTCGTGACCTTAAGATTCAAAGAGAGAAATTGGAAAGAACGAACAATCGGATTTGGTTCGTAGTAGCGTTCATTGTATGCGTGGGTATTGTTGCTGCGGGTGCATTACTTCTCCCTGACTAGACTCGTCAAAACTGAGCGACCTTGACCAATCTATAAATGTAAAACCGTCCCTACGAGAAATCTTGATAGGGGGCTCAAAACTGAGCGGTTGTTGCTCTCTTAACTGGTAGATGAATTAGAAGGGGAATTTGGCGACCCCGAGAGGATTCGAACCTCTGGCCTCGAGATTAGGAATCTCGCGCTCTATCCGACTGAGCTACGGGGTCTTGAATTTTTTACTATAGGGATTCCAACACTTTCGCAAGGAACCGCACTGGAAATCGTTGTACATCTCACGCAAAAAAGTGTGCCAAAGTTATTCACAAATCGTTCACCAATGAATTTTATCTTTTCTAATGCCTTATAACCTATTGAATCATATTCTTTTTTTATCTCACTTTAATAAACCTACAAGTTAGGAATCTGGTGCTCTATCCTACTGAGCTACGGGCCGCAATTGCGATAGGCGTTCCGCCTGATAGCATGAAATGGAGTGCTGGGGAACGGGGCGGCTAGCCACTTTTCTCTTCGTCGGTGACAACCCTGTTAAAAACCGAGCGGTTTTTTGGCGGGCGATTGTCGGTGTATTCGCGCGGAATATAGACCATGCAGTTGGCGTTTATCTCGCGCGCCTTCCTCGCCTGGTAAACCGTGACCTGGAGGGATTTGGCGTGGAAGGTTATGGCGACCATGCACGGGCCTTCGATGCAATCCTTATAGGCAGGCGAGGTTTCACCGGCGGTCCAGGCCTCGGCAATTTTCTCCGAGCAGCGCGCTCAGCCGATATAGCCGACCAGGCGGCCGTCCTGGAAAGTGAAGAAATAATGGCCGCGGCGGATCTGCTCGGCGAGGCTGGCGCTGAAGCGGCCGAATTTGTAGGAGGCGAAGGGCTCGACATTGCGTAGCAGCGCCACCGCATGGCCGAGCGCCTCGCGCGGGTTGCGGAAGCGCCGGGTCGAGAGCTCGCCCGGCTTGGCCTGTTTGGCCTGCCCGGCCTTTGCGTTTTTTGCCGGCTCGTTCATCCGTGCCGCGCCCTCTCGGTCATCGCGGCGGATTTCTGAACGGCACGGAATAAGTCAGCACCAACAGTTCGGTGCCGGGATTGTCGTCATAGATGCCGGCGTTCGAGATGTGGTGGAAGGCGATGGCGAGGCGCGACCAATCGTCGAAGCGCCAGGCAATCTCGCCGCCGGTGCGGAACTGGAATTCGCCGCCGAGATCCTTGCCCTCGCCCTTGTGGTAGCCGACGAAAGCGGCATTCGGCTGGATCACCACGCGCGGGCCGAGATAGATATCGAGGCCGAGCCCGGCATAGCCGTAGACCGCCTCTTCGCTCGTGCCGGCCAGGCCGATGAAGGGCATCAGCCTCCAAAAGCGTATGTCGGAGCGGTACTCGACGCGGAACTCAGCCGCCGTCTGGTCGTCATTGACGTCATAGCCGCCGGCGCTGAAGGCAAAGAAATCGGGCTCATCAGCGCGCGCCGGCACGCTGTTCCAAAGAGACACGCCAATGCCCAAGGTCAATGCCAAGGCCAACCTGGCCGTTATTGATTTTGCCACAATTGCCAACTCCCTCAGTGCCGATACGCGTTTGCCGTTTTCTCCGCGCCGCTTTCTCGCCAGTGTAAGGGCTGGCGCCTGTAGCGCCAATAATTTCCGGAAGCTTCTATAATTGCGCCCTATGCCACGATTGTTAGCCCTTCTGTTAATCCTCCTGTTATTACCGCTGGCGACGCTCCGGGCCGAAGCGCCCGGGCCCGATTTCACGCGCCTGGCGGCGGGCGAAAGCGGGTTTGCCGTCGAGGTGGTGGACGGCGATACGCTGCTGTTGGAATCCGGCACCGATATCCGCCTGGTCGGCATTCAGGCGCCGAAGCTGCCGCTCGGGCGGCGCGGCTTTGTCGCCTGGCCCTTGGCCGATGAGGCCAAGCAGGCGCTCGAAGCGCTGGCGCTTGGGCGCCGGCTCACACTCTATTACGGCGGGCGTAAGAAAGACCGTTATGGCCGCATGCTGGCCCATCTGGTGCGGGCTGACGGTCTCTGGCTGCAAGGTGCGCTGCTCGCGGGCGGCATGGCGCGGGTCTACAGCTTCCGCGACAATCGTCGCCTGGTGGCTGAGATGCTGGCGCGCGAACGCAACGCTCGCCTTGCCCGGCGCGGCATTTGGGCGCATCCATATTACGCCGTCAGAACGCCCGAGCAGGCGGAAAATCATGTCGGCAGCTTTCAGCTTGTCGAGGGCTGGGTGGTCGATGCGGCGATTGTCAGGCGGCGCGGCTATATCAATTTCGGCGAAGATTGGAAGAGCGACTTCACCATTGCCATCAAGCCCAAGGACCATAAACAGTTCGGTGAGGACGGCGCGGATATACTCAGGCTGAAGGGCCGCATTGTGCGCGTGCGCGGCTGGATTAAATCCTATAATGGGGCCATGATCGAGGCCACCCATCCGGTGCAGATCGAGGTGTTCGAGTGAATAGGCGGTTTTTTCTCTCTCTTGTTATGTTGGCTGGCCTGGCGCTTGGCGGCGTCACGCTACAGGGCTGCAGCACCAATCCGGCGACCGGCGAGCAGAGTTTCACCGCTTTCATGTCGCCCGACGAGGAGCGCTCGATCGGCGCCAAGGAGCATCCCAAACTGGTCAAGGCGTTCGGCGGCAAATATCACGACGCGGCGTTGGCGAACTACCTCAACGGCCTCGGCGCGCTCTTGCAAAGCACCTCCGAGCAACCCAAGCCGCCCTTTACCTTCACCCTGCTCGACAGCCCGATGATCAACGCCTTCGCCGTGCCGGGCGGCTATGTCTATATCACCCGCGGGCTAATGGCGCTGGCCAATGACGAAGCCGAGCTGGCCGGCGTGGTCGCGCATGAGATCGGCCATGTCACGGCGCGCCACACGGCCGAGCGTGTCAGCCGCGGCATGCTCGCCAACCTCGGCGCGGCAGTGCTCGGCACGGTGGTCGGCCAGCCGATGGTGAGCGACGCCGCGCGCCTCGCCGCCGGTGCCTATATCCAGGGCTATTCGCGCGATCAGGAATTCGAGGCGGATCAGCTCGGCGTGCGCTATCTCACCCGTGCCGGATTCGACCCCGCCGCGATGGCGACATTCCTCGACGACATGGGCGCCGAGCACCAGCTGGCGCTGAAGATTGCCGGCCAGGAAGGGCGCGACCCGGCCTCGGGCCTCTTTTCCAGCCATCCGCGCACCGCCGACAGGGTGGCGAGGGCGGCGGCGAGCGCGCGCGCCGGAGCAAAGACCAGCCTGGCGCGCGACCGCGATATCTATCTCAATCAGATCGACCGCATGATCTATGGTGATTCACCGGAGCAGGGTTATATACGTGGGCGTGATTTTGATCATGCTGGACTCAAATTGCGCTTCACCGCTCCGCCCGGCTTTCGCTTGCGTAACAGCGAGTCCGCCATATTCGGCGAACATTCCGACGGCGCGCTGCTGCGCTTCGATGGCGCCAAGCCGCGCGATGCCGGCCAGAGCATGGAATCCTACCTGACGCGCGACTGGGCGGCGGACCTCAGATTTTCAGGCGTCGAGAGCATCACCATCAACGGCATGGATGCGGCGACCGGCGGCGGCACGATCTCGACCGAAAATGGCAAACGCGATGTGCGCCTGGTTGCCATCCGCTTCGCCCGCGATCAGATTTTTCGCTTCCTGTTCCTCACCGCGCCGAAACAGAGCGCCCGCTTTAACGAAGAGTTCCGCCGCACCACCTTCAGTTTCCGCCGCCTCAGCGCCGCCGAGGCGGGCGAGCTGAAACCGCGCCGCGTGCGCGTCGTCAGCGTGCGGGCCGGCGATACGGTCGAGACAATGGCGCGGCGCATGGCGTTCGATGATTTTCAGGCGGAGCGTTTCCGCGTTCTCAACGGGCTCAAGCCGGGGGAGCAGTTGGAGCTCGGCCGGCGGGTCAAGATCGTCAGTGAATAACCTGCAACAAATCCGCGCAGCGGTACACTTGTTGCGGATTTAATAGGCGGTAGTTTATTCGAGTATTAAATCGCCGGGCTGTTCGACTCGATTCGCCACCAGCGAGCGTAATTTTTCCAGCGCCTTGTGCTCGATCTGGCGCACCCGCTCTTTGCTGATGCCGAAATCCCCGCCCAGTTCGGCCAGGGTTACGCCCTTATCGCTGAGGCGCCGTTTGCCGATAATGATGCGCTCGCGTTCTGAAAGCTTGCGCAGCGCTTCGTCGAGCCAGGCCGAGCGGCTCTGGCTGTCCTCGTTTTTGAAGACGATCTCTTCCGGCAGCGGGCGGGTATCGGCGATGAAATCCTGCCACTCATGTTCGCCATTTTCACCGACCGGCGCGTTGAGCGATTGATCGCTTGCCGTTAGGCGGCCTTCCATCATTTCGACATCGCGGAGGCGCACCTTGAGCTCTTGGGCGATGCGCTCGCGGCCCTCGCGCGCCAACAGCCCGTCGGCGGCACCGATTTTCGCGCGCAGCCGGCGGAAATTGAAAAACAGCAATTTTTGCGACGCCGTGGTGCCGGTGCGCACGATCGACCAGTTGCGCAACACGAAATCCTGCATGGCGGAGCGGATCCACCAGCTCGCATAGGTCGAAAAGCGCACGCCGTGCTCGGGCTCGAAGCGCGCCGCCGCCTGCAACAGGCCGACGCTGCCTTCCTGAATAAGATCGGCGATCGGCAGGCCGTAATTGCGGAAGCGCGTCGCCGTACTGATTACCAGGCGGGTATAGGCGGTGATGATCTCATGCAGCGCCGATACATCTTTCTCGTCGCGCCACCTGGTCGCCAATTCATGCTCATATTCGCGCGACAGCAGGGGCGCATTGATCGAGTCCCTGAAAAAGCGCCGCTCGGCGCTGTGGCTGTAATATCTGCTGTCGAAGCTGGCCATATTGTTCGCATCGATCAGGTTACGGCGTGGGTAAGGGCACCAAGGTTAAGATGGTAATTAGAATTATTACAAACTATAACGCTGAATTATTCGCCATTCAACGAAGTTTTATTAATTTATGTTCACATTATTATAAGGGAAATAGAAATTAATTCTGAGACTGCCATCAAGGCGCGCAATTCAGCGTGCTTTGTCTGAAACAAGGGCGGGTGCGCGGGCCGAGCTTTGAGTTCGCCATTGAGGCCGGTCTCCGCCCGCCCTAGGATTGCCGCAAGGTTCAATATTGGCGTTCGCTCTGGCGGAGAGGTGCATGGCGGTAAACGGCATTCCGGTAGTGACGGTGGAAGCCCTCGCGGCGCGCGTGGTTGATGGCGCCATGGTGGCGGTACCGCCGGATTATTCTTTTGTTGCCATGGCCGCGACGCGCGCCCTGATCCGGCGCGGCGCGCGCGATCTGCATCTGCTGGCGGTGCCGCAAAGCGGCATCCAGGCCGACATGCTGATCGGCGCCGGCTGCGTTGCCATCATGGAGACTGCGGCGGTGAGCCTGGGCGAACTCGGCTCCGCGCCGCGTTTCAACGCGGCACTCAAAGCTGGCAAACTCGCCATTCGCAATTCGACCTGCCCGGCCATCCATGCCGGCCTGCAGGCAAGCGAAAAGGGCCTGCCCTTTATGCCGCTCCGAGGCTTGATCGGTAGCGATCTGTTGCGCGTGCGCGAGGATTGGAAGGTGAGCGAGAATCCGTTCGAGCAGGGCGACCAAATCGTCGTGCTGCCGGCGCTCCAACCCGATATAGCGCTTTTCCATGCGCCGTTCGCCGACCGCAACGGCAATGTCTGGATCGGCCGGCGGCGCGAGCTTGTCACCATGGCCCATGCGGCGCGCAGGACCCTGGTGACTGTCGAGGAAATTCGTGACATTAACTTAATGGAAGACGAGCCGCTCGCCGGCGGCTCGATCCCGGCGCTCTATATATCCGCCATAGCCGAGGCGCCGAACGGCGCTTGGCCGCTCGGCCTGGCCGGTGAATATGCGCCGGACGGTGCGCATCTGGCGCATTATGCCAAACAGGCGCGTAGCTCCTACGGCTTTCAGGAATATCTTGTCGAGCATGGCGCATGAGCGCGCCCGAGACCGAGACTGAACACAGTAAGACCGAGCTGCTGATCGCCGTTATTGCCCGCATGCTGGATGGCCTCGGCCATGTCGCGGTTGGCGCTTCCTCGCCGATCCCCGGCGCCGCGGCGCTGCTGGCACGGGCACGGGCGAAAGATATTTACCGCGTCAGTGTGCTTTCGAGCCAGCGCCACAATGATTTTACCGACGGCGCGCGTGAGCTGTTCGATTGCGCCGCGCAAGGTCGCATCGATGCCTTCTTCCTCGGCGGCGGCCAGATCGACGGCCAGGCCAACGTTAATTTAGTTGGCCTTGGCGATTATCCCGATCTCGATGTGCGATTTCCCGGAACATACGGCTCGGCCTATCTCTACTTCCTCGTGCCGCGTGTGATTCTGTTTCGCCAGGAACACAGCCGCCGCGTGCTGGTACCGAAGGTCGATTTCATCTCCGCGCCGGGCGTGAGTGCGCCCGGCCTCTACCGCCCCGGCGGGCCCCATGCGCTGGTAACCGAGCGCTGTGTGTTTTCGTTCGACAGCAAAGCAGCACGCTTTCGTTTAGAGAGCGTACATGACGGGGATTCGATGGCGAGCGTGCGCGACAATACCGGCTTCGAATTCGATTGCCCGACAGAGGTGCCACAAACGCTGCCGCCCTCGGCCGAAGCCTTGGCGCTGATTCGGGGCGTTGTCGGCGCCGATATCGCCGAGGTCTATCCCAAATTCGCGCGCCAGGTTCTGGGCATGGATTGATCCGGCGCTCTGCAAACTACGGCCCGCATCCACGTCATAGGCCAGGGCCGCTTCGTCTTCGAGGGCGGTCAGGGGAATTGTTCGCTAACGCAGATGTTCGCAAGGAGTGGCTTAAGGTTTGAAGGAGCGGGTCGAGCTAATTTCGGGTGACGAAGGGGGGGCGTTAAAATCATCGTTATTTTCTCATGAAGTTTAGCTGTCAATGACATCGACTAAGCTAATTCGCCGATATTCATGTCCGTTGTCAGCGGCTAAACGGACTCAAATTCTGTTTGACTCTGACGGCTGCTGTTGACCCAGAACGAAAATGAGGGAGTTCGACCCTTGCCTGAATAGGCGTCTGTCCTGGCGCTTTAGCGCGGCTGTTTGCTGCTTATATTTTATGCGGTTAAGGCGGCAACGAAGTAGGTAGCGAGGTGTCGGCGGTCATCGATTGGTGTCGAGGTTCACATGGCCGAAATATTCCTCTGCGCTTGAATATACGCGAGTTTTTGCGTCGCGATCGATGATGTCCTGCATATCCTGAACGCTCATCGACAATTCGCTGTGCCGCACCATCATCTCGGCAAGGGTCGGTATATCTTGAAGGTTGGGCCACTGATCGGGATCCCATAGGCCGGACCGCAGCATGCATTTCGGGCAGTGGCTCAACACCCGCTCGACGCGAATGAGCAGGAGTATTTCGGGGACCGAGCCGCGCTCTTTAAAATGTGCGGCGAGCTTTGCGTCCCTGACGAGCGCCGCCCGGCCGCTTACCCGCAACGTGTCCTTGTTGCCGGGAATGAGGAAATAGAGGCCCACGCAGGGATCGAGCAGGATATTCTCGAAGGTATCCATCCGGCGATTTCCGGTCCGGTCAGGAAGCACCAGGGTCTTTTCGTCGAGAACTCGGGCGAACCCGGGCGGGTCGCCACGCGGAGATAGATCGAGATGGCCGTCAGGCCGGCGGGACGCCAAGACCGCAAACGGCGAGGCCGCGATGAATCTCCGCGCAAGATCGTCGATATGATCGATTACCTTGTCCACTACCCGCTCGTTTGGCCGAGCGATTATGTCGCGCAGCTCAGCCCTGCTCGTGATCGTTTCCTCGACGTCGATACCGAAGACCTCTGTCATGCAGCGTTTTCCTCACATGTGGGTTTGGATACTACCCCAGCCACCGAGAATAATCCTGCTAATTCAATAATGCCGTAGGAGCCAGCTTGCGGTCGTGCCCCGAAGCTCAGTTGTCCCTTGTGAAATCCTGTTTAAAGCCATTCTTGTTGGCTGTGGTTGCGGTAACAAAGTTGGAAATATCACGTTTCGCCAACACATCTTCAAGCTCGCCAAGGCTTCTCCGATGTCCGGCTTTGGCTAAAAACGACTGTTAAACCGCCGTTAGAATTATGTCCGAAGCGGGCTGCAAAGCAGACATTCCATGCAATAAATCCGGTTTGCCGATATTGATGCCCGTTATCGGGTAGTAAGCAGGCATTGAAAGGTGTTCATTTGGGCGAATTACATAGAGGTATTCTGAGTCATTTTCGGTGAGAAAGTTTTCAGCGGCACGACTGAGCAAAATATCAGGCTGGGTTGCCCTTCAGAAATTTACCACCCCATTCTAGTTCTACATGGCGCAATCCTGGACAGCGTGGGCGTGGGCCAAGCCCCCGTCAGAAACCCTATTCCGCCTGGAGCGCTTCCAGCGCCTCGGCGGCTTGCAGCCAGTCGGCTTCGGCGTCTTGTATGGCGCGCTCTGCCGCGCTTAACTCCCGGCCAAGCTTGGCGAGGCGTTCGGGGGCGCCTTCATAAATGGTGGAATCGGCCATCTTGGCTTCGATGTCGGCCTTCAGCCGGGTTGCCTTTCCGAGGCGGAATTCGGCGCTTTCGGCGGCGCGTTTTAGAGGCGTGCGTTTGGCCCGTTCATCGGCGGCGTCGCGCCGCGCTGTTTTGCCCTTGGCGGGTTTCTCGCGCGCCAGTTTTTTGCCTGCGCCATTACCAGAGCCATTGCCGCCGCCGCTTTTGCCAAGAATTTGTCGGCGGTAATCGTCGAGGTCGCCGTCATAGGGGCGCACCGTGCCGTCGGCGACTAGCCACAGCCTCTCCGCCGTCAGTTCGAGCAAATCCCAATCATGGCTGATCACCACCACGGCGCCGGGAAAACTGTTGAGCGCCTGCACCAGGGATTCGCGCGTCTCTATATCGAGATGGTTGGTCGGCTCGTCGAGCACCAAAATCTGCGGCGCGCCGTAGCTGATCAGGGCGAGGTTGAGGCGCGCCTTCTCGCCGCCCGAGAGGTCGCGCGCCACCACATCGGCCTTGTCCTGGCTAAAGCCAAACGCACCAAGGCAGGCGCGCACCTGGTGCGGCGCCGCCTTGGCCATGGCGCGGCCCAGTTGCTGGAAGGCGGTTTCGCCGGCGTCTAGCTTATCGACCTGGTGCTGGGCGAAATAGCCGACGCGCATTTTGGCGGCGCGGAAGATATCGCCGGCCATCGGTTTCAGTTCCTCCGCCAGCAGCTTGGCGAAGGTCGATTTGCCGTTGCCATTTGAACCGAGGAGGGCGATGCGGTCGTCCGGGTCGAGGCGGAGGTCGAGGCCCTTCAGGACCGGCGTATCGGTGACATATCCCGCCGCCACGCCGGAGAAGGTGACGAGCGGCGGCGCCAGGCCCTCGGGCTCGGGAAAATTTATTTCGACCGTGGCGCTTTCGACCGAGGGCGGCGCCTCGCCGAGACGTTGCAGTGCTTTCAGGCGGCTCTGCGCCTGGCGTGCCTTGCTGGCATTGTAGCGGAAGCGGGCGACGAAACCCTCGAGTTTGCGCCGCTTCGCCGCCTGGCGCGATTGGCTGGCCTCCGCCGCCGCGCGGCGCTCGCCGTAGGTGCGGGCGAAGCTGTCATAACCGCCGGGATAAAGCGTCAGTTTGCAGCCCTCGAGATGGAGAATGCCGTTCGGCACGCTGTTGAGAATATGGCGGTCATGGCTGACCAGCAGCAGGGTGCGGGAATAGCTGCGCAAATGGTTTTCGAGCCACATGGTGGCTTCGAGGTCGAGATGGTTGGTCGGCTCGTCGAGCAAAAGCAGTTCGGGCTCGGCGAACAAAGCTGCAGCCAGCGCAACGCGCATGCGCCAGCCGCCGGAGAGGTTTTGCGTCGCCTCATTCTGTGCCACTTCGCCGATGCCGAGCCCGGCTAGGATAGACGCGGCGCGCGCCGGCGCCGAATGGGCGCCGATGTCATTCAGGCGGGTTTGAATTTCAGCGATGCGGTGCGCGTCATCTGCCGTTTCGGCTTCGGCCAGCAGGTCGTGGCGTTCGGTGTGCGCGGCGAGCACGATCTCGAGCGGCGTCGCCGTACCGCCCGGCGCTTCCTGGGCCACGTTCGCCAGATTGGCGCCACGCGACAGTGCCAGCGTGCCGCCATCGGGCTCGATGGTGCCGGAAATCAAGCGCAGTAAAGTTGTCTTGCCGCAGCCGTTGCGCCCAACCAGGCCGATGCGCCGGCCACGCGCTACCCGCGCCGACGCGTCCTCTAAAAGAGCGCGTCCGCCGATGCGGTAAGTAAGGGAGGAAATGTTCAACATGGCTGCGGGCGAGGCTCATAGCACGGGGCAGTGCTGCAAAGAAAGCGCTTCGAATTATTTCTTCCTAGCCAAGCAAGAGCGAAGCGATCAGAATCGTGCCGATCATGTCGATTCTCCAGCCGGCCAATCCCGTTCGCCAACTTGCCTTGCCCGATGGGCGCGAGATCGACCTACTGTTGCGCCGGAGTGCGCGGGCGCGCCGTGCCATGCTGCGTATCGATGATGCCAATGGCGAAGTGGAGCTAGTATTGCCGAGGTGCGCGGCAATCGGCGATGGCCTGGCTTTTGCCCATAGTAAGGCCGGTTGGATCGCCAAGCGGCTAAGTGCCTTGCCGCCGGCGGTGCTGTTTCGCCCCGGCGCCGTGTTGCCGGTCCTCGGTGATTCCGTTGCCCTGATGCTGCCGCCAAACGGCGCCAAGCGCGTGCGCCGAATCAACGGTGCGTTGCATGTACCGGGCGAAGGCGCTGAGTTTGCCGGCCGGGTGCGGCGCTGGCTGATCGCCGAGGCGCGGCGCGAGATCGGTGCGCGGGCAAATAGATTGGCGCTTGAGGTTGAACGGCCGGTCAAGCGCCTTGCCATCCGCGATCCGTCGACGCGCTGGGGTAGCTGCTCGGTGGCGGGAGGATTGTCGTTTTCCTGGCGCCTCATTCTTGCCCCGCCGGAGGTGCTGGACTATGTCGTGGCGCACGAGATCGCCCATTTACGCCATATGAACCATGGCGGCTGTTTTTGGTCGCTGGTCGAGAAACTGGCCGGTGATTGCTCGGTGCATCGAACCTGGCTACGCCGCAACGGGACGCAGCTCAGGCGCTACGGCTGAATGTTTTAAAGGAGCGGGCCCTATTCGGCGGCGCCAGAACCTTCTGTAATCTGGCCGTCGCCATCGAGCCCGAGGCCGCGCTTCGCTGCCTCGGCCAAGACATCGTCGCGCCACTGCACGCCACCCGGATCGGTGCCGCCGATGATGCCGAGCAACAGCCCCTCTTCATCGCCGATATTGCGGAAGCCGCGCATTAGATTGGGCGGCACGGAAGCGGTATCGAAGGGCTCAAGAATGACGAAATTACTGTCTTCGTTCTCGCCCCAGAAGATTTTCCATTTACCCTTGAGTGGCATGAACACTTCGTTGGTCTTGTGGTCGTGGTGCAGCGTGCCTTTGCCCGGCGCGCAGCGGATGATGGCGGTGTTGAAGCCTCTGTTATCGGCGATCGGAATTTTCTGTTCGCGGTCTTCGCTGACGCCCTTGCCAATGATCTGAAAGATCTCGCGCTCCTGGCCGGGAATGATGGCATCGAGCATCGGCCGGCTGCTGCCTTCGAGCTCGTCGAAGCGTGCGACGCGGGTGCGCTCGAACTCTTCCGCATTGATGACCGTGTCCGTCACAGAATCCGTCATTTGCTTGCTCCGCCCTTCGGACATTAATGTTCTCCTTATAATATAACCGTCGGTGGTGCTATTCGGCAGCCGAATCGAGCACGGCCAGATCGCCGTTTTCATCCAGCTCGATACCGTGATCGCGCGCCATATCGACTGTTTCCTGCGGCCATTCAACCCGGCCCGGATCGCTGCCGCCGACAATCGCCAGCATCATCGCGGTTTCATCGCCGGCATTGCGGAAGCCCCGGCTGAGGCCAATCGGCACCGATATCGTGTCATACTGCTCTAAAATGACCTCATGTTGCGTGCCGTCCTGGTTTTGCCAATAGATAGCCCATTTGCCGCTAAGCGCGAAGAATACTTCAATCGTGGCATGAATATGGTTCGATGCGCCCTTGCCGGGCTCGGCCTTGATCAGGCCGAGGTTGAAGTCGCGATTGTCGGAGATCGGAGGCGTGAGCTCCTTATCCTCGACCACGCCGCGGCCGATAATGTTGTAAAGATCGCGCTCATAGCCGGGAATGAGCGCGTCAATAAACGCCTTGGCGCTCGACTTCAGCTCGCTATAGCGCCCGACCCGCTCGCTTTCCATATATTCAGGTGTTGCGTCGATCCTCTCGACCATTTTAGTCACTCCTCCAATTTCGCTAACACAGGGCCTGCGCGCCCTGCATAACCTCTTCAAGATTCGCGGCAATATTTCACGGATCATCTGGCGCGCCAAGGCAACTTAAAGCGTATGACGGATTATTCTTGCCTTGAGGTGATTTCCAGTTATATCTGAACGAAATGATTATTGTTCATAATTCACAATCACAAGTTCGATGATCAAAATGACAGCATCCCTGGCCGAGGACACTCAGGCGCAGATATTGCGGGCGGCGACAGAGCGCTTTCGCCACTATGGCTACCGCAAGACCACGATGGCCGATGTGGCCGGCGAT
>PVBE010123691.1_pt1 | contig 12816 bp, 7 predicted proteins | sample 1631181 | NCBI WGS metagenome assembly PVBE01 (sample SAMN08397723, study PRJNA350692) | Marine metagenome, whole genome shotgun sequencing project. | isolation source: water | place: Pacific Ocean | collected 2012-04
ATTTCATCTATTTCCCTACTGCTGACCTATTCAATGATAATTTAATTGAATTAAAGCTAAGTGGTAATATTTCTTCCATTCCTGATAATGTGACTAATTTTAAAGCTCTGCGACACCTTTCATTAACATTTTTTGATGATGAGGGCGTAGCAGATTTGTTTAAGGATAAGTATTTAGATAATGAGACCTTATTAGATTTTGATATTAAAAATGTTTCAAGATCTATTGATAATCTTTCGCAGTTAAATTTACTTGAGACCCTGATTATTAATTTTAGAGCAGATCAACCCATTATGGATTATTCTTTTTTAAAGAACTTTAAAAACTTAACATTTTTAGATCTTAGCTTTAATCATTTTAAAGAATTTCCTGATTTTATGTTAGAATTAAAATATTTAGAAACCCTTGTTTTAACAAACACATCATTGTCTATAGAAGATCTGGATAAAATTGAAAAAATGTTGCCGTCTGTTAACGTGATATGGGAATGATTTTTTAGTGATCGCGCCAGGGTTATTTCATGATCCTTTTCGTTCCGAATTCCGAAAGAAAAGTTTCAAATCTTCGATTTGTCTTTTTGTATTTATGTCCTTCATGCAAACTTTGTTTGCTTCAGCCCATTAAATAAAAAAAGTCCGACCAAGGTCGAACTTTTCTTTCTTAGTGATCGCGCCAGGATTCGAACCTGGGACCGCCTGCTTAGAAGGCAGGTGCTCTATCCAGCTGAGCTACGCGACCATTGGGCTGCAAATATAAAAAAAACGTTGAAGTTCATCATAACCAATGCTAAAACTTAATTGATTGTGTGTTACATTTTTGTGTTTATAATAATATCTTTAATGAATAGGAAACCTTTTATGTTTTTGAACGTCATTGAATTGATGGTTAATCAACCCTTATTTTATTCTAAACTAACTCTATTAAAAATGAAATTTTTCTATTCATTATTTTTTTCTTTTTTAGTTGTTTTTAATTTTTCGGCACAATCATTTTCCGATGATTTTGAGACCTATAATTCTGGTGACTTTTTAGCTTCTGTATCTACTGACTGGACTACATGGAGTGGCACTAGTGGTGGGACAGATGATGTTCAGGTTACCGATGTGAATGCTCGAAGTGGTTCTAATTCTATTTATTTCACATCTAGCTCTGGATCTGGAGGTCCTCAGGATGTTGTACTCCCTTTTGGGGGCCAATACACTACTGGTAATTTTGTGTTTGAATGCTGGATGCTTGTCGAAACAGGAAAGGATGCTTATTTTAATTTCCAAGGAGATGTTAATTTGGGTTCTTCTTGGACTATGCATGCTAATTTTGATGCTGGTTCAGTAACTGTTGATGATGGGGGTGCTAATTCTGCTACTGGTTCATATCCAATAAATACTTGGTTTAATTTTAAAATGGATATTGACCTTACTTCAAATTCATGGGAGTTGATCATTGATGGAATATCTGCTGGATCTTTTTCTAATAGCAATAATAAGCTGGCTTCAATAGACCTTTATCCTTTAAATGGGTGTGGTTTTTATGTTGATGATGTTGCTTATAATTACACAACAGGTGGAGGTGGTTCCTTAACCTCACTTAACATGCAGCAGCTAGGTTATTTAGATCTTGTGTCTATGCATAATTCAGATCTATCAGATATATGGGGGTGGGCAACAGGATCTAATGAATATGCCATCGTTGGTGTAAATGACGGAACTTCTGTAGTAGATATTTCAGATCCTACAAATCCTATTGAGGTTTTTTACGAACCTGGTATGAATTCAATTTGGAGAGATATTAAAACATATAACGGATATGCCTATATTACTACTGAAGCACAGAATGGCTTACTTATAATTGATCTTAACACCTTGCCTGGAAATACGAATCTTTCTACTTATTATTACACAGGTCCTTCTGGAAATGAATGGCAATCAGCTCATAACCTTTACATCGATGAGAATGGGATATGCTATATTTTTGGGGCTAATAGAGGCAATGGAGGCTGTATAATGCTTGATCTAAATTCTAACCCTACTAACCCTACAGAGATTGGAGAGGTAGATAACTGGTATGTGCACGATGGAGTAGCTAGGGGTGATACTTTATATTTAGCTCATATTACTGATGGGTTTTTTACTATTTGGGACATTAGTAATGTGAGTAATATGCAGATGCTTGGGCAGCAGATCTCACCTGGAGCTTTTTGTCATAATTTATGGTTCTCTGATGATGGGGATTATGTTTATACTACAGATGAGATCAGCAATGGTTATATAGGAGAATATAATATTTCAGACCCTACTAATATGGTTGAAATCGATAAAATTCAAAGCAGTCCAGGAACAGATGTAATTCCGCATAATGCTCATTTTATCAATGATTATATTGTTACTTCTTATTATAGAGATGGTGTGGTAATACATGATGTTTCAAATAAAGGAAATATGATTGAGATTGGAAATTTTGATACTTCACCAAATTTTACTGGCGATGGGTTTAATGGATGCTGGGGAGTTTTTCCTTGGCTTCCTTCAGGAAATGTCATAGCTTCAGATATAGAGAAAGGACTTTATGTTTTAGGTGTTAATTACCAAAGAGGATGTTACCTAGAAGGTAATATAACTGATGTGTCTAATACTGCACCAATAAACAATGCTACTATTGAGATTTTAGGTGTTAGTATTTTTGATCAATCAAGTTTGGTAGGAGATTATGCAACTGGCTTTGCTACTTCTGGAACTTATGATGTAGTTTATTCTCATCCTCAATATATTAGTGATACAGCTTTTGGAGTAGTACTTTCAAATGGGGTTATTACCATTCAGGATATTCAATTGATTCCTATTCAAGGATTTTCATTAAATGTTCATGCTAATGATTTGAGTTCTTCTGTAGGGATAGAAAACACTCAGGTTTATATATACAATAATGACTTTACTTTTAATGGCCAGACAGATGCTAATGGAGATGTTGCGTTTTCAAACTTTTATCCTGGAACATATAATATTCATGTAGGTTTATGGGGTTATGTTGAATATTGTTCAACTAATGAGCTAATAGATGGATCTAATTTGAACTATGTAGCTGATCTTCAGCTAGGATATGCAGACCTTTTTAATCTTGATCTTGGTTGGACAGTAAGCGGGAATGCTCCAGATGGTATATGGGAGATTGGTGAGCCTGAAGGAACTAATTATCAGGGTAATCAATGTAATCCAGATGAAGATGCTTCTGATTGTGGTGATTTGGCTTATATTACTGGTAACGCTGGAGGAAATGCAGGTTCCGATGATGTAGATCAGGCTGAAACTATTCTTGAATCACCTACCATTAGCTTAAGCTCAAGTAGTGCTTGGATTGGTAGCATGGAGTTGTGGTGGTTTAATGATGGTGGAAATAGTAGTCCAAATGACACCTTAGTAGTTTCTTTTGTTGATGGTAATAATGATCAAGAGGTGATAGCTACTTATTTTTCAGCTCAAAGTGGAATGCAATGGGATGTTTTAAATTTCTCTGTGCCTAATAATTTAGATTATAGTAGCTTGAAATTAAAACTATATACTGCTGATTGGCAGGCAGATGGAGGTCATTTGGTAGAAGCAGGTATTGATAATTTTTCAATTATTGAAGGAGTGTCAATTGATGAGCAATTATCTTCAGGGGTTGTTGTTTACCCAAATCCTTCTAATGGTGAATTCTATATTGATTCTAAAAAAAGATATTGTTTCTTATGAAGTTTACGATCTAGCTGGTAAGCTTGTGCAATATTCTAATATTACCTCAAATTCTTTTCATTTAGAAGGTAAGGGTGTTTATTTGGTGGTATTTAAAGGAGAAGAAATGCAAACAGCTCCCATAAGAATAATAGTCTATTAAGCTTATTTTTTAGATCTCAATTTAAGAAAGGAGAATAACCTTGGAAGATTAGAGAATGAATTGATCATCCACTTAAGCACATCATAATATAGTGTGAAAGTAAGTAGTGTAGTCATTAGCCATATGACAATAAGGTTGGCATAAAAAGTATCAATGTAAACTCCAAAGATCTTCTTCTTAGGAGTATAGAAATGAGCTTTGAAATAATCAAAATCATAGGGGTCTAGGTAGATAGGGTCTTTTTTCTGTACCACACTATATTCATCTTCATCTGTAAAATTCATGGTGTTTGAATTAGTTACAAAGTCTTCAAGCGCCTTATTTTTAAATTTTTGTTTGAATTGATTAAAGCTTTCATCTTTAATCCTACTCATTAATTTTTTCATTTTTTCATATTCCTCATTAGAAATACTACTAGAAGCTAATTTCTTGTCAATAATTTTAATAAAGGAAGGAGAGGGTTTAGTGTAGGTTCGTTGAACTTTATCCTTTTTCTTTTCATACTTGTTGTAATCAAGCATATAGCCCTTTTTAAGAACCTTTAAATAGTTATCTAGGTCAATGTAGGTGTTGGTATTAAATTGTTCTAATGTTAATTGTTCTAATGCTTCACATAAGTCTACCTCTTTACAATTGTCAGCTGTATTTCTAATCTCTTTTTCAATCTCATTTTTTAGGATAGTGATTTGTCTTTGAACCTCTTTTTTCTTTTTTGGATCTACCTCTTTGTTTTCATTTTCAGTATATCTTTTAATCACTTTCAATTTAGATTCAAGATTACTTATCCATTGATCTTTTTTCCAGTTAGCAAAAGACATTTCTTTATCAAATTCATAGAAAATCTTTTCATAGTCATTGTCTTTGAACTGAGTAACAGCCATAGCTTCATAAGCCCACCTAGATGCCATAATGTTACCAATTAATGGAACATGTGATTTAGCTGCAAACATAGGATTTAGCTTGTCAAACGAAACTATGATTCCACTAAATAGAAGCTGAGGAATGATGCATATAGGGATTAGTATATAAATAACTTTAACTGAGTTAAAGCTAGCAGAGATATTTAGCCCCAGAAGGTTTGCAAAACAAGAAACAGAGAAAAGTACCATCCAGTAAGCGATGTTCATACCTTGAATCTCAAGGATCCAGTTGCCAATCAATACATAAAATAATGTTTGAATGAGAGAAATAAAGAACAATAAAAGAATCTTAGAGAATAGGTAGCTCCCTTTACTTAAATTCAAAAACCTTTCACGTTTAAGAATTTTCAGGTTACCAATAATCTCTTCTGCACTAGTAGTAAGACCAATGAATAAAGCTACTATTACCGATATGAATAGGTATTGAGGTAGATTTTCACTGTCATAAAAAGTATATTCATTTTCTCCTAAAAAATTAGTATCCATGTACTTCATAAAGAAGGCCAAGATTGCTGCCAATACAGGAGACTCAAACAATGTGATGATCATGTATTGTGTATTGGTAAGCTTAGATTTAAAATCTCTTACAAAAAACGTTACAGCTTGCTTTATTTTATTAGGGATTTTAAAGATGCTATCAGGAATTTCCTCCTCAGTGTCAGCAATTTCATTTTCTTCATTAAGTAAATCATAATGCTTATTCCATTGTTCAGGAGAAATCTTTCTAAAAGGGGTGAGATTTCCATATTCATCAACCACCTTCATATCAATGATGTTGAATATCTGTTCAGGGTTAACGTTACCACAAACATTACATTCACTTTCGTCTGCATTAACATGATTAACCAGCTTTTTAAAATAGATCACTGCATCTACAGGGTTGCCATTGTATATGGGGTATCCACCTACATCAAGTATGATCAGCTTATCAAACATTTTAAAAATATCTGAAGAGGGTTGATGGATCACTACAAAAATTAGCTTTCCTTTAAGTGCTAATATTTTAAGAAGATCCATGATGTTTTCAGAGTCTCTAGAGGAAAGACCAGAAGTAGGTTCGTCAACAAAAAGAACAGAAGGCTCTCTGATTAGTTCAAGGGCAATGTTCAGCCTTTTTCTTTGACCTCCAGAAATGGTTTTTTCTAGTGGGCTACCTACCTTAAGATCCTTAGCTTCAAAAAGACCAATGGATTTAAGAATATCATCAACCATAGTCATAAGCTGATGATCATTGTAATTTCCAAAACAGAGCTTGGCGTTGTAAAATAAATTTTGATACACACTTAATTCCTCAATAAGTAAATCATCTTGAGGAACAAATCCAATAACACCTTCAAGTTTTTTAGATTCTTTATAAATGTCAATACCATTGATGGTTACTGAACCTTTACTAGGAGGGTAATTGCCGTTAAGAACATTTAGTAGAGTTGATTTTCCAGCACCCGATCCACCCATAATGCCAATTAGCTTGCCAGATTCTTCAGAGAGTGATATGTCTCTCAAGCCAAGATGACCAGATTTAAATTTGTATTGAATGTTCTGTGCTTTGAAGATAATCCTTGAAGATGAATCATCGCTCATATATTGGCTAATAATGTCGCTATAATAAATAGGCTGAACTTTAGAGCTCCTTATAGAAGATCCTTGAGTTAGGATTTGAATTCTTCCAGGAGGAAGTAGCTGTCCGTTTAAATAAAGCTCATGATCTCCATAATACCTAACAAAGTAGGTGTTTACAGAATTTACCTGTATAATTCTTAAGAAACCTGAAATGGTTTCCGAATAGATGTGTTTTGAATGAGCATCTTTTACTTCAGTATAATTATCAACAACTAAGTAATTTTCTGAGCTAATCTTGTCATTGGTTTCTGCTTTTACAAAATCTAAACAGCAATTAAACTCATCGGTGCTAATGTTAAATGTATCTGCAACTGTAGAAGCAAACTCATATTCCTGATCAGAGATTTCTTTATCAGCATAAACAAATTCCAGAATTCTTATCAGTACTATAACCTTTTGTCTTTGGGCTAACTCCTCATTGATCTGAGTACAGATCCTAAGAATCTTTACGGAATTCACAGAAGTTCTTTTTCTTTTTCCGTCTTTCTTTTTTGATTTACCTTGATGAGTTTCCAGAAACTCATCAAAAAGATCTAAGTATTCTTTAACTCTTTCCTGATTAAGCTCTTGTTTTAAGAATAAGCTAACTATTTTTCTAGACCCAGCATCTGAATTGATCTCGTTGGTTTCCTCATTGATCTCGACTTTTGCAATAATTGCAAAAAGCTGCATGAGGGCTTTGAGAATTCTTTCACTCATTGATCTTTTTTAGCTTAATTTATTAGCGTAATTATTTTTTTTCAAATCCTATCATCATGATCATGCAACCATCAAGAGATATGTCAAGATCAAGAGTAGCTTCTACAATGCAATCAATAGTGTTTTCTACTTCAAAGTCCCAATAGGGGGCATTGTCATATTGTTTATTGCTAAATAGGACATTTCTTGAAGTTTCTGTATCATAAAGTTTAAAGTTCAGGGCTTGTTTATCTGCAGTTGATCCAGCTATTCTGTATTTAGATCCACCATAAAGTGTAACCTTAAATTCTGCTTTTTCTTCATTGTTAATGAAAGCTTTATATACCTGGCCATCAGAAATGTAAATGCTGTTAGAATTATCATTAGAAGAATTGAGTAGCTCACTTACAAGCGGTTCTAATTCATCACATTTTGTTTGGGAAAATGCACTTAAAGTGAAGCACATGATCGCTAATGAAAAGTAGGTTTTAAAATTGTTCATTTTATTGGGTGTATTCATTTCTAATATCCATCAATTTAGCTGTGATAGTTTGCATTAGCTCTTCAGTTTTGTTGATCTTACGCTTGCTTTTAATTACAGTGGTTTTGGTAGCGGCATCTGTTTCTGAAGGTACATACTCATATGTATATTCAATCTGTTCAAAGATGCTGTAGAGCTCTTCTAATTCAGTAGAGAGATCTAAATAATCATCACTTGTTCCTAGCTGGCCAAGCATTTCTATTAATGACTCTAGAGCATTTTTTTGCTCAGTGATTCTAGCTGCGATTAGCTGGTTGTTATCTTCTTTAACAGATTTGCATGCAATGTACATAGCTTCAATCCATCCTCCAGTAAGGACAAGGGCAGCAACATCATCTTTTTCGTTCTCTTTTAAATATACATCAGTTCCTTTATAGGCTTCTGACACAAGAACAAGCATTGAATCTTTTACACCTAAATTATTGCTAAACCTTTCTAGTAGGTCATCATTAAAAGCATTATCAAGACCTATGTGGTCAGCAATTTGTCTTACGGTTTTCATGTATTTAATGCAAAGGTCATTGTTCTCATAAATAGCACAATATCCTAAGTCGGTTCCATATATACCCAGGTTAAAAGCTTTGTGGAAATCTGTAGAATAATTTTCTGAGTTTTCCATGGGGTTTAATGCGTCAGAATCAAATTCAGCACCAGCTTCTTTAATATACATGGCAGTTTGAATAGGAGAAGGGATACTAAAAATAGATCCTCCTACAGTTATGTCCATTTTTTGATCTCCAGGACCATCGTTGTTGTTGTTTGAATTTTCATTATTAGCATCACCATTTTTGTTGTTCTTCTCTGCAGTTTCACAATTGGTAAAACAAATTAGGCAAGCAAGAAAATAAAGTGTTAGCAGTTTAGGTATTTTGGTCATCTTAGTGATTTTCGATAATAGCTACCAAAGAAAATAATAATGAGGGTAACTTCCAAATTAGTTGGGTTAAATTAAAACTTTGTTTTGAACTATTTGAAAGTTCAGTTATTTCATAAGTTATTAGATCAATTTAATTTTCTGATAAAACCTTTTTTAACTTTGTTGTGAAAATCATTATGAAATGAAAAAAATTGCAGTTTTTACCAGTGGTGGTGATTCACCTGGAATGAATGCTTGTGTAAGGGCTGTGGTGAGATCTGCAATTGATAAGGGTTTGGGTGTGTATGGCATAAAAAGGGGGTATAATGGAATTATTTCTGGAGATATTGAGCAATTGACTTCCAGAAATGTAAGTAACATCATTCAGCGAGGAGGAACTTTTTTGAAATCTGCGAGAAGTAAAGAGTTTATGACAAGGGAGGGTCGTGAAAAAGCACACGATCAGTTAATGAAAATAGGAATTGAAGGGCTGGTAGCTATTGGAGGTGATGGTACTTTTACTGGTGCTATGGTTTTTGAAAAAGAATTTGGATTTCCTATGATCGGAATTCCAGGTACTATCGATAATGATCTTTTTGGTACAGACAGTACTATAGGTTACGATACTGCATTAAACACAGTAGTTGAGGCGGTTGATAAGATAAGAGATACTGCTCATAGTCATGATAGGTTGTTTATTGTTGAAGTAATGGGTAGGGATGCTGGTTTTATAGCTTTGCGTAGTGGTATAGCGGTGGGTGCAGAAGCAATACTGGTACCTGAAACAACTACTTATATAGATAATTTATTAAATAAGATCCAGTCGGATTGGAAAAAAAATAAAACCAGTAGTATTATTATAGTAGCTGAGGGTGATGACTTTGGAGGTGCTTATAAAGTAGCAGAAGCTGTGGGTAATCAATATGACCATTTTGATATAAAGGTTACTATTCTAGGGCATGTTCAAAGAGGTGGTTCACCTACTGCTTTTGATAGAGTTTTAGCTAGTAGGCTTGGGGTAGAGGCGGTAAATTTATTGTTTGCTGGTAAAAAAGGGATGATGGTTGGTGTTAAGAATAACAACATATCTTGCACTCCTTTTGAAAAAGCTACTAAGCATCATAAGGATTTAAACCAAAGCTTATTGGAGCTTGTAAGGGTGCTTTCTATATAATGGCTGATAGAATTACATATTTTGTGGATGTTATTCTCCCACTTTCTGTTCCAAATTATTATTCATACAGAGTGCCTAATGAATTAAATGGTCAGGTTATGGCTGGTCAAAGAGTGATTGTCCCGTTTGGAAAACATAAATTATATACAGCTGTAGTACAAAAGGTCCATCAGCAGGTCCCAAAATATGAGGTAAAATACATTGATCATGTTTTGGATGATAAGCCAATTGTTACTCAAAATCAGCTGTTGTTTTGGGAATGGATTTCAAACTATTATATGTGTCATATAGGGGAGGTAATGCTAGCTGCATTGCCTAGTTCATTAAAGCTGTCAAGTGAAACCAAGATACTTCGTAATAATTATGCTGCTAATCAGGTTTTGGATAAAGAAATAACAGACAATGAATTCCTTGTTCTAGATGCGCTGGACATAAATGGAGTTTTGACTTTGGATGATATTAGTAACATTTTAGATAGAAAGACGATTTACCCATTGGTTAAAAAAATGATCGATAAAGGGCTTGTAGCTGAGGAAGAGGAGTTAAAGAGTGCCTACCGTCCAAAGCTCAAGAAATACATTGAGCTGAATGAGCAATTTAAAGCAGAGGGAGCGCTTGAAAAAGCATTTCAGCTAATGGGAAGGGCAGCAAAGCAGGAGGATATGCTTCTTAAATTTTTGAATTTATCTAATTTTTATGAGCATTATAAAGCTGTTGCTAAAAAAGAGCTGATAGAAAAATCTGGTTATAGCGCAGCTGTACTGAAGGGATTGTTAGATAAAAACATATTATTTGAAAGAAGCTCTGAAGTAGGTAGGATCGGGGCTTATTCTGGAGAAAGGACACAGGTTAAGGAGCTGACTGAAGTTCAAAATGTAGCATATGAGGCTGTAAAAGAAGGATTTAAGGATAAAAAGGCAGTGCTTTTGCATGGAGTAACAGGAAGTGGTAAAACAGAGATTTATGTAAAGCTGATCATGGATCAGGTAGCTCTAGGTAAAAAAGTTTTGTATTTATTGCCAGAGATTGCTTTAACTACTCAACTTATTAGTAGACTAAGGAAGTATTTTGGAGATAGAGTAGGCGTATATCATTCTAAATTTTCACCTAATGAAAGGGTGGAGGTATGGAGGTCTGTTTTAGACGATAGCCTGCATCAGTACGATCTTATTGTAGGCGCAAGGTCATCTATTTTTTTGCCTTTCGATCAGCTAGGACTTGTTATTGTTGATGAGGAGCATGAGTATTCATTCAAGCAGTATGATCCTGCTCCAAGGTACCATGCACGTAACGCAGTATTTAAGCTATCAAAATTACATGGCTCTGACATATTGATGGGCACAGCGACACCATCTTTAGAGTCTAAGTTAATTGCTGACAATCAGATATTTAAACTTGTAGAGCTAAATAATAGATATAAGGGGTTAATGTTGCCTGAAATTCAATGTGCTGATTTAAAAACAGCAGTAAAAAGAAAGGAAATGCAGGGCATTTTTTCGCCAATGCTTTTGAATGAAATAAAGGAGGTTATAGAAAATAAAGAGCAGGTAATTCTTTTTCAAAATCGTAGAGGTTATGCACCTAAATGGCTTTGTGAAACTTGTGGCTGGAAAACCATGTGTACTCGTTGTGATGTGAGCTTAACCTACCATAAACAAGACCGCTCCATGCACTGTCATTACTGTGGTTATAAACAGCAGGCGCCAGTAAGGTGTGGTGCTTGTGGATCTGCAGAAATGAAGCTAATAGGTTTTGGTACTGAAAAAATTGAAGAGGAGATCGTTACCCATCTAGGAGATCAGGTTAGAGTCCAGCGGATGGATTGGGATACTACTCGTTCTAAACAAGCTTATCATAATATTATAGAATCTTTCGAGAATAGGGAGATAGATATACTAGTGGGTACACAAATGGTATCCAAGGGATTAGATTTCGACCATGTTTCTCTGGTTGGGATCCTCAATGCAGATGATATGCTATACTACCCTGATTTTAGAGCTTTTGAGCGTTCTTATCAGCTCATGTCTCAGGTAAGTGGTAGGGCAGGAAGGAAAAAGAAAAGAGGCAAAGTTATCATTCAATCCTATCAACCAGATCACTGGATCATTCAAAAAGTAATGGCTCACGATTATGAGGGGATGTATAAGCAGGAGCTTGCAGAAAGAAAGCAGTTTCAGTATCCACCTTTTTTCAGGATGATAAAGCTAACAGTTATGCATAGAGATAAGGATAAGGTAGATAAGGCAAGTGATGTGCTAATTGGCTTACTCAAGGAAAAGATGGGTACAAGAATACTGGGGCCAGAATATCCTTCTATTCCTAGGATTAGAAATAGCTATCTAAAGATCATTGTTATGAAATTCGAAAAAATCGCTTCTCCAAAGAAGGTAAAAGGGTTTTTGTTAGACCAGTTGGCAGTGCTTAAAAACGATAAAGAGCTTAGATCGGTAAGGGTGAAGATCGATGTAGACCCAATGTAAAATACTATTATATTTGCCCATCAATTTCGGGATGTAGCTTAGTCCGGTTAAAGTGCGCGTCTGGGGGGCGCGAGATCGGAGGTTCGAATCCTCTCATCCCGACAACATTAAAAACCTGTTAGCATTTGCTAAGAGGTTTTTTTATGAGTGCGTTGAAATTATATTTCATAAGCATGAATAATAAAAGACCGCAAACAAGCGAAGCTTGTGACAGGTAGTGTTTCTTCCTGATTAAAAAGAAAAACCAAATCCTATGAATAATGCCTCAGGAAATCCTAAGCCCATTCTGAATAAGAACGGACTTTCTGGTTTTTGAATTCTCCAGCCAATATTCCCTGAAACACTGAAACCACTAACACCTCCCCAGTTAGTATAATAGATTGGTCCCATACTCAATTCGAAATGATGAGTTTTTAACCCGGTCAAAATGCCTACTTGTGCTAAAAAATAACCAGTTTCAACTTCCCAAGCTGCTAAGCCTCCATATCCAGCTCTGGCAAATGATGAAATACGTTTGCCCGACATACTTTGTTTAAGCATTCTTTCATAATAACCAGTCGCTGTAAACCATAACCCTCCTATACCAGCATTTCCGTATATAGCATTGTTATTGAGTTGCTTATCGCTTGAATTATCCTCTTGAGAGAAAGTGTTGCTTGTGAACATAATAAAAAAGGAAA
>PVBE010519744.1_pt1 | contig 12816 bp, 5 predicted proteins | sample 1631181 | NCBI WGS metagenome assembly PVBE01 (sample SAMN08397723, study PRJNA350692) | Marine metagenome, whole genome shotgun sequencing project. | isolation source: water | place: Pacific Ocean | collected 2012-04
ATAAGTAATAATGTCACATTAATTTTCTTTCACAGTGCCGATCTTGGTCTATGTGAACTTGGATATATAAAGTTATATCGGATAATTTTAGAAGTTCCTTACTGGAACTGAGGATTTTAAAAGTATGTTGTTGCTAGCAATAGGCATAAATCATAAAACAGCACCACTGCATATACGCGAAAAACTAACATTTAAACAAGAAATAAGGGATGGTATTGTTCAGGATATTATTCGAGAGAAGATTGCAAAAGAAGCTGTTTTAATTTCAACGTGTAATCGTACAGAGTTATATTTACAGACAAATTCTTTCTATAGTATATTGCGCTGGTTTAAAAAAAAATGGTCGAAGCAGATAAATGATTGGGCATCTTATTCATATACGTTTTCTGGGAAATTTGCTGTCCGACATCTCATGAGAGTAGCAAGTGGTTTAGATTCCATGGTTTTAGGTGAAGCAGAAATTTTAGGGCAGTTAAAAACAGCTTACCATGTTTCTGAAAAATTAGGTGGTATTGGTAAATATCTTGGTAAGTTGTTTCAGAGTACTTTTTTTGTTGCAAAAAAAGTTCGGACAGATACTAGAATTGGCATTAGCTCTGTTTCTGTGGCTTATATTGCGGTTAAATTATCTGAGAGTATATTTTCTAATATACAAACTGCGGAAGTGTTAGTTGTTGGTGCGGGGAATACTGCTAGGCTAATTATAAAAAATCTAATTAGTGCTGGTGTAAAAAAAATATTAATTGCTAATCGAACTGTTTCTAGAGCAAAACAATTAGCTTGTGAAATTGATAAAGAATTTAATTGGCATTTTTTATCTATAGAAATGATTCCAGATTATTTATTCCATTCAGATATTGTGATTACTTCAACAGCAAGCCCATTACCTATTTTTGGAAAAGGTATGGTAGAGCGTGTTATAAAATTAAGGAAATATAAGCCGATATTTATGGTAGATATAGCAGTACCTAGAGATATTGAGCCAGAAGTTGGGATGTTGCCTGATGTTTATCTTTATTGTATTGATGATCTACACACCATGGCGAAAGAAAATCAACAATTTCGTAAAAAAGCGATTCGTCAAGCGGAAGTGATAATAGAAATGGAGACATACGTATTTCTTAAATGGATGCAAAGTCAGGATTATATTAATATTGTATGTGAGTTCAGAGAGCAGTTTTATAAGTTACGTGATCAATGTATTGAAAATAGTATTAAACAGTTAAATTCTGGTGTTTATCCAGAAGAGATAATACGACGATTAGCACATAATATGACTAATAAATTTTTACATGAGCCAACGGTGCAAATGCGCAAAGCAAGTTTTGAAGGAGATGTTACATTTCTTGTGTATGCAAGAAAAATATTTAGGTTGTTGGATCATTAATTTTATTTAATTTTAAGGCAAAGATTTATGAAAGTATCAATTCGTAGAAAGCTAGAAAGTTTAGTTGAATTTCAGGAAGAGTTAAGTGGATTGCTATGTATGCATGATATCATAAATAATCAGGAACGGTACCGTGCTTTATCTAAAGAATACGTAGAATTAGATCCAATATTGTCAATATTTAAGTCTTATCTTGCTGTTGAGATTTCATTGAAGTCTGCAAAACAATTACTAAATGATCCTGAATTAGAGATTCGCGAATTAGCACAGGATGAAATTCGGCAATATTATGAACAGGAACAAGTCTTATCTTTAGAATTGTATCGTCTATTGATACCAAAGGATCCAAACGATGCTTGTAATATTTTTTTAGAAATACGAGCTGGTACAGGTGGTGATGAAGCAGCTATCTTTGTTGGAGACTTATCTAGAATGTATGCTAGATATGCAGAAATGAAGTGCTGGGATGTTGAGCTTATGAGTGAAAGTCCTAGAGAGCATGGAGGGTATAAAGAAGTTATCTTAAGAATTATAGGTGATAATGTTTATTCACATTTAAAGTTTGAATCTGGGGCGCATCGGGTTCAACGTGTTCCTGCAACAGAATCATATGGTCGGATTCATACTTCAGCCTGTACTGTAGCGATATTACCAGAGGTTAAACGAGTTGAGTCTGTTGAGGTTAATACAGCAGAATTAAGAATTGATACATTTCGTGCTTCTGGTGCTGGAGGACAGCATGTTAATCGTACTGATACAGCTGTTCGCATTACACATTTACCAACTGGAGTTGTAGTGGAATGTCAGGAGGAGCGCTCACAACATAAGAATAAGGCTAAGGCGATGAGTTTATTGCAGTCTAAGTTATTGATAGCCGAGCAAAGTCGGCAGCAAACCGAAGAAGCTCAAATTCGCAGAGATTTAGTTGGTAGTGGTGATCGTTCTGATCGGATTAGAACATATAATTATCCACAAGGCAGAGTGACTGATCATCGGATAAACTTAACACTTTATAAATTATCAGAGATTATGGTTGGAAATTTAGCATGTGTCATAGATCCATTGATCAGAGAGCATCAAATAGATTTGCTAGCAGCTATGTCAGATGCAGATGATGTGTCTATATGCTTGCCATAAGTAATAACTATGTAATATGATTATGACAATGATTCGAGAATTGTTAATTAAAGGAGCTAAAAGACTTAAACAGTTACCGGTGTCTGAATTAGAAGCAGAGCTTCTACTATGCTACACATTGAAATGTTCACGTGTTAACTTAAGGACATGGCCTGAAAAAGAGGTATCTGAGTTAGATATTACTAAATTTAATGCATGTATTTCTCGAAGACTGATTGGAGAGCCATTTGCTTATTTGGTTGGTAAAAAAGATTTTTGGACATTTTCAGTTGAAGTCTCCGAGGCAGTTTTAATCCCAAGACCAGAAACAGAACTACTTGTTGAAAAGGCTCTAGATAGAGCTAATGTCAATGAATCAATTGAGTTACTAGAGCTTGGAACAGGAAGCGGTGCTATTGCTATAGCCTTAGCTTTAGAAAGACCGAATGCTAATATTATAGTGACTGATTGTTCAAAAGAAGCAATTTTTGTAGCTAAAAAGAATGTTCAATTTAATAAGGTTAATAACATCACTTTTGTCTTAGGTAGCTGGTTTTCTCCTTTTAAAAAAACTTGTTCAAATTTTTCGTGTATTCTTAGTAATCCACCCTATATTGATGAGAATGATCCTTGCTTACAAAATGATGGTGTATGCTATGAACCAACACAGGGTCTGATTTCTAATAATCAAGGGTTAAGTGATTTAATTTATATTATTACATATGCACTATATTATTTGTTGCCAGGAGGCTGGTTATTACTAGAGCATGGCTTTGAACAAGGTACTTTAGTTAGACAAATATTTAAAAATAACCAATATCAGTGTATTGAGACATATAAGGATTTAGGAGATTGTGATAGAGTGACAGTCGGTAAAAAGTATAGTTAACTTACTTATTATTGTATAGAAATCAGTTATTTAAAAATAAATTGTTTTATACTTATTTATGTGTATTTTTTTTGATAGTTCAATGTTTTTTTGTTAATCTATAAGTCTTGATATAGTTAATAACATTAATTTGATATATACATGAGTTTAATAATTGAGGTTATGAAGATTTTAATTGTACGGAAAAGTAGATGTAAAGCTTGTTTTCACTAAACAATGTGTATTTGACAGTTTTGTTTTGAAATTCTAGCTTAATTTAATTCTTGTTAACGTGGAATTTAAACTGCCAAACTACCGTTATCTTAAAAAGATATAAAACATTTATCTTCATAAATTTGACAGACATACTGATTTTGTTAAAATAACTTACTGGCCGGGGTGGTGGAATTGGTAGACGCGGCAGATTCAAAATCTGTTGATGGTGACATCATGAGAGTTCGAGTCTCTCCCTCGGCACCAATGTCAAGTTCTAGCTTTTACAATTGCAGAATAATTGATCTTTTTTTAACATGGTTATTGTTTTTGTATTAACGATTATGTGTAAAAATAACTTATGGAACCTTTGTTTTGGGAGAAACATTGTTAAATTTTATAGTCATAGTTATTAAATCAACTTAATAGCAAGCTTCAGTTTGGAATTACATTATCTGGGGTATGGTATTTCACTTAACTTTTAAAAAATATGTGTTGCTTCACTCTTTATAGTAAACTTATTCTATTGGCATTAAGTAAATGTGTGTTTTAAATATGTCAAAAAGCTTTTATAAAAAAATAAATCTTTGTTCTTTAATTCTAAAATTTATAATTGTATTTACAATACTCCCTGTGTGTTTTTTTGTATATAAAAATTACAATTAAATATCATTAAGCAGATTAATGCTCTGTGAACTATTTAGTAGTGGATTATTTATAAGGTTAATTAAAGATAATCGCTATTAATAGTTGATAGAATACTTTTATGTATTTATTTAAAATTGTTATAGAAAAATATAAGAGTCTAAAATAGGTAAAATTGTATTTTAATATATTAAGGATATAAAGTGCTTCGTAGTTGAATATTTGCTTTTAAACAAGTAATGTGCATGAATAATAACAGAAGTATTTTTAGTAGAAGTTATCATATAAAAGTATTAAAATATAGAATATTAAGTTTTTGAATTTATAGCCTATCATTACGAAAGGTAATTTTTTTATTTTGTATTCTAAATCACGTTTGATTAGTTTATGTGATAAATTATTTTATACCAAATGTATAGCAATTAGCTATAATGGCACTATTAATTAATTTGCTTCTGAAATTATAAGTAACTATCTTTGTTGCTATTGCATTCTATCCTAGATAATGAAATTTGACGTCTATTGTCAATTAAAATATGCGTAGCAGTATTGCAATGATTGCAAGTAAGCTGATTGACTCTGTTATGGCTGTAATTTAGATGCTGTGTCCTTCAATAAGGAAATGTATTCCTATAAACTAGCACAAGGCGAGAAACCTATGCACCTATTTTTTCATCTCGCATCTTAAAATAATTGCCTTTAAATATTTATAGTAGCAGATATATCATATTTTTTTGGTTGCAATAAAATTTCCTGTAAAAAAAGTATTTGCAATACATCATTAATGTCAATAGACTTGTAGTCACATTCGTTGTAAGCCCTTCAATAAATTTTATAAGATTATCTTAATGCACAAAGTTAAAAGAAACGACGATATTTATCGATGGTATACTGAATAGTACTAGTAACTAAACATTTACTGCCAGTCTCAGAAATCTATTCGATCCAAATGCTAGATTTATTAGGGAAACAGATTTTGGTTACCTTTATAGTATTTTGTGAAAAATTGGATCCTATAATTTATTCAGCTTAAAGTTTTATTTTATATAAACATTACTATATCTGCTAACTCAGAAACACATAGAGTACTAAATGTCTATTAGAATTTAAGTACGGATAAGTCTAGTTTTGCATAATGTTAGTGCAAGAGCGAATTTTATTGCAGAAGTGGTGAGTACGGTAACATGATCATTATATGATTAACCATTAAAGTCTCTTTATTTAACAAGTACTCTTTAGCAAAATCCCAATAATTTTTTATATCATATATTCACATCCATATAGTTCGTGGCTTGATTTTATAAGGTTACTTAATTACAACATTAATAACTTATTACATAATAGGGTGATGTGCATACCAATGCTATCCAATTCAATAAACGAATGATAGGTTGTTCTGATATTTTAAGATTATTACTATGGGGTAACTTGTTTTTTACTTTTGATAGTAAACAAGTATTTTGTTGTGTCATATTCTCCTTTATGCTATCAAAAAAAACTAACTGTTAGGAGTATAGCATACTATCTAAATGTTGGCATTATGCGTATTTTAATGATATTAATTTTTAAGTTTTTTTGGCTGTATTTTTATTTTATATAAGTTCTAGACGTCCTATGAAGTACTATAGTAATAATGTAAATTTTTATATGTTGAATTTTAAATAAAATAATGGACTATTGGACTATAGTACAGGAATATAGTAAACTTTTTTATGGCTTACACTCAAAATATTTTGGGTTATTATAATGGAAGTAGTGTAGATACGTTATTCATTTATCTGTTGTATTATATTATGAATTTGCGATTAGATATCGTTATTTGTCTAAAATTGCTATGAAACTTTGATTATTGTTAGTATATTTCAGATAAATGAGTGTATAAGTACGATCAACATTGGATGTAATTAATATTTTAAATTTATAAATGTTTCTTATACCTTTCATATTACTTGTGTAAAAATCAATTGATAATAAAGATATCTTATGATTTTAGATTTTGATGTTAAGGAATATTGCTGAATATTAAATATACAACTAAATTATAAATTAGTAAGTTTTTAGTTTTTGCTGATAAAAATACTGTGCTATTTCTAATATCAATTAATTTTGATAAAAACAAATAGTATCTGTAGAAAACAAGTAGCGTTTACTTAGTATTCTGGAAAAGAAAAACATAAACCATGAATTTTCTAGCTGATGTTTTGTTTTAAATTTTTAACTGCTATATTGGATTGGAATAGTTTATAAAACTATAGTTCAGATTTCAATATTTTGAGAAAAACTTGAATAGACGTAAATCATCTTCTAGATATATTTAATAAAAAATAAAATTAGAAAAATGAGAAATGTTTATAGAACATAGTGATAATAAAGGTATGTGTGTAATTATATGTATGCTTTAACAATTAGATTGAGTAATGTGGCTTTAGTTTTTCAAACATAAAAATTATTTTTTTAGCTTAAAGCATGCTATAAATTCAAATGGACCCTGAAGTATTCAAACTTGCCAGAAGGTGTTGGTATTGTAGTTTTTGTTAAATGAGAATGGGGATTGTTGTGTTATACCAAGATATATTGCTATGAAGCACAATACAGTACAACTAAATAAGTAAAAGTGTTTACAACTTAATGATTTATATAAATCAGCATCAATTTTATCTTGACATAGTGGTAGATAGATTTTAAAGATATGAATGTAACTTAAGTTAGTTTAGTACTATTTTAAATATAGATAGCGATTTTACGAACAGGATTTTAAAGTACTTTAAAAATACAGTTTTTTTTGTAATACTAAATTTACTTACTTTTATAGAAAAAACATTAATATTAAATTAAGTGTTGGTGGGATATTGTTGATATTTGGAAAACCTATCGTCTTGCTATATATATAATGAAATAGTTTGTAGAAATAGCTGCTTTACAAAATATAACGTATATCATTCATATTATTTTATAATCAGGTAATTCTATAAATCTTATGCAATGAAATATTAATACTATTTCAATTTATTCATTAACACCATCATATAAATATGTAAATCAAATATTAATTTGTATTGAGTGAAATTAAAAGTTATTAAAGGTGCACTTCTTGAAAAGTTTAAATATAAATTAAAATAATCAACAAAAATACTATACGTATACTATTTATCAAATAAATATAGAAAGAGTAGTTAGACTGTGAATGTTTTACTCTTTCGTCATGTATTATTTCATGTTTTTTTGACAAATAGTTTTAGATGAGAAGTTTTGAATACTAAGATTGAACAAAAGATATCTAGTTATTTTATAAAACTGTAAGTGATAAGGAGTTTTAAAATATATAACATTTAGAAGAATTAATGGTAATGTGCACATTCATCAGTATTGAGATTATATTAAATTCTATATTTTGCTTTCAACTGCTAACTAATACGAGAAAGCATTATTACCAATATTTGAAGTAAATCTGTAAAGAGTATTTATCTGTACAAATAAATTCAGTATATAAAATATAAGAGTTTTAGTCATAAATAGAATTATATTTTACTAGAAGATAAGTGTGGTATTAATGATTTTAGTACCAGTAAGTTGGATTATAGTTTTATGATTTATTTATATGTAAATATAAGTGCACGTGATATCTATTGTTAAAAATGACGATGTAAGTAGTAAAATAACTTGCTGCTTATTTGAAGTAAATATATATCTTGCGAAGATTCTAAAAATCTTTAGTAAAAAAACAAGTTGACAAGGGCATCAGTTATTTTAATAATTGACTCGCATTTTAATAAAATAAAATTGATATTGTTACAGTTTGTGTCTGGTTTATTTTTAATTTCAAATGCTTCAAATTGAAATCAAGAATTTTATATTTAAGATAACAATTTGATACTTTATGTAATGGTTGTCAATCATGTTGCTGATTTTGTGTTATTTTATTACTTTGTCTTTTGATTTTGCTAAAAACTAGCTGATGTTATCTATGAGTATTTTGATACTAGATTTTATAATGTTAAGTTTCTTTTATAAAATGCTTATTTTATACCTTAGTAATTTATCACTAGAATTTGATACTGCATAATTTTAAAATTGTAGTTTTTAAGTTTTTTGTACTATAATATGTCAGTTTTAAATTCATAATAGATTAACATTAAATAGAGCAATATTATGTGATATATTTATTATGAATTTAATTATAAATAACTGCTATTTTATAGTAAAATTGACATATTTTAGGTAAAAACGGCATATTTGCTTAATTTTTTTACATTTGTTTTGTGTTTACCACATATTTGTAATCGTATTCTTGTAGTGAGACTGAGTCCTGAATTTACCTAGTTAAGTATCATTTATGTTATGCGCTGATTTTGACATATTTGTATTTGATAGTTTGTATTGAATAATAAGTTAGTCAATTTTCGATTCTACTTTTTTTGTGTAGGAAGATTTAGATTAGACATAGTGTTATTAATGATTAACCATGTACTAATGTGCATTTTACAGAACTCTGTAGTATGAAAAATAATTTTATAAGCGTGTTTTACATAAGTATTGTAAGTAACTTTTACTTATCTTGCTTGTCGTTTGATATAGATAATTTTATATTGAAAGAGTTTCATTTTTATGTAAAATAACGATGTCATGCTACATATGTTGTGTGATTTAAAATGTGACTATCAGTATTAGGTATACTAAAAATATCATATTTAATATTTTTCAGTAAGGACTAAATTTGCGAATTTATCCCTTTAAATAATATGTGAATAACTATTGTACTAAATTATATTGACTTATTGGTTAATTAAGATAACGTAGTTTTTCTATTTAAGTGTTTTTTACACTATACTACTTTTTTTAATTCTAACTAAATGACCATTGTTATATATTTAAAATTTGTGCTTTTTATTAACATAAGAATTGTTTGTTTTAATATCTTAAATCTGATATCAGTGGTTTTGTTTGTCTACAAACACTCGTGTAATCAGGAGTATATTGATATATCCTTGAGTTTAACATTGAAGGTTAAATTAAAGTAAACGTACGGTTGTTTTAATTATTCGGTCTGCTTTAATTGCAATATCTGAGTATTTAAATTACCATTACATATTGAGAGCTTGTTTTGTGCGATAGATCATGTTTTAATAATTTCGTTTAGTATCCAGTGAAAGTATATAGTTCGTTTTATATAATCTCATTTGATTATGGTAATTGGTTATTTCATGGACACTTTTTTGAATTTATGTTAACAGCATCATAATATTTTTTAATATATGCAGTAGAACTTGAAAACTGAGAATGATGATGAAACATTTTTATTTAAGTTGTAATCGATGCAAATATTTAATTTGCGAAATAATTTTCCCTAGTATGGCTATTTATACTTATAGGCCATGACAAATGAATAAACCATTAATGCTTTGTTCACAGTTTGAACCTTCAGGAGATCAACCAGTTGCTATTGATAGTTTGATTAATGGACTGAAAAGAAAAATATCTCATCAGATTTTACTTGGGGTGACTGGGTCTGGTAAGACTTTTACTATAGCTAATGTGATTCAGCAAACACAAAGACCAACGCTTATTTTAGCACCGAATAAAACTTTAGCAGCACAATTATATGGTGAAATGAAAGTTTTTTTCCCAAAAAATGCAGTTGAGTATTTCGTTTCTTATTATGATTATTACCAACCTGAAGCGTATGTTCCTATGTCTGATACTTACATTGAAAAAGATGCATCTATTAACGAACATATTGAAAGGATGAGGTTATCGGCAACTAAATCATTGTTAGAGCGATCAGATAGCATTACTGTTGCAACGGTTTCGGCTATTTATGGTTTGGGAGATCCAGATTCTTATCTATCGATGGTGTTAACGATATCTCAAGGAAATACGTTAGGGAGATGTAAAATTTTAAGACGCTTGTCTGAGTTGCAGTACACTCGCAATGACATTGATTTTAGACGAGCAACATATCGTGCTCGTGGTGATGTCATTGATATATTTCCTGCTGATTCAGAGTGTGAAGGGTTTCGAATTGAATTATTTGGAGATGAGGTTGAAAAAATAAACTTGTTTGATCCAATAACAGGACAAAAAATACGTCAAGTTAATAAGATTACGATTTATCCAAAAACCCACTATGTTACACCTAAACAGCGTATTTTGGATATGGTTGTACAGGTAAATGCTGAATTGAAAACTTGCATTAATAATTTTGTAAAAGTAGGAAAACTAATAGAGGCACAGCGGATTGAACAAAGGACGCAGTTTGATATTGAAATGATGATAGAGTTGGGTTATTGCAGAGGTATTGAAAACTATTCGAGATACTTATCTGGGCGTGCTGCTGGAGAACCGCCACCTACGCTAGTTGATTATTTACCAGATAATGCATTATTAATTGTAGATGAATCTCATGTAACGATTCCACAGTTAGGTGCTATGTATAAAGGCGATAGAGTGCGGAAAGAAAATTTAGTTAACTATGGGTTCCGGTTACCATCTGCATTAGATAATCGACCATTACAGTTTAAAGAGTTTGAAACAATACGTCCTCAAACAATTTATGTATCTGCTACTCCAGGCCATTATGAAGTGGAAAAATCGGAGCAAGCAGTTGTAGAGCAAGTGGTTCGTCCAACAGGGTTGTTAGATCCAGAAGTAGAGGTTCGACCAGCAGGTAGTCAAGTTGATGATGTTCTTTCAGAAATTAAAAAACGAGTTGTTATACGTGAACGTGTTTTAATAACAACTTTAACAAAACGTATGTCTGAAAATTTAACTATTTATTTGGCTGAACAAGATATTAGGATACGGTATTTACATTCAGATATTGATACTGTTGAGCGAATGGAAATTATTCGAGATTTTAGACTTGGCTCTTTTGATGTTTTGGTTGGTATTAATTTATTGCGAGAGGGTTTAGATATACCAGAAGTATCATTAGTTGCGATATTAGATGCAGATAAGGAAGGTTTCTTACGTTCAGAACGATCAATAATTCAGACGATTGGGCGAGCTTCAAGAAATGTTCATGGTAAAGCGATTCTTTATGCCGATAAAATAACACCCTCTATGCAGAAAGCTATTTGTGAGACTGAGCGTCGTCGTAAAATACAAATGGTTTATAATAAAACATATGGAATTACGCCACATAGCATTGTAAAATCGGTCAAAGATGTAATGGAGATTACCAGTTTAACTGTTCCTAATGATGTAGTAGCAAAAAATCGTCAGTTAAATATGTCTCTATATCGAAAAATGACACCTAAAGAGTTAGTAATCGAAATTCAGAAATTAGAAAATTCTATGTACGATAGTGCTAAGAATTTAGATTTTGAACAAGCCGCAATATTGCGAGATCAGATCAAAAATCTTAAAGATGAAACAATTAATATTTAATGGTGTTTTTTATAAGATGTAATTTGATTTTTGTTGTTAATGGTTAGTATATAAGTATCAATAATAGGTTAATTTTTAAATAGTATAAGAACTTTGCTAAACATTGCTATGGTTAATATAAAGCATTATTGTGATGTTGTAAAAGTTTTTCAGTATATAGAATATTGAATTTAGCTTAGCCTCAATGATATCCTAATGATATCCTTAATAGGAGGGATAGCGATGGTAGATAAAATCTTAACAATAGTGGTAATAATCATTGGCTCAATAGGATAATAAACTATGTGAAGTTATATTAACGAATACGAGTTTTAAAAAAAAAGATAAAAATGAATTTTCTCTATGATAGTTTTAAATAAGGTTTTAATTTGTATAAAATGTTTAAAAATCTCGCATATCTACAAGTAAATTAGTGCTGCATGTGGTGTAAGTAAATATAAGGAGGTTGTGCTACATTGGGATTTGATTGTTTAATAACCTTTTAAAGGATTTTATATATTAGTTAATACTAATATCTCTAAAATGATGAATTTAAATTTAGATTAGTAACTAGAATTGAAATTGTACTTGCAGCATTATACTTGCTATTATTTTTATATTCTTAATAACGCATAAATAGTTGTTTTTAGGATAAAGCAAGACTATGAGAAAAAATAATGACATTTTTTTATTTAGTTCGTTTGTAACTTATTATAAGATAGGTTGAGTTTTCATTTAATAAATATTTTTTAAAAAATATATACCTTAAATTAATAAGGTTAAAGGTCATATTCTTAGGGTTAGTCTATAATCTCAATAGTTCCAAATTAACATTTATTCTAATAGATATTTTTCCTAGTCATTATATGGTCATTGCTTATTATATTGTTTATAAAACTAAGTACAACCTATATGTATTAATGTATTAGAGATAATTCTTAGGAGCTGTTATCGTTCTATTGGTGTGCAATCACTGTAGTTATTTAGTTTTCGAATGCCAGTGACAGTTGGTAGCAATAACTTTTTACGGAAAATACGTATTAGTTGTTGATGGATCTGCAATTTACACTATTTCAAGTGTAATTAGTGTTATTTTTCAATTTGAGTGTAGGAGTAAATTTGTTTACAATTTTTAGATAAACAGATTAAGTATTTAGTGGAAGGAGGCAAATTTGTATTTTAATGTATGATTTCTTTCTGTTACAGTGTTTATCCTTGATTA
>PVBE011420922.1_pt1 | contig 12814 bp, 15 predicted proteins | sample 1631181 | NCBI WGS metagenome assembly PVBE01 (sample SAMN08397723, study PRJNA350692) | Marine metagenome, whole genome shotgun sequencing project. | isolation source: water | place: Pacific Ocean | collected 2012-04
GAGATGCATTCTCCGTTCGCGGATAGTCACGAACATCTCATCCAGATGCCACCGGTCGTCAGATCTTGGCCTGAAGCGTTTAAGCCTTTGTGCAAAGCTGTGTCCGAATTTCAGAACCCACCGACGGACGGATCCGTATGACACGTCGAGGCCGCGTTCGACCAGAATATCCTCAACATCACGATAGCTCAGTGTGAACCGGCAATAGAGCCACACGGCATTCTGGATGATCTCCGGCGGAAAGCGATGGCAGCGATATGAAATCGGTTCCATCGCTGGAAGCTAAACCAACCACTCTCAGACAGAAAGCTGATTAACGTGACAATGCCCGGGTGAGAGCCTATGAAATCATTCGTCAGACGTTTCGGATCAATGTGGGAGCTTGATTGTTGCGTGCCCCCGCTACCAATTCAAACACAGTTCTCTCCTGGCCGCCCGGGAGCGTCCCCGGCCAACATATTTCTGAAAACCGCGCGCGAACGATGGTAAGAGTTTGAGGATGACCAGAGATACCGGCACTTCCCTTGCCGAGAGCTGCCTCACCGATGCGTATTTCCCCGAATTGCCGGAGTTCTACCGCGGCAAGGTGCGCGATACCTACCGGCTGCCCGATGACCGCCAGATCATGATCGCCACCGACCGCCAGTCGGCCTTCGACCAAGTTTTCGCCGCCGTTCCCTGTAAGGGCCAAGTCCTCAATCAGACCGCCCGCTTCTGGTTCGAGGCGACGGCGGACATCTGCCCGAACCACGTCATATCGTATCCGGATCCCAACGTCGTCATCGCCCGGCACCTCACCATGCTGCCCATCGAGATGATTGTTCGCGACTACCTGACGGGTTCGACGGAGACGTCGATCTGGACCATGTACGCGCGGGGTGGGCGCCTGCTCTACGGCCACGAGTTTCCCGATGGCCTCCAGAAAAACCAGAAACTGCCCAACACCATCCTGACTCCGACCACCAAGGCCGTGCAGGGGGAACGCGACGAGCCCATCACCGCCGAGGAGATCGTCACTCGTAACCTACTTTCCCAGGCCCAGTGGGATGCCGTCGCCGAGATTAGCATGAAGCTGTTCCAGCGGGGCCGCGAGATCGCCGCCCGCCAGGGCCTGATCCTGGTCGACACCAAGTACGAGTTCGGCCTCAACGGCGATGGCAGCATCGTCGTTGCCGATGAATTGCACACGCCGGATTCAAGCCGGTTCTGGAAACAAGCGAGCTATGAGGAAAGGCTCGCCGCCGGCCAGGAGCCCGAGGGGCTCGACAAGGAATTCTTGCGGCTCTGGGTCACCGCCAGGTGCGACCCCTACAAGGATCCGGTCCCGGAGATACCCGAAGAGACATTGCGCGAGTTCTCGGACAAGTACATCGCCCTCTACGAGACCGTGACCGGGCGGGCGTTTGTCTATAGCGAGGACGGCGAGCCGATCGGCGAACGGGTCAGGAAGAACCTGGCGCGGGCGCTGCCGGAATTTTTTGCCTGAGGTGACCCGCCCCTAAAAGTGGACCGCCTTCATGGCGCCGGACGGGTAACGCGCTCCCTGGGCGGCGCCCGGCGGGCAGGCGGCGTCCAGCGTCGCCAGGTCTTCGTCGGTGAGCGCGATGTCGAGGGCGGCGGCGTTGATTTCCAAGTGGTCCCGGCGGCGCGTGCCGGGAATGGGAACCACGTGATTGCCCCAGGCCAGGACCCAGGCCAGCGCCAGTTGCGCCGGCTGACAGCCCTTGGCGGCAGCTAGGTCGCGCACCGGTTCCACCAGTTTCAGGTTGGTATTTAGGTTGTCTTCTTGGAAGCGCGGGTGGGCACGCCGGCGGTCGTCTTCGGCGAGGCTATTGGTGCCGGAGATGGTGCCCCCGAAGACACCGCGGCCGAGCGGCGAATAGGCGACGTAGCCGATGTCGAGTTCGGCGCAGAGTGGCAGCAGTTCCGCCTCCGCCTCCCGGGTCCACAGGGAATACTCGGTCTGCAAGGCGGCGATGGGATGCACGGCATGGGCGCGTCGGATGGTTTCCGGCGCCGCCTCCGAGAGACCGAGATAGTGCACTTTTCCTTGTTCGACGAGCCGAGTCATGGCGCCAACCGTTTCCTCGATGGGCACTCTGGAATCGACCCGGTGCTGGTAGTATAGATCGATGACGTCGACGCCGAGGCGTTTCAGACTGGCCTCGCAGGCCTGGACAACGTATTCGGGTCGGCCGTTGATGTCGGTGCCGCCGTCGGCGGTGCGGATGTTCCCGAACTTGGTGCCGATCACGTACTCGTCGCGGTGCCCGGCGATGGCGCGGCCGACCAGTTCCTCGTTCTTGCCGGCCCCATACATGTCGGAGGTGTCGAGGAAGGAGAGGCCCATGCCGGCGGCGTGGTGGATGGTAGCGATGGACTCGTCCTCGTCACCTGACGCGTAGAACCCCGGCATCACCATGCAGCCGAGGCCGATGGCCGAGACCTCTAGTTTTCCCAGTTTCCTCTTTTTCATGGCGGCCCCTCCCTTCTCGCAGCAATGGATGACCACAATGCCACTCTTCGAGGCGGGAGAGGACCCATAATCAGCCTCTCGAGGCTTTGAGGCCCCCTCCCGCGACAAATAATTGCAAACCATCCGAAATTTTTCACAGTGGCGACCTTCGGACGGCCCAGGGCCGGGCCCGCTCGAGCGCCGCAGGGATCGTCAGCACGCCGAGATCGTCGTAGCTCGTTCCCACAATCTGCAAGCCGGTGGGACATCCGTCCTCGGCAATTCCTTCGCGCCGTCACAACGCGGCGATGCTTTCCTCGCCGCGCAGACCAGACAAAACAAAGCGGATTTTCTCTTCCGCCGAATATTGCTTGCGGGTCTTGCGACGGATGTCCCGGACAGCCTTCTCGGCGGTGTCTTTCGTGCTCATCGATTTCCGTCTCATCTTCGTTCCCTTCGGTCACTACGATGAGCCAGAAACCCTCCGTTATGAAATTATCTCAATTTGTCCCATAGGGACTGACGTTAAGGCAAGCACGGGAAAGCCAGAGTTTAGTCAATGACAGGGGATTCCCAATTTCTCGATGATATGCGGTTCTCGTGTGATGAGAATTCCGGCATGCATATGGCTGTGTCCCGAGGATCGGACGTGATTGGAATCACTGGTCACGGATCGGAACACGTCCCGGAAGGTGGCTTGGCGCTCGCGGATTGTGCTTCTTTCTGTCGGTGGAGGGACACGGCACGATGGAGATCATTCGGCACACCGCCGCCTTCAAGTCGACGGTGCGACGCTGCCAAGCACGTTACCTGGAGGCCAGTGTCGATGGCTTCTTGCACGACATAAAGCCGGCCTCCGGGGACGCCGCCGCTGGCCGCCACCATCAAGGTGTTGGTGCTGACCAAGACGATGCGCGAAATGCCGTCGGACGCGAACCATTGGAGAGTGTGCTCGAAGGAGCGTGCGGTCGGCATCAGCCACATTTTTTTCTCGACCCAAGCGGGATAAAAACCCGATACTGTGCTTTGGAACGGCCGCTCTTACAGTGCCGTCATCATGCGACAAGGTCAGGTTTCCAAGTTGATCACAGACTAGGCCGAACTGCGCTTTGACATTATCGAGACCGACCGCTTCCAAGGACTATATGCCTCCATCAAGGGAGTTGACGATGCTCTCCAAGACTGCGGCACTGACGGAAGGAATTGAACCCGCGACCTACAGGTTATAAGTTGGATGAAAGAGAGTATTGGAGAGTAGCTCGACCAGTTAGCCCATCGTTGAGAATGTCTCGAGTAGGTTAGAAAAACAAGCAAGACCTAATGTTAAGATGGATAAAATAGCCCAAACCGAACTTTGCACTCGACTGCTTGACGTGATCGAACAAGATATTCTCCCTAAAACACGGTCGGGGGTCGAGGAAGGCAACAAAGCCTTCGGATCGGCAATTTTGCGCAAGATTGATTTATCCCTGATCATTGCAGACACCAATCAGGAAACTGAGAACCCCCTGCTACACGGCGAGATTTCAACCCTGAATGCGTTTTACAGCTTACCGTCGACAAATCGGCCGAAAACAAGCGAGTGTCTCTTTCTTTCTACCCACGAATCCTGTCCTTTATGCCTGTCGGCGATTACTTGGGCGGGGTTTGATAATTTTTATTATCTTTTTAGTTATGACGAGACACGGGACGTTTTTCATATATCGCATAATCTAAATATTTTAAAAGAAATTTTTAAGCTTCCGAACGGAAACTACGCGCGTCAAAACGCATTTTGGAAATGTCATGACGTGAATAGTTTAGCCAAGACAACATGTGGCATCGAAGCTGAGCGGCTTAATCAACAGATAGGTCGTATCAGGGTGGCCTATATTAATCTTTCAAACGCCTATCAACAATCGAAACCCGCAAACGATATTCCTCTAAAATAACTTTATTCATCCTGCGTGGCGTTCCCGCCTTTATCAGGTCAGATAACGGCCCTGAGTTCATTGCCGAGGCGCATGATCCGAATACCGGCGCTAGGCAGAAACTATAGGGGCCAGTGTTTTAAAGGCGGGGGAGTTCAAACACCTTTTACCCCCTACCGGAGTGGCCAAGGAGGAACCCTTCCCCCTCGACACTCCCCCTGGCCAACTTGCAGTTGGATCGCTTGCCGTAAGAAAAAAAGCTGCCTACAGAACCGGACACAAGTGTGTCCTGTTGGTTTTCATTGTGTCGAGTCGCCGCCGCGTCAAGTAGCCACTCACTACGTTCGCTGGGCCACTTAACTCGACGTCAGAAGCGGGTCATCGGCAACGACGGGAAGTTTAGACGAATCTCGGCGGGTAAATGCGCTCTTCCCTCGTGGTTGCTCTATGGTTGCTCCAAGACAATCAGCGTCATGAAGCTTTTCGGTAAACAAGTAATAGGTTGATAAAGCTCAATAAAATGGCGCCCAGGGGCGGAATTGAACCACCGACACGCGGATTTTCAGTCCGCTGCTCTACCAACTGAGCTACCTGGGCACGCCGCGTAATCCTCGACAGATACACAGCACCGCCGCCGGCCGGCGTAAGGCCCGGCCGGCGGCCGCCGGAGGCCGCTTATAGTTAAATTTCCCAGCCCTGTCCAGGGCTCCGCAAGGCACCCGGCGGCGGTGCGGTGGGCAGCGTTTGCGGCCTCATTCCGGGCCCGGTTCGTCCTCGTCCAGGCTCGTGTCCGGTTCCTCTCTGGAAGCGATGCGGTAGTCCTCGTTGAGCCAGCTCCCGAGGTCGAGATCGGCGCAGCGGCGCGAGCAAAAGGGCCGGTAGCGATCCGCCGTTGGGTGCCGACACGTGGGGCAGCGGCGGCTCTTCAGGGGCACCACCTTGGCACCGGGCTCAGCCATTGCCTGCCTCCCCCTCACCGGTAACTCGCGCCACCGCCACGTCGAACCGCCCGCGCCCCAGTTCCCCATCGGCGTCGAGATCGAGGACCTGTCCGAGGCGCTCCTCCACCTCGGCGAGCGCCGCCCTGGCGGCACCGCGAAGCGCCTCGATCACTGTCGGTTCCGCCGTCAAGCACATGCGCGCCCCGGGGCGCGCCCGGGCCTCGGTGAGGACCTGGCGCAGGGCCTCCAAGGCCACGGTCTCGGCCGATCTCCCCCGCCCCACCGCGCCGCACGCCGAACACCCCTCCAACAGCACCTGAGACAGGGAGGCGTGACGGCGCTCGCGCGTCATCTCGACCAAGCCGAAGCGCGTGAACCCGGCGACGTGGAGCGGGACGCGGTCGTCGGGGAGGGCCGCCCTGAACACGTCCAGCACTTCCGTTCCGTGGTGGGGGCGGCGCATGGACACGAAATCGATCACCAAGAGCCCGCCGATGCCGCGCAGCCTGATCTGTCGCGCGATCTCGACAGCCGCCTCCAGGTTGGTTAGGCGCGCCGTTTCCTCGGGTCCCGCACCCCCGGCGCGGCCACCGGTGTTAACGTCGATGGCCGTCAGCGCCGCCGTCTCCTCGATGACGATGCTGCCGCCCCCGGCCAAGTCGATGCGGGGGGCGAGGGCAGATTCGATTTGTTCCTCGACGCCGTGGGCCTCGAAAAGGGCCAGCGGCCCGCGGTGGAGTTCCAACAGGTCCACCGCTTCGGGCGCCAAGCGTTCACAGAGCGCGCGGGCGTCGGCCAGGGCGCCGGCGTCGTCAATGACGACGCGGCATAGATCGGCCCTCGTTTCATCGCGCAACACGCGGCGTAGCGGGACCTGCTCCCGGTAGAGGCGGACCGGGGGCGCCGCCGAGCTTCGTTTTCCCTCAATCTCCGCCCACGTGGCACGCAGGTAGGCCACGTCGCGCTCCAGCGCGGCGGTCTCGGCGCCGGCAGCCCCAGTGCGCAGGATGAAGCCCTCGCCCTCGGCGGCAAGCTCGCCAGTCAGCGCCGAGAGCCGCGCCCGTTCTTCCTCTAAGCCGATGCGCCGCGACACCCTGATATTCGGCTGACCCGGAGTATAGACCAGATACCGGCCCGCCACGGTGAGGCGGGTGGTGAGCTTGGCGCCTTTGTCGCCGAAAGGATCCTGCTGAGCCTGCACCAGGACCTCGTCTCCTTCGCTCACGTAATCGGTGATGCGTTCACCCTCGCCCGCCGCCGCACCGTATGGCTTGGCCTCGGCCAGAGCCAGAAACCCGGAGCGATCGAGGCCGATGGAGACGAATGCAGCCTGGATGGCGGGTACCACTTTCTCGATCCGTCCCGCGTAGATGTCGCCGACGACCCCGCCACCGCCGGCACGCATCACGGCGAGTTCGACCAGGTGCTCCCCGTCCATGAGGGCGACGCGGGTCTCCCCCGGCGCCACGTTGATCAAGGCTTGGTTCATGGTTACCGCCAATTACGTCTACGATGCTACGTTGCCGGCCGCCCCGGCAAGACCGAGGCCGCGCAACAGAGCCCGCGTCTCGAAAAGGGGCAATCCGACCACGTTGGAATAGGATCCGTTGACACGGCGCGTGAAACCGGCGGCGCGACCTTGGATGGCATAGGCGCCGGCCTTGCCGCGCCACTCTTCGCTGGCCATGTAGTCGTCGATTTCCGCGTCGTCGAGCCGCTTGAAGGCAACCGCCGTCACCACCAGACGGGGGTGCGCCCGGCCGGCGCCGTCGATCACGCACACACCTCCGTAAACCCGGTGCCGGCGCCCCGAGAGCAGGCCGAGGGTGCGCCGCGCCGCGTCCTCGTCCCCGGCCTTAGGGAGGATGCGCCGGCCGCACGCGACCACGGTATCGGCGCCCAGCACCAGGGCGTTTGAATCCGTAGAATTAGAGCCGCGCACGGCGTCGGCCGCGGCGCGGGCCTTGGCTTCGGCCAGGCGCGCCGCCATCTCGCCGGGTTTCTCGCCCTGGCGCACCCGCTCGTCGACCTCGGCGGGCATGACCGTATCGGGCTCGATACCGATCTGGCGCAGGAGTTCGAGGCGCCGCGGCGACGCCGAAGCGAGAATCAGACGGGGCATGTCCCTCGTGGTGGTCCGGGGAGCCGGCATCTGGGCCCTCCCACGGCTCGTTGGCGCTATTTGAATCGGAAGGTGATACGGCCTTTGGAGAGATCGTAGGGTGTCATTTCCACATTGACGCGGTCACCGGCGAGAACGCGGATGCGATGCTTGCGCATCTTGCCTGCCGTGTGGGCAAGTATCTCATGGTCGTTGTCCAGCTTCACCCGGAACATGGCGTTGGGCAGAAGCTCGGTGACGACACCGGAATACTCCAACAGTTCTTCTTTCATCATCGATCCCTCAACAATGAATAACTTAGGCCCATAAGTGGCCTCGCCGAGCCGTTCGGTCAAGTAATTTCCGAGGCGGGTGGTTTGTTAAACGTCCCTTGGCGTGTAGACGGGGAAACGCTCCTTAATGCGCCGCATTAGGTCGTCACGCACCTGACGGTAGGCCTCCAGCCTCGTTTCCCGCCCGCCTTCGACGATGGAGGGGTCGAAGATAGGCCAGAATTCCATCTCGCAGGCCATCACGCGGGTCAATTCCACGGCCTGGTGCTGGGCCTCAGGCGAAAGGGAGATGACCAAGTCGTAGGACAGGTCCTCGAGCTCGGAAAACGTCTTCGTCTTATGCTGGCCCATATCGATACCAATTTCCTCCATGACGGCGACCACGAAGCCGTCGATCTCGCGTTTGCGCACGCCCGCCGAATCCACGTAAACACGGTGGCCGTGCAGGAACTTGAGGATGCCCTCGGCCATGGGCGAGCGTATCGAGTTCTCGGAGCATGCGAACAACACCGCAGAGGGGGTATCGCCCATCTCCGCCTCACGCCCGAATGTGCAGGACGCAGATCAATGTGAACATGTGCCGGGCCGTGTTGTGGTCGATGTCCGCTTTATCGGCCAGGCGTTCGCGCAGGACCTCGGCCCCCTCGTTGTGGAGGCCACGGCGCCCCATGTCGATGGCCTCGATCCGCGAGGGGCTCGCGGTCTGGATCGATTTGTAATAGCTGTCGCAGATAAGGAAATAGTTACGAACGATTAAGCGCAAGGGGCTGAGCGGCAAGGTGAACCGTGTCAACTCGGCATCGTTCTCGTCACGGACGTCGAAGACCAGCCGGTTTTCCTCGATACCGAGATGCAGGTTGTAGGGGCCATCCGGTGTGTCGGAGGGGGCGAAGCGGTTTTTCTCCAACAGGTCGTAGATGGCAACCTTGCGCTCGTGCTCGACGCTGGCGCTGCGGCGGACAACGGAGCGCTCGTCGAGATAGACGTTGACGATTTTCTGCTTGTCGGACACCGCTTTCGGGCCGCTTAGCGGCGCGGGCGGTTCAGCCGGATCGTCACCGACAGGGCATGTGCGTCCAACCCCTCAGCCCGGGCCAGGGTCGCCGCCGCCGGGCCAACCGCCTCCAGCCCCTCGACGTCGCAGCCGATGAGCGAGGTGCGCTTGAGAAAATCGAGCACGCTGAGCCCCGACGAGAAGCGGGCGCTGCGCGCCGTCGGCAGCACGTGGTTGGGGCCGGCGACGTAGTCTCCGATCGCCTCGGGCGCGAAGCGCCCCAGGAAGATGGCGCCGGCGTTGCGAACGCGAGCGGCCAGGGCGTCGGGCTCTTGCACGGCCAGTTCCACGTGCTCGGGCGCGATGCGCTCGATGAGCGCCACCGCCTCGTCGAGGGTTCCCGTCGTGATCACGGTGCCGAAATCGCGCCAGCTTGCGCCCGCCACCTGGGCGCGCGGCAACGCCTCGAGGTGGCTGTCCACGGCGGCCACGACGGCATCGGCAAAAGCGGTGGAGTCGGTGATCAGGATGGCCTGGGCGCAAGCATCATGCTCGGCCTGGGAAAGCAGGTCGGCGGCGATCCAGGCCGGGTCGTTCGCGGCGTCGGCGACCACCAGGATCTCCGACGGCCCGGCGATCATGTCGATGCCGACGGCGCCGAAAACTTGGCGCTTGGCGGCGGCCACGTAGGCGTTGCCGGGACCGATGATCTTGTCCACCGGCTGGATGGTCTCGGTGCCGAAGGTGAGGGCAGCGATGGCCTGGGAGCCACCGACGCGGTAGACCTCGGTGACGCCGGCCAGCTCCGTGGCGGCCAGCACCAGCGGGTCGATGGTGCCATCGGGCGCCGGCACGGTCATGACCAGGCGCTCGACGCCGGCCACCATGGCCGGCAGCGCGTTCATCAGCACGGTCGAGGGATAGGCCGCCGTGCCACCAGGAACGTAAAGCCCCACCGAGGCCAAAGGCGACCAGCGCTGGCCCAGGCGCAGCCCCGCCTCATCGACGTAATCGAGGTCCTCGGGCTTCTGGCGGCGGTGAAAATCGGCGATGCGGCGGGCGGCCAGGCTAAGCGCCTCAAGGGCAGCGGCGTCGCACGAGCCTCGGGCGGCGGCCAGCTCGTCGGGCGGCACGCGCAGGGTCTCGGGCGTCAGCTCGAGACGGTCGAAGCGCTTGGTGTAGGATATGAGAGCGGCGTCACCCTGGGCGCGCACCTCGGCGAGGATGGCGGCGACCGCCCCGTCGACGTCCGCACTCGGCTGGCGCGCAGCCGCCAGCCACGCCGCGAAGGCAACCGCGAAGCCGGCGTCGCCCGTGTCAAGGCGCGTCGGCATGGGCGGCTTCCCTGAATCGCTCGATCCAGGTGCCGATCTCATCGGCACGGGTCTTCCACGCGGCGCGGTTGACCGCCAGGCGCGACGTGACATCGGCGATCAGTTCGACCTCCACCAAGCCGTTGGCGGCAAGGGTATCGCCACTCGACACCAGGTCGACGATGCGCCGGCACAGGCCGAGCTCGGGCGCCAGTTCCACGGCGCCGTTGAGCTTAATACATTCGGCCTGCACGCCGCGCGCCGCAAAGTGCCGCGCCGTGAGCGAAGGGTATTTGGTGGCCACTCGCACGTGGCTCCAAGTGGCGGGATCGTCGCGCGCCACCATGTCCTGAGGCTCGGCAACAGCCAGGCGGCAGCACCCAACGCCGAGTTCCAGGGGCGCGTAGATCTCGGGAAAGTCGAACTCCATCAGCACGTCGGCCCCGGCGACGCCGAGTTGCGCCGCGCCGAAAGCGACGAAGGTGGCGACGTCGAAGCTGCGCACCCGAACCACGTCGATCTCGGGGCGGTTGGTGGTGAAGCGCAACTGGCGCGCGCCGCCATCGTCGAATGCCAGCTCAGGCTCGATTCCGGCGCGCCGCACGAGCGGCATCACTTCGCGCAGGATGCGGCCCTCGGGCAGCGCCAGCACCAACTTTCGGTTCGTAGACACATCCACCTCCACACGTCGGGACGGCGGCATTAATAGAGGTTTTTGTTGCAGCGCACCAGTGAAGGGTGCGGCACGCCCGGTCCCTACCCCGCGATGCGCTCGATGTCGGCGCCGCAGGCCGCGAGCTTCTCCTCCAGGCGCTCGTAACCGCGGTCCAGGTGGTAGACCCGGTTGATCACCGTCTCGTCGTCGGCCGCCAGCCCGGCCAGCACCAGCGACACCGAGGCGCGCAGGTCGGTGGCCATGACCGGCGCGCCGGACAGCGTCGAGACGCCGCGCACGATGGCCGACGCCCCGTGCACGTTGATGTCGGCGCCCATGCGGCACAACTCGGGCACGTGCATGAAGCGGTTCTCGAAGATGGTCTCGGTGATCATGGAGGCGCCCTCGGCGACGGCCATAAGGGCCATCATCTGGGCCTGCATGTCGGTGGGAAAGCCGGGAAAGGGCTCGGTCATCACGTCGACGCCGCGCAGTGCCCCGCCGGCGCCCGAGACGCGGACGCCGTGCCCGCTCTCTACGATGTCGACGCCGGCCGCCGTCAGCGCCTCGGCGACGGCGCCGAAAAGCTCGAGGCGCGCCCCCACCAGCTCCACGTCGCCGCCGGTGATGACGGCGGCGACGGCATAGGTGCCGGTCTCGATACGGTCGGGGACGACGGCGTGGCGGGTACCGTGCAGCGCATCGACGCCGCGTACGGTGAGGGTGTCGGTGCCGATGCCCTCGATGTCGGCGCCCATGGCGGCCAGGCAGCGCGCCAAGTCGGCGACCTCGGGCTCGCGGGCGGCGTTGGCCAGCACCGTCTCGCCCCTGGCCAGGGTGGCAGCCATCAGTAGGTTCTCGGTGCCGCCGACGGTGACCATGGGGAAGACCACCCGTGCCCCCTCGAGCCCACCGGGCGCCGCCGCCTCGACGTAGCCCTCCTTGAGCTCGATGTCGGCGCCGAGTTGGGCCAGGGCCTTGAGGTGCAGGTCGACGGGCCGCGTGCCGATAGCGCAGCCGCCGGGCAGCGACACCCGGGCGCGCCCGGCGCGGGCCAGCAGGGGCCCCAGAACCAGCACCGAGGCGCGCATGCGACGCACCAGATCATAGGGCGCCGTGGTTTCGGTGAGATCGCCGGCGCTGAGGCTCATTTCATCCGCCGTGCCGGCCTCACCGACCTCGACGCCGAGTTTGGAGAGGAGGTGCGCCATGGTGGTGACGTCGATAAGGCGCGGCAGGTTGGTGAGGGTCAGGGTGTCGGCGGTGAGCAGGCTCGCCGCCATCAGAGGCAGGGCGGCGTTCTTGGCGCCGCCGATGTCGATGGCACCCCGCAAGGACTGGCCGCCGCGGATGAGGATTCTATCCACTAGCCGTCTTCCGATGCCGGGGCGGCGGCGCGGGCGCGCGCCTGGCGCTTGCGTTTCCTGAGGTTGTCGCGCAGCCCCTCTTCCAGGCGGCGCTGCCGGAAGGCCCTCCGCGCGGCCTTGTCGTCGACGCCCTTGGCGGCTTCGGATGGCACCTGTGGCGGTGGCTGTGGCGGCACTTGTGGCGGGAGTTTGGCGGCCATGGGCACTCCTCGGCTGGGGGTCACGGCATGGTGCAAGGGGCGCCCGGTGGCGTCAAGGGGACCTTGTCTTGGCAACCTTGTGCAACCTTGTCATGCGGGGGAGGGCTATGGCATGGTTCGGGCGCGTCCGGTGCCGCCGTAGCTCAGGGGTAGAGCGCGCCCTTGGTAAGGGCGAGGCCAAAGGTTCGATTCCTTTCGGCGGCACCATTTTCTTGCTTAAAAACAATTAGGTACGTAGTACCAGAATCCGTTTCACGGAGCGTGCTATTTATTCCCCACAATATCCCCACATCCTTAGCTGCTAATTCAAGCCTTTTTGCCTGGCACACCTGGCCCTTGCATCGCCAGTGATCCGCCATAGACGACGGGTCAAGGGCCGCGCGGAACCACGCGCAGCGTAGTGAGCATGGCGAGCACGGGCGGAGCGAACCCCTTACGCGGCGGCGAATCCGACACAATTGAAACTAACCGGACACACTCGTGTCCGGTGTCTGACGTCAGCGCCCTTGGGACACATTGAGGTGTTTTCATAAGGGAGGATTTCTGGCTCATCGTAGTGACCGAAGGGAACGAAGATGAGGCAGA
>PVBE010528482.1_pt1 | contig 12813 bp, 17 predicted proteins | sample 1631181 | NCBI WGS metagenome assembly PVBE01 (sample SAMN08397723, study PRJNA350692) | Marine metagenome, whole genome shotgun sequencing project. | isolation source: water | place: Pacific Ocean | collected 2012-04
TTGCACTCTCTGATGTAAGTCATTTGTTCGTCTCCTACTTTGACTTCTTCAACAACTCCTGCGTTTCCCAAATCATCTTGGCTTAGATCGTCTAAGTTAGTAACTATTTTTCCGCCAGTAGCTTTTGCTAGTGCTTGCATATCTGATTGTTTAGCTCTTCTAACTGCAAAGATTCCTTTTTTTGATAAGAAATGTTGTGCAATGTCATCAATGCCTTTTTGGCAGATAATAACGTTTGCTCCTGATGCTTCTATTTTTTCTACTTTCTCTCTTAGCATCTTTTCTTCCATTTCAATAAAGCCCTGCATTTTTTCAGGGTCTGTTATTTGAATCTTAGCATCAGTTTCTGTGCTTTTGATTTCAACTGCAGAATCAACTAATGCTATTTTAGCGTTTTTAACTTGTCTTGGCATTCCTGCATGAACTCTTTCCTTGTCTAATACAATTCCTTCAACAAGTTCTGAGTCATCAACAGATGCTCCAACTTTCTTTTCTATCTTTATGTTGTCTAGGTCTACTGTTATTACTTCAGCTTCTTTTTCAGCAACTGATTTTACTGACTTTACGGCTATGTCCGATAGTAATTCTTTTGCTGATTCTGCACCCTTACCAGTCATTGCAGTTATTGCAACATTTTTTAGGGTTGCTAGGTCTGTGTCTTTTATTTCTTCTGAGATTTCGTCTAGGATAGCTTGTGCTTTCTTTTCAGCTAATCTGTATCCTTTTGCAATAACAGTTGGATGTACTTCTTTTTCTATTAAATCTTCAGCGTTCTTTAATAGTTCTCCTGCAATTACAACTGCAGTTGTAGTTCCATCTCCAACTTCGCTTTCTTGAGTTTTTGCAACTTCAACAAGCATCTTTGCAGCTGGATGTTCTATTTGAATTTCTTCTAGAATTGTAACTCCGTCATTTGTAACGGTAATATCTCCTAATCCGTCAACAATCATCTTGTCCATTCCTTTTGGACCTAAGGTTGTTCTTACAGTTTCTGCAACTAACTTTGCTGCCATAATATTTGTTTTCTGTGCACCTTTACCGGTGGTTCTTTGTGTGCCTTCTGGCAAAATAAATATAGGTTGTACTTGGTTATTTGTCATGTTTTTTCCCCTCCAATTGTGGAAAAGGTAAGTGACTGGTTCTATATAAGGGTTTTGGTTTTAGAATTAGTGTCCAACTACCCTTAAAGGTACTCTGTCGGCTAGTTTTTCTAATCTTATTGGTGCTCCACGATACATTGCTTCAGATACTTCTTCTACAACTTCGCCAGGTAAAGTGACTACACTGGGGTCTGTTTTCATCCTAAGTTCGAATAGTGATTTTGTTAAACCTTCGAAATCTGTTGCCAACCTGGAGCATAAACCACTACCGGATACTCTAAGATTTGCGCGTGCAGACACAGCATACTGATATGCCGTTCTTCCAGATTCAATATAATGTCTTATTCCTAAGCTTGCTCTTCTTGCTTTTGCTGCATAACCTGGAAAAAAGCCAGCCAACCATAAGTAAGTATCACCGACTTGTCTAAAACTGCCATATCTCTCTGATACTCTATCACTTTTCCATATCTGATCAAATCTTTCTGAATCAGATAATCCATCTGATAAGAATTTTAATCTACGCCTTTCGGTGTGTTCAACCATAATTTGGGCAACATGTCCCCTAACCTCTCCATCATCAATACCTTCAAGATTTAACCAGAAATATCGTTGAAGATCCCTATTACTTGTATTTGAAATTATTTCCCCACCAGGATCTATAACGCCCATCTTACAAATTTGAAGGGCATAGGAAATATTTAAATCTTGTTAAATTCTGAAATAAATTTAAATAATGAGGGCCATTACTCTGATTAATGTCGGACCCTGAGATGAGTAAAGAAAAAGAGATTGAGAATATAGGGGTCAGTTGGTTGGAAAGGGTTATTATCAATTGGGCTACTCCAGTAGAATTCTTCTTAGTTAAGCCGGTTGTAAAATATGAGCCATGTGGTGGGAGATTTAACGAATTCTTTACTGAAGAGGTTTGCGAAGATGGTCTTTGGAAAGCTAAGGTAAACAAATATAAAAGATTGAAATATATAGCAAATAGATATGATGGCCGAGTACCAGAAACTGTTTTATCATTATATAGGAGAACTGCATGTGGGCATATTGAATATGCTACCCTTAGAGTTTCTAATTATCTTCGAGGAGAACATTAGTTTTCAAATCCACTACTCTTAATTATATCTCTATCTTTTGTTATCAATAAACCTTTGACATTATCTAATGTTTCTATTAGTTTTAGACCTTCTTCTTTTCCTAGTACGAAAACTGAGGTTGCTAATGCGTCAGCGTCGATAGCTTTGTCTGTTATGATTGTTACTGAGATTAGTTCGGTTGCTGAATAGCCAGTGTTTGGGTTGATTATATGGTGGAATTTCTTTTCTGGGTCGAAGTATCTCTCGTAGTCTCCTGATGTTGCAACTGCTTTGTTGTTTATGTTTAGGATTGTTATGTATTGACTTTTGTCTCTTGGGTTTTCTAATGCAATTTGCCAATTGTTTGTTGGTTTTTTTCCAATTGCTCTCATGTCTCCGCCTGCATTTACTAGGGCGTGTTGGATGTTGTTTTTTTGTAAAGTTTCAATTGCTTTGTCTATTACGTAGCCTTTTGCGATTCCGCCTAAGGTAACTTTCATATTTTCTTTTAGTTCAATTTTACTTTTTCCAATGGTTAAATCTTTGTAATTAATTAATTCTAAGGTGGTTTTTATCTCTTCTTCTGTTGGTGGTTTGTTGTTTTCTGCGAATGAGGTTTTGTATAAGTCCAGGATTGGTTGTACGGTTATGTCGAATGAGCCTTGTGAGATTTCAGAGTAGTAGTTTGATTTTTCTAAGTTGATTAGTAAGTCTTTGCTTGGTGAGTTGATGTACTTATCTTTATTTAGGAAAGAGACTTCGCTATTTTCTTTGTAGCTAGAAAGTAAACTATCAATTCTTATTATTTCGTTATATGCTTCGTTGATAGCTTGTTGTGCTAACTCCTGGTCTTCATGGTAAACTGTTATTGTGACGAAGGTTCCCATTAATTCCCTTGTTTCTTTGACTTCTAGGGGAGTTTGGCAGCTGGTTAATAGAATTGCAAGTAATAGTAAAGGGATTAGTTGTTTCATTGGTTGGAAGGATTAATGGTTTATTAAAAATGTTTTCATAACATTTAAATAATAAATCAGAAGAAGATTACCTTATGCAGAACTTTATCGGTGGGATACACCCTAATTATTCTAAGTTGACTGAAAAAGAGGAAATTAAGGTAATGAATACTCCTAAAAAGGTAGTTATTCCTCTGTCAATGCATATTGGGGCTCCTTGTAAAGCTATTGTTGATGTTGGGGATAGAGTTAAGGTTGGGCAGAAGATTGGGGAAGCTGAGGGTTTTGTTTCTGCGCCAATACATTCAAGTATTTCTGGTACGGTTAGGTTGATTAAGGATATGCCTCATCCGCTTGGGACTACTGTAAGTTCTGTTGTTATTGAGTCTGATGATGCAAATGAATGGGTTGAGTCGGTTAAGGCCAGGAATAATGTTGATCATTTTTCTAAGGACGAGTTGAATAAGATTGTTCAAGAATCTGGAATTGTTGGATTGGGTGGAGCTGCTTTTCCTACTCATGTTAAGCTGAGTGTTAAGGATAAGAAAATAGATACTGTTATTTTGAATGGAGCTGAGTGTGAGCCTTATCTTACTGCTGATCATAGTTTAATGGCTAAGGAGTATGAGAAGATTATCAAGGGTTTGAAGTTGATAATGAAGATTGTTGGTGCTTCTAAGGGAATAATTGGGGTAGAGGACAATAAATCTGATGTTATTCAAACTATGGCAGATAGGGCTAAGGTAATTCAAGGAGATATTTCTGTTGTTTCACTAAAAACTCTGTATCCTCAAGGTGCTGAGAAGATGTTGATCTATTCTTTGTTGGGTCGGAAGGTTCCTCCTCGAGGATTGCCGTTGGATGTTAATGTTGTTGTTAATAATGTTGGAACTGCAAAAGCTGTTTATGATGCTGTTTATGAAGGGAAGCCTTTGATTGAGAGGGTTGTTACTGTTACTGGTGTTGTTAGGGAGCCTAAGAATTTACTGGTTAAGATTGGAACTTTATTTGATGATGTTATTAAGGAATGTGGTGGAGCTAGGGAGGGTGTTAAGAAGATTATATCTGGCGGACCGATGATGGGAATTTCGCAGAAGACTGCTTTAGTTCCTGTTGTTAAAGGGACTTCTGGGATTTTGCTTTTGGATAAGATAACTGTTGATGAAAAGTTAACTTGTATAAGATGCTCAAGGTGTGTTGATGTTTGTCCTATGTTTTTATTGCCGACTACAATTGCTCAGCATGCTGATAAGGAGTTGTATGATTTGGCTGAGTCTTATAATGCTGTAGATTGTTTTGAATGTGGTTGTTGTGCTTATGTTTGTCCTAGCAAGATTCCACTGGTTGAGATGATTAAGAAGGGGAAGATGGAGATTATGAAGAGGGCGAAGAAGTAAGATGGAAGAAAAGCACTTGATTGTTGATAACTCGCCGCACATTAAGGATAAAGATAGTGTGATGAGTATAATGTGGTGGGTTGTTATTGCATTATTACCTGCTGCTGGTGCTGGGGTTTATTACTTTGGTATTAGTGCTTTGTGGATTATACTAGTTAGTGTTCTTAGTGCTGTTATTACTGAGACTGTGATTCAGAAGTTTATGGGTAGAAATAATACTGTTAAAGATGGTTCTGCTGTTATTACTGGGTTGCTTTTAGCTTTAGTGTTGCCGCCAACTGTTCCTTTGTGGCTTGCTGCTGTGGGATCTATAATTGCTATTGCGATTGCTAAGTTTGCTTTTGGCGGTTTAGGATTTAATATTTTTAATCCTGCTTTGATTGGAAGGGCTTTTTTAGTCGGTTCTTGGCCAATACTAATGACAACTTGGTTAAGTCCAGATGGACTTACATCTGCAACTCCACTTGGAGCGTTGAAGGTTGGTGGAGAATTAATTGCAACAAATATGCAGATGTTTCTAGGGAATATTGGCGGGACAATAGGGGAGACTTCTGTTGTTGCTATTCTTGTCGGTGCTTTGATCTTGTTTTTGAAGAAGATAATTAATTGGAGAATTCCTGCAACTTATATTGGAACGGTGTTTGTATTTGCGTGGATATTTGGTCAGGATGCAATATTTCATATTTTAGGTGGAGGATTAATGCTTGGTGCGTTTTTTATGGCCACTGATTATGTTACTTCGCCAATCACTAGGAATGGGAAGTTTGTATTTGGAGTTGGTTGTGGGTTGTTAACTATAATCATTAGAGTGTTTGGAGGAATAAACGAGGGAGTTATGTATTCAATATTGTTGATGAATGCTTTTACCCCTATAATTGATAGATATACTCAGCCTAAAGTTTTTGGAGCTAAAAAATGAGTGAGACGATACAATTAGTTACAGTGCTTGTTGTCATTAGTATAATTTCAGGTGTAGCTTTGTCTCTTACTTTTGATGCTACTGATCCTATTATTCAGCAGAATAAAGTTGATGATTTGATTAAGTCGTTATCTGATGTTTTAGCAGCGGATAGTTTTGAAGAGGTTGACATTTCAACTGGCAGTATATTGAAAGTGTACAAGGGTTTTGATAAAGAAGGGAAGTTAGTTGGATTGGTGGTGTTGTCTGAACAAGCTGGATTCCAGAGTTATATTAAGATCTTGACTGGGATTGATATTAAATCAAGAAAGATAACAAAAGTTAAGGTATTAGAGCACTTGGAAACTCCAGGACTCGGTGCTAGGATTGATGAGGATGAGTTTTTATCTCAATTCCAGGATAAATGGCTTAAGGAAGAAGTTGATGGTGTAACATCTGCAACAGTAGCAACTGTTGATGCTATTACTGGAGCGACAATATCCTCATCTACAGTAATTGGGACTGTTGGTGAGAGTCTAGAAGGTGTCTTAAGATTAATTAAAGAAGAGAATCTACTAAAATGAGTTTTGCGCAACTACTAAAAGGAATATGGAAACAGAATCCGATATTTAGGTTAGTTTTAGGTATGTGTCCTACTCTTGCTGTTACGACTGCTGCTGTAAATGGCCTTGCGATGGGGCTTGCTACACTCTTTGTGTTGTTAAGTTCTGCTTTGATTGTTTCCTTGATTAGGAAAGTAATTCCGACTAAGGTAAGGATACCAAGTTTTATTGTTATAATTGCTACTTTTGTTACGATTGCAGATTATATACTTGCTGCAACTGTTCCCCCTATTCATAAGGTTCTAGGGATATATGTTCCTTTGATTGTTGTGAACTGTATTATACTTGGTAGAATGGAGGCTTTTGCTTCTAAGAATTCAATTGGAACTTCTCTAATGGATGCTTTAGGGATGGGTCTTGGTTTTACTCTTGGTTTGGTGATATTGGGTTCGGTTAGGGAATTACTTGGGTTTGGTACTTTGTTTGGTGTTGGTTTGTTGGGTTCGTGGTATCCTCAGATGTTGATTATGAAACTGCCAACTGGTGCTTTTGTTACACTTGGATTATTAATTGGGTTGATGAATTATATGTCGAAGAAGAAGACTTTGAAGACAACTTGCCATGATGCCGGTGGAGCTGATAAGAATGGTTAATTTGTTTTCGATATTCTTTGCAGCGGCCGTTGTTAATAATTTTGTATTTTATAGATTCTTAGGTATATGTCCATTTTTAGGTGTTTCACGTAAGACGAGGTCTGCAGTTGGCATGGGACTAGCAGTAACGTTTGTTATGGTTGTTGCTGGTAGTATTACTTGGATGATACAGCACTGGTTACTTGATGCTTTTGGTCTGCCGTTTTTACAGTATGTTTCGTTTATTTTAGTGATTGCTTCACTTGTGCAGCTGATAGAGATGTATATGAAGAAACATCAGGAAGCTTTGTATAAGGCTTTTGGGATTTATCTGCCGTTGATTACTACGAATTGTGCTATTTTGGGTCTTGCTTTAATTAATGTTTTGAATAATTATAACTTTATAGAAAGTTTAGTGTTTTCAATTGGTGCTGGTGCTGGTTTTACGCTTGCTTTGGTGATTATGTCTGGTATTCGTGAAAGGTTGGAGTTAGCTGATATTCCTGATGCTTTGCAAGGGATACCAATTGCTTTGATAATTGCTGGTTTGCTTGCGCTTGCTTTTAGTGGGTTTAGTGGGATGATATAAGTTCGTGGATTAATCTGAATAACTGCTTCTGAAAGATAATATTTATATATCTTAGTACATTGCCTATTAGTTATGTCGTACATGCATAAAGAACAGGTTGGAAAACTCGTTGAATCGGGCATTGATTCTGAAGATATAATTGGTTGGCATGGTACATCTTTTGGTGCCATTCAAAAAATGGCTCAGATTGAAAGTCTTCTGCCAGGTACAAGATATGGACCTCAGCTGTCTTTTGTTCCTGTTCAAGGTATTGGAGATCGGGCAGCAATAGAGGCTGTTGGGGATTTCGCTTTTATGCATGCAAACGCTCATGCTTTATTAGGTGATATTAATGGAAGGGATGAACACTATGCTGCTGCTGTTGACTATTTTGAAGGTAAGATGAATCCGAGTAAATTAGCAGATGAACAAGCAAGAGCCCTATACGAGGCCGGCAGAGATCACCTTTGCGAACAGTTGGATTATACCGAAGATGAACTTAATGAGGCCTATAGTGAATTGGTTAATGAAGATGTATTTGGACAAGCACAAGAGGATATCTCAAGAGTGGTATTTCAGAGTGTTGCAGTTGCTTTTTCCACAAGAGTAGCTGAGGATTTGGGGGTTCAAGTAAGAGATGGTTCTACACCCCAGGATGGATCATACATCGTTGTCCCTGAAGAAGGTCTACCTTTAGAGTACGTTACTGGAATTGAAGCCTATGATAGGATAGTAATGAAATTTCTTGTTAGCGAATTTCAAGGAGATCTTCCTTTTCCATAATCATTAAATATATAAATCAGTATTCAATCTAATTCTAATATGGGAAGTATGCTTAGTTCGATATTAGTAATGGCCGGTCTTGGTTTAATATTTGCACTTATACTTAGCTGGGCTTCTAAGAAGTTTAAGGTTGAGGAAAGGGTTAAGGTTGATGTTAGTAAGATGAAAGATATTGTTATGGTCTTGCCTAAGACTAATTGTGGGGGCTGTGGGTATCCTGGTTGTGGTGCATTTGCTAAGGCTGTTTTAGATGGAGATGCCCCTCATGATGGTTGTATTGTAGGTAAGGAAGAAGTTGCTAAGAAGATTGAAGATATAATGAAAAAATAATTTTAAAAAAGAAATAAATTAAGCTTCGTCACTGTATTCAGTGACTTCTGAGACTGTTTCTGCTTGTGGTTCATCAGATTTAGTTTCAACTTTTCTGTAGATGCTTGCAAAAGCTGGTGTTATTGCAATCCAGTCGTCTCCAAATCCTGCAATATCTCCTTCGATTGCATCAGTTGTTTTCTTTAATTTGTTGATTGCTCTCTTTAATTCAACTAAATCTTTGTCTCTTAAAGGCTTAATGTTAATTAAAGCAATTGTATGACCTTCTCTTAAGGACTCTAGAATTGGTTTAATATGTTCAAAATCTTCAATAACATAGGGTCTTACCTGAACTTTAGACTCAGGTTTTGACTCTGACTCTGCGCCTATTTCCACATACCCTTCATCCTCAGAAGGTTCAGTAGACACCGGTGCCTCATATTCTGTACTTGCTAATTTTTCCTTCATCTTTGAAAAGAAACCTGCCATTTTATCCCTCCACAGTAAAATATTTTTTCAACAAAAAAATGTTACACTATTATCTATTTAAATCTTTTGTTTTAAATGTCAAGAACCCCAATCAAAAATTTGTGGAATATAGTAGTAAATTTACATCATGTGGTTCTTGAGCATGCTCAGACACTTTTCAGCTGGAAAGTTTCTGACATTTTATTTTTCATTAATCATAATATTTAAATAGTATCTTGCTAAGGTAGTAAATATGGGTAAAATCAGCGATACAGAAAGAGAGGTAATCTATTTAGAGATAGAAAAATCGAAGATTAATCGAGAGAAATCAAAGATTGTACTGAATAAAAGTCTTGTTCTTTATATTACATTTACAATTGTTGGGATAATGGGGTTTGCATTTGATTATATTGACTCTTTTTTACTTAATGTGCTTGTAGTTATTGGGATTGTTGTACTGATAATAGGAATTGTGCCTTATCATATGATTACTCACAAGGAAGAGAAGAAGATTAATGAGTTGTTGAATAAGTTTAAACGGAAAAAATGAGAAAAAAAGGACTATCGCCGCTGGTTTCGTCTGTATTGCTAATCTCGTTTGCAATTGTTTTAGGTATACTTGTGATGAGTTGGGGGAAGGCTGAGCAGGGTAAGAGAGTTGTTGATGTTTGTGATAAGGCTGGTGTGGAGATTGTTTCTATTAATGATGAATTGCAGGCTTGTTATACAGATACTAAGATATTTTTTACTGCTGGGAATACTGGTGAGGGTATTTTGAGTGGGATTAAGGTTACTGCTATTGGGAGTCAGGATATTGGTAATGAAGAGGTTGTTGTTGATATGGGTCCTGCTGATGTTACTCGATTGGAGACTATTTATGGTGGAAATGTTGGGGAGTTGTTGCAAGTTAGGTTTGCTCCTGAGATTAATCTAGGTGAAGTGTGTGCTAACAAAATTTTTATAGTTGATGAGATTAGTCGGTGTTAAGATGTTTAAGAAGATGAGTTTTTTTACGAAGGTTGTGATTGCAATACTTATGTTAGCTCCAGTAATATTGGGATATTACTGGTATACTTATCTTGATTCAAGTGAAAGTTCTGTTTTGGGTGCTTTTTTGTCTCCTGTTAACAATACCCCCATAATGATTTCACTTATTGTGTTCTTAGTTGGTTATTTGATATTTATTATTGCTATGTTTTATGATAACATAAAAGAGTTCATGGATAAAAGAACTCATAAGAGTTAATTTCTTACGATGAAAATAGGGCTATATCTGGATAAATCGATTGAAGAGAATGCTGGTCTTTATTACGATAAAGCTAAGAAGATTAAGAAAAAGATAGAGGGAGCAAGAAAGGCTCTTGATGAGGGCCTTTTGAAATTGAAGAAGCTTGAGAAGGAGCAGAAGGTTTTAGAGGTTAAGGAGGAGGTTGTTAAGGTTAAGAAGAAGTGGTATGAGAAGTTCCATTGGTTTGTCAGTTCTGAGGGTTTTTTAGTTATTGGGGGTAGGGATGCTACATCTAATGAGATTGTTGTTAAGAAACATACTGATTCAAATGATTTAGTACTTCATACTGATATGGCAGGTAGTCCATTTTTTGTTATTAAGTCTGATGGGAAGGAAATTGGGAAGGATACTATTAAGGAGGCTGCAGATGCTACTGTTAGTTTTTCTCGAGCTTGGAAATTGGGGCTAATGACTACATCTGTTTTTTATGTTACGCCAGAGCAGGTTAGCAAAAAGGCTCAGTCTGGAGAGTATATGAGCAAAGGTGCTTTTATGATCTATGGTAAGGTCAATTATATTGATAATGAAATGAGTATGGCTGTTGGAATGTTTGATGGTGCTATTATGGCTGGTCCTGTTTCTGCTGTTAAGAAGAATTGTTCTAAGATTGTTGTTGTTATTCAGGGTAAGGATAAGACTAGTTCTGTTGCTAAGAAGATAAGGTATCTGGTTGGTGGAGAGCTGGATGATATTATTCGTGCTTTGCCTGCTGGTGGGGTTGAGGTAAAGAGTGGATAAGAGATTTAATTGCACAGAATGTGGTAATTGTTGTTCTAAGATAAGGGGGAAGTTAAGTGAAGAGGAGACTGAATTCTTAAAAGAGAATGCATATGGAAAGATGCCTTTGTTTCAGCTGATTTCTATTGAGGAAAGTAGTTTTCCGCTTTGGGATTGGGAGGCTAAGAGGTTTAAGGCTTGGGCTGATGAGGTTGGGGTTGATGCTAAAATTAGGCCTTTGCGAGCTATGTTTGATCTGGATTCGAATAAGACTATAATTATTGCTTATCATATGGATTCTGATTCGTGTCCGTTTCTTTCTGATAAGAAATGTTTGATTTATGATAAGAAAAGGGCTTTTGTTTGTAGATTGTTTCCGTTTCAACGGACTCCTTTCTTAGATATTGATGAAGAATCTGATCCTTCTAAGTTATTAGGGTATTGTCATGTTACGAATGAGGTTTTGGATGAGATCCCCAGGAATAACTTTGAGATGGTTAAGTGGTTTAATGAGTACTTTTCTGATGGAAGTTTTTTGAATGCTGTGCAGAATGATATCTCTATTGCTTGGACTAATAAGATGATTATGGAGTTGTGTAAAGGTGAGGTTATTAGGCCTGCAATTAATTATCCTTATGATAAGTTGATGAAAAGGGTTTCTAATTCTGTTTCAGTTGATTTTATGGATTATCTAATAGAGAAAAAAATTAAGACTAAGGAAGAAATAGAAACATTAATAAAAAGATTTGATGATAATAGAGATGCTGTAGATAAGATAAAAGAGTTTTTAGGGTAAAAAAGTGGTGCAAAGAGAATCTAGGTCGGTTGAGGAAGTTCTTAGTGATTTGGCTAAATATTCTGATTTTGAATTTTATACGACTTTTAGAGAAGGGCATCTTGGATATCACTGGGAAGAAGATTCAGATAATCTGAGAATGCTTTTACAAGTTTATGAAGAGTTCAAGGTTTTATATCAAGAGGATGTTTGGGTGCACATACTCAAAGAATCTTATTCTGTAATCTACTATATGGATTATTTTAAGCAAAGAGAGTTGAAATATTTATTTGAAAACTATGGTAGATGGTGTGGAGGGGGAGATGATAGTGCGCTTGAAGGATTTAATAGTTTGATCCCAAGAGCTAAAGCAACTTTAGGGATGTTACATGATTCTGTTAAAGGAGTAGTTGAGAATTACCCAAGGACGCCTGAAGAAAGACAAAGATACATACATGAAATTGACCCCCATATTGGAGTGGAGACTGGTGAAGATGTTCAGGTATTAGCCAGATTAATTGAAGGAAAAGAATTTGAAAGTAAGGCCTTTATTTTATTGCATAAGTATGTTCTAAAAGATTTTTTTAAGAAAAGTATGATTCCAATTAGAAGACTTGAGGATCTACTTAATAAGTTAAAAGAGAAAAGCAAGTATCATACCTATTTCTTTAATGTTAAGCGATGGAGAAGAGATAAATTTATTGATGGTTCAGAGATCAAATTTGAACTTGAATATTGGTCTAGTGTAGCGAAAATAGGTGTATGGTTGGTCTAGGATATTTTTTTTGATAGTCAATTTTGGGATATTTATGTTGGATTGGTAAGTTTGGCTTCTAATAGAGGTAAAATGTCTGGAATAAGTGGAGATAATGTTAGATTGGATCAGACTATAGTAGGGACCATTTCAAGTCTGAAACATAATAGGAAAGATGGTAATGAAGCTGAAAATGAACACATACAAAAGATAATTAAGAGATTGTGCAGTATAAATTTTAAGTTTGAGACAGAATTAATCAGAGTGGATCCAGGAGACTTGTGGGTGTTTCTAACAGGGTTAACTGAGGGAACAGTTAACCTCCTTGCTTTATTTAAGATAAAGAATGCCCATAACCCGAGTCAGATCTCTGATTTGAAAGTAATTTCTGAGATAGGCAAAAGACATAATGATTTTAGGGAGGTTATGATCAAGTTAAAGCAATATTGGGAGGGGATTGTAGACAAGCACATTAGAGATATAACTCATATGGCTATTTTCATTAGATTGTTTGATAAATTTGAAA
>PVBE010777752.1_pt1 | contig 12813 bp, 13 predicted proteins | sample 1631181 | NCBI WGS metagenome assembly PVBE01 (sample SAMN08397723, study PRJNA350692) | Marine metagenome, whole genome shotgun sequencing project. | isolation source: water | place: Pacific Ocean | collected 2012-04
GACCAAAAAATGATAATGAAAAGGGAGAACATTGCCGATAGAGGTATATGGACTGCCAAGAAAAGATATATTTTAAACGTATGGGATAGTGAAGGTGTCCGTTATGAGAAAGCTAAACTTAAGATTATGGGTATTGAAGCAATCAAGACTTCAACCCCTGCACCATGTCGTAAGTTCTTGAAGGATGCCTTTGGTCTATTGATGACAGGTACGGAAGATGAGGTTATAGATTATATCGAACAGTGTAGGGAGGAGTTTAAATCATTGCCACCAGAGGAAGTTGCTTTCCCTCGTAGTCTTTCTAATGTTGAGAAGTGGAAGTCTTCATCTAACATGTATGAGAAGGGTTGTCCTATTCATGTGAGAGGTGCAATTTTATATAACCATTATGTTAAGAAGAAGGATTTGGATAATAAATATGCTGCCATTCAGAACGGAGAGAAGATTAAGTTTTGCTACTTAAAGACTCCTAACTGGATGCATGAGAATGTTATATCTTTCATTCAGGATTTTCCGACAGAGTTGGATCTAAACAAATATGTCGATTATGAATTACAATTTAACAAATCATTTATGGAGCCTATTAAAGTTATCTTAGACTGTATTGGTTGGGAAACCGAACGTAAGAATACATTAGATTCTTTCTTTGCATGACTAAGTATATTGTTATGTGGAGTCAGACTGGAGTGTATTCTGAAAAGAATATGAAAGTCTTTGAAACCAGAGATCTCGCACAATGGTTTGCAAAAGATATGGAAACACGGTATAATACTGTGAAGGTGTACTCAGCGAGGAAAGGGGATTTTGATGACTAAAAAAAGAAGGATAGTTACTTTAGTAACTGGTGGGTTTGATCCATTACACAGTGGACACATTGCTTTATTTCAGAAGGCAAGAGATCTAACCAATTACTTAGTGGTTGGTATCAATACAGAGGAATGGTTGACTCGTAAGAAAGGTCAGTACTTCTTACCTTGGATTGAGAGGGCAGAGATCATTAGGCATCTTGACATTGTTGATGCTGTTATCACTGTAGAGGATACTCCTGAACAGGATGGTTCTGCATGTCTTGCCATCGAAAGATGTTTAGAGATTGCTGATACTGTAGTATTTGCAAATGGAGGAGATAGAACCAGTGGTAACATACCAGAACTAGAAAGGTTCAAGGATGATCCACGAGTAGAATTTGAATTTGGTATTGGTGGTACAGATAAAATGAACAGTAGTTCATGGTTGCTTCATAATTACTTTGAAAGACAACGTAAGATCGTGGGCATCTAATGGATATAAAGTGGATAGACTGGCAACTTCCAAATATTCCCTTATATAGAACTAAATTAGATGACGAGATGATGGATTATCTTTGGTCTTGTATACGACAGGCCGAAAAAGATAATGTAGATAACAGTAATGATTACAGTCATCGACTTGCTGGTAATATATCGGGTAGTTTGGGATTAACTGATAGGGATGATTATTTCCTAAACAATGTTAGTGGACCTCTTACTGGTAGGATTATTAGAGAGGATCCAAAACATTTTGCTCCACCAATTGCAATTGAACTTAAGGATAAGTATGAACCAAAGTTAACTATGAACTGGTGGGTGAATTATCAATACCAGACAGAGTTCAATCCATCACATGCACATGCAGGTATAACTTCATTTGTTATATGGATGAAGATTCCTACAAGAGCTGAGGAACAACACAATTTGCCTTTCCATTCTTCTGCTGCATCTGATTTTCAGTTTACATATACTAATATTTTAGGAGGTGTTACTGAACTTCCTATTGATATGGATCCAGAAATGGAAGGCACTATGATGGTTTTTCCATCATCATTACATCATCAAGTACATCCATTCTATAATACAGATGAATCCAGAATATCAATAGCTGGTAATTTGATATGGAGTATGGTAGAATTACAACAGGACTAAATTATTATGGACTTTTTAAAAGAGATCGTAAAGGAAATTGGAGACGAATACACCACCCTCGCAAGAGACATCGACGAACGAGAAGAATTTGTTGATACGGGTAGCTACATTTTTAATGGGCTTCTTTCAGGTTCTTTATTTGGTGGTGCGTCTCGGAGTCGCATTACTGCCATCTCTGGTGAGTCTAGTACTGGGAAGACTTTTTTCTCGCTCGCTGTGGTTAAAAACTTCCTCGATACTAATCCTGATGGCTATTGCCTCTATTTCGATACTGAAGCCGCAGTTAGTAAGGGATTATTGGAGGATCGGGGAGTCGATACTTCACGGTTAGTTGTAATAAATGTAGTAACAATCGAAGAGTTCCGAACTAAGGCACTTAAGGCCGTAGATATATATTTAAAGAAGGATGAAGCAGAACGCAAACCTTGTATGTTTGTGTTAGATTCTCTTGGTATGCTTTCGACAGAGAAAGAAATAAATGATGCATTGAATGATAAACAGGTTCGGGATATGACCAAATCCCAACTGGTCAAAGGAGCATTTAGAATGCTTACACTCAAACTTGGTCAAGCAAAGATTCCCCTTATAGTTACAAATCACACCTACGATGTTATCGGCAGTTACGTCCCTACTAAAGAAATGGGAGGCGGCAGTGGCCTCAAATATGCCGCGTCTACAATCATTTATCTCAGCAAAAAAAAGGAAAAGAGTGAGAAAGAGGTTGTTGGAAACATTATTAAAGCTAAGACAGTTAAGTCAAGACTCTCTAAAGAAAATCAACAAGTAAACATTCGTCTTTACTATGATGAACGTGGACTAGATAGATACTACGGACTCTTAGAACTGGGAGAACTTGGCGGACTCTGGGAAAACAAAGCAGGACGTTACGAAATTAACGGAAAGAAAGTCTACGGCAAACAGATTATGGCTGCGCCTGAGGAATATTTTACAGACGAGGTTATGGCAAGGTTGGAAGAAACCGCCAGAACAACCTTTAGTTATGGATAAGTTTATTAAAACTTATGATCATTTAAGTGAAGATGTATGTAAATCCCTCATAGGTGTATATGAAGCTTCTCCCAATAAAGAACGGGTGGAGAATTTTCACTTGCCTAATTTTACTCAGGTCAATCTGAATGAAGAACATAAGTTTGGTAAATTTGTACAGTTATGTTGTTATAAGATAGTAGAAGTAGTAAAGGAATATAGAAAGGAACTGCCAGAATATACAGAATGGATGCCAACTAAGGTTGTCTTTGAACAACTAAGAGTAAAGAAGTATGAACCAGGCACAGAAGATCAGTTTGAACTTCATTGTGATGTTCAGGATCATCAGTCTGCAAAGAGATATCTTGCCTTTCTTGTTTATCTTAATGATGATTTTACTGGAGGAACAACCGAGTTTCCCTATCATGAATTGACAATTCAACCTAAAACTGGTAGAGTATTAGTATTCCCACCAACATGGCAGTATCCTCACAGAGGATTGCCTGTTCTGGACGGGGAACCAAAATACATTATGAGTACCTATCTACATTATAGTTGATGGAAACGATTGAAAATACTATCATAAGGAACCTTGTTCTAAATGAGGAGTATACTAGAAAGGTATTGCCTTTCTTGAAACCAGAGTATTTTGAGAATACTCATGAGAAGATTATCTTTGAAGAGTCCGCTAAGTTTATCATTGAATATGATAAGTGTCCTACAAAAGAAATATTAAGTATTGAATGTGAGAAACGGAAGGATATCAATGATGATACCTTTAAAGAGGTAACAACTTATCTAAATGATATCTCATCCGAGCCTGTTCAGGAGGATTGGTTAGTTGATTCTACAGAGAAGTGGTGTAAGGAACGTGCCATATACTTGGCACTAGTTGAAAGTATTTCTATTGCAGATGGCCATGATATTAAGAAGGGGGTTGATTCAATTCCTTCCATATTATCTGAAGCACTAGCAGTAGGTTTTGATAATCATGTAGGTCATGACTACCTTGAAGACTATGGAGAACGATTCGATTTCTACCACAAGAAGGAGGAACGGATCCAATTTGATTTGGAATTGTTCAATAAAATTACAAAGGGTGGCCTTCCGAACAAGACACTTAACATTGCTCTCGCTGGCACTGGTGTTGGTAAATCTTTGTTTATGTGTCATGTCGCAAGTTCAGTTCTTCTACAAGGAAAGAACGTACTATACATTACCCTTGAGATGGCTGAGGAGAAGATTGCGGAGAGAATTGATGCTAATTTATTAAATATACCTGTTCAACAACTGACAGATATTCCTCGTCAGATGTTTGAAACTAAGGTGACCAAACTTGCGGAGAAGACACAGGGTAATCTTATCATTAAAGAGTATCCTACTGCTGCCGCACACTCAGGACACTTCAAAGGGTTACTCAATGAACTTGCGTTGAAGAAATCTTTTACTCCTGATATAATATTCATAGACTATCTTAACATATGTGCATCATCACGTTACAGGGCTGGATCTAATGTCAACTCGTATTCCTACATTAAGGCGATTGCTGAGGAATTGCGAGGTCTTGCTGTCGAAAGTAATGTCCCCATTGTCTCCGCCACTCAGACTACTCGTTCTGGGTTTGCTAGTAGTGACGTTGATCTCACCGACACTTCTGAGTCATTTGGCCTTCCAGCCACTGCTGACCTTATGTTTGCTCTTATTAGTACTGAAGAGCTTGAGGGAGCCAATCAATTAATGGTCAAGCAATTGAAGAATAGATATAATGATCCCACTGTTTTTAAAAGATTTGTTATTGGTATTGATCGTGCGAAGATGAAGTTGTATGATTGTGAACAAAGTGATCAAGAGGGCATAGTTGACAGTGGGCAAGAAGAAGAGTATAATAACGAAGATAAGGAAACAAAGAAAAGTAAACTTTCTAAACTAAATTTCTAATGACTATTGACTTCAAAAGATACGAAGAGTTCGTCGATGCTGTCACATCCGATTGTTCTAAAGATTTTGTCGCTCTTGCTGACCGTATGGTTGAACTTGACAGAGAGGGTGCCAATATTGAACGTCTTACCACTGCTGGCGTTGGGCTTGCTGCTGAGTCTGGCGAGTTTCTTGAGATTGTTAAGAAGATGGTGTTTCAAGGTAAGCCTTGGAACGACGCAAACAGAGAGCATCTTATTATTGAGTTGGGTGACGTTATGTGGTATGTTGCACAAGCTACCCAGGCATTAGGAATCTCATTTGATGATGTGATTGCAACTAATGTTAAGAAGTTAGAGAAGAGATATCCAGGCGGATCATTTGAAATATATAAGTCAGAGAATAGAGAAGAAGGTGATCTCTAGTATTTGTATACTGGGAGGAGGAACTGCTGGGTTTGCAACAGCTGCTATACTGTCACAGCATTTCAAAGATGTAAAAATAAAATGTGTATATTCTTCTAAGATCGGTAGGATAGGAGTAGGAGAATCTACACAACTGGCTATCAATGATATATTTCAGTTCCTTAGACTAAGTGATAAGGACTGGATGCCTAAATGTAATGCAACATATAAGACTAATATTAAGTTTGAGGGATGGTCTGATGAGGATTTTTACTATCCTTTTGGTGATCTAACTGGTGATGATGTTAATGACTTCTTCATTCTGGCCAATCTTTTTCCACATGAAATAAAATTTAATCAATTCTCTAGATTTCATAGGTATCATTCTAGGTTTGCTGAGTTAAATAGATTCTCGACAGAGGGATGGGACTTCCAAGAGTTGACTGCATATCATTTTGATACTGAAAAGTTAGCAAAAGTTTTCTATGATATATCTGTAAGGAATGGAGTGGAGTTTGTTGATGATAAGTTTTATGGTACAGAACAAGATAAGTATGGGTGGGTTGAGTCGATAGTATGTGAGAACAGTCATCATCCTGCCGATCTATTCATAGATTGTAGTGGATTTAATTCACAATTACTTGGCAGAACAATGCGTGTTCCATACAAGTCATACTCAGATACACTTATAAACGATAAGGCCATCATTGCTAAGATACCTTATACTGATAAGAATAGACAGTTAAAAAACTATACTAATAACGTAACCATGAAGAATGGTTGGTGTTGGGAGATTCCTTTATGGGATGGTATATCTGTTGGGTATGTACATAGTTCAAAGTTTGGTACAGAGGAAGAGATACAAGATGAATTCGTTGAGAGATATGGTGTAGAACCAGACAGATCAGTCAGGTTTGATACAGGAAGATATGAGAAGGGATGGGTAAAGAACGTTGCTTCGGTAGGACTTTCTTTTGGTTTCATTGAACCATTAGAGGCAACAGGTCTTGCATCTATTGTGACTAATATATTCAGATTACTTGAAGTTCTTTCTACTAATCTTTCACCAAATTCATTTGACAGACAGGCATTTAACCATGCTTGTTGTACAGAATTAGATAATTCTAAGACTTTTATTGACATGCATTATGCTGCCTCCCATAGATCCGATACTGAGTATTGGAGATATGTTACTCAGGTTATTGAGTATCCTTGGGATGAACATAGTTGTGGTAGATCTATAGAGATGCGAGTAGGTGATAGAGATTTTTCAAACAAGAAGGCCAATGGAGGATTGACACATATCCTTGCAGGTAATGGATATAGTCCACACTCTCCTGCCTTTGTGCAGAGTGTAGGAGATAGAAATCATTACAGTCAATTGAGAGATAGTATATTAAAGGAAGATAATGAATTGAACAGGAAGGTATTGGAGTACCCTACAACCTATGAGTATTTGAGAACACATATTTACTCATAAATATCCTTATAGGTATATTGATTCCTGATGGCAAAATTACAAAAGAAAGATATATTTAATGTATTTCGTAATGGCCCGAGGGTTGGAGAGTTACGTCTTGGGATGATTACTCATAAGATTATGAAGAAGTTACCTTTCAAAATGGTGAGAGGAGGTGACGATATTGAATTAAGATTTAATGGCATTAAAGTAAAGAATGCCTTTCAAGATCAAGACTTAGATAGAATAGTTGAAGTCCTTAAAAATAACTCAGGGGATCAGAAACCTTTTAGAACTATACATAGAGCGAAGAAAGATCGTGAATATTTTAATTTATCAGATTTAGAGAAGACTGATGAGTTTGGAGGTAAAGGAGGCGGAAAGGAGGAGGATCCTCATGAAGTTATGACAGCCGCATTAATTTTAAAGTATGGTGCTGCTGGTACTAATGCTGTTCCTGTAATTGATTATAATACTTTCACTAATGCTAAAACTTCTGTTCAAGAATTAAAGAGTGATGCAGGTAAGGTTGTAGGTCATAAAACAAAAGAAATTGCTGCTTTTCATATTGGTAAACTGGATGCATATGCTCAAGCAGTTTCTGCAGCTAATGGTTTTTTGGCTAGAAAGGAACTAAAGTCAAGAGTTAAAGCAGTATATCAAACAGGAAGTAAATGGCCTGAGATATTACTGAAGGAGGGATTGAGAATAACTGATCATAAATTTATGAAGAAGAAGGATTATAATTCCTCTGATTTAATTGTTGAACTTGAGGCAGAGGAGGCGAAGAGATATGTTGGAATATCTTTAAAGAAAAAGGGTGCAAGTAAAAGTGCAGCTGACCCTACAGTTATTAATAAAACTGTAATGGGATCAGATGGTTTAGTAACTATGTTGGTTAGGTCAAGAAACCATGGCATTAATGTTGGATCAATAGTACATCAAAAATTTAAAGCCATCTACCGTGCAAGATCTCAATTCTTTTTTGATATAATAGAAGGTTATCTTGAGTCTGCTAAAGATACAAAAGTACAGAAACGATATATGTCTTTGTTTGGAATACATCAGAAAAAGAAATTCATTCAAGATAAAGATGCATTAGGTAAGCCTATTAGGAGAGATGAAACGCAAGGGGAAGCCATAGAGAGATTTCTATATGAGAAACCATTAGGTCTTAAATGGTATATTGGGGCTAACAGAATAAGAGGACATAAAATAGTTAAATTGGCACAGAAAATACCACAGGGACAGTTAACTGATTCTTTGAAAGAACAAAATCCAAATACTCCCCATGTTAAGAATGAATATTTTAGAGCTTTTGATAGTCTTTTTATGGATCCAGCCATGGCTAAACCTCTGTGTACGGCTTTATTGAATATTATTTTTAAGACTGATATGATGAGAACACTTCTAGAAAGAAGAGGGGCCAATGCATCACAATTTTTATTTACTTTAATTACTGGTAGGGGTCAAGCTGATGGTGATAGTATTAGAGTGGAACCAGCTGGTGAACTGTTTGAAGGAGGTACAACTTCTGTCCTTGAGAATTTATTAACACCAACCAAAACTTATCAACCTACATTTTCTGTTATTAGAGACCCAAGGACAAAACCAGCATTTGAGGGTGGACCAGCAAAGACAGTACATTTGATTACTGTCAGTGGTAAGAGCATTGTCCAAGTTGAGATGAGATATAAAGGAAGTATAACTCCAGAACCTCAGTTCCAAGCTGTTATTACACCAGTCTTTAAAAATATGTACAAAGAACAATATGTAGAAAATCATTCATGGTAAAATACTTTGATAAATAACTCTGTATTCGTAAGGAATTTGTGAAGTCTTTTGGGCAATTTCTAACCGAAGCTGTTAAGACAGCTGCATCAACCGAAGCCAAACTCAAGGGTTTGAAGGGTGACGGTCATGGAGGATGGTACGACGCAAAAGGCAAATTTGTTGCTAAGACTATTCAAGGCAAACTACACTACACAGGAGGTAGAAGTGCAGCAGAGGAGGAACCACCAGCACAGAAGAAGGCGGCTCCAGCTCCTGCCACACCTAAACCGAAAGCGACTCCTCAAGTTGCAGCGGCCCCAAGAACAGCCCAACCAGAACCATCCAGTGTCGAAGATAGTGGAGAAGTTTTTGGGACTGGGGATCTTCAACAACAAACTGCTGAAATAATGGGAGAGCCCGAGTCCGAGGGCGCAGTAATTGTATTTGGTAGATTTAATCCTCCAACAGTAGGACACGAGAAATTACTTCAAGCAGCATCTACTGAAGCAAGTAGACAGGGTGCTGATCTAAGAATATATCCAAGTCGTAGTGTAGATCCGAAGAAGAATCCATTACAGCCTGGTGCGAAGATAGAATATATGCAGAAGATGTTCCCTGATTATGAGGAGAACATTAAAGATGATGCAAATGCCAGGACTATATTTGATGTTCTATTAGCATGTAATAACTTAGGGTATAAGGTAGTAACTATAGTAGTTGGTCAGGATAGACTTGCTGAGTTCCAAAGTCTTGCACAGAAATATAATGGTGACATCTATGAGTTTGAGGAGATAAATGTTGTTTCTGCTGGTGCTAGAGATGCAGACGCAGAAGGATTGGAGGGTGTCTCTGCTTCTAAGATGAGAGCAGCTGCCCAGAGTGATGACTTCAAAGCATTTGCTAAAGGTATTCCGAATATCGGAAACATGGAGAAGAGGAAGTTATTCAATCTGGTTCAGAAACAGATGGGAGTCAGTAAGAAGGAAGTGAAGGCAGAGAAACCTGCTGGTAAAAAGATTGCTAAAGAAGATCTGTGGAGGATAGCACCTAAGTTAGATCCATTTGGATTAAGAATTGCTTATTTAAAAGAGGAAGTATTTAAGATTGGTTCTCTGGTTGAGAGTAGTACTACAGGATTAACGGGTAGGATTACTAGACGAGGTGCAAACTATGTAATAGTACAGACTCCAGAACACATGATGTTTAAGTCATGGTTGACAGATTTGGTAGAGGCTTATGATGTAGGTACAGATGAGTATAGAACATATGTACAGAAAGCAACGCCAGGGCAGAGTGTTCGGAAGTGGAACGCTGATCCAATTATTAAACCAATAACTACTGGATCTTATTGGGATGGTAAACCTAAGAAGAAACCAGAGGATCCTTCTAGTGGGCCAGGAGTTAAATATGGTGATACATGTAAACCTTACAAAGTTGGAAAGGGATAAATAAGGATAGGAAAAGTTTCTCTTAGGGTTTTTACTGTCATGACAGATGATAAAGGTTTAGTTGATGCATACTCTTCAATGTATAAGAAAGAAGAGGAGCCATTAGATGAAGTTGTTGTGACTGGTTCCCTTCTCGCAGCAAAAGCCGCAATGGCTGCTAAAGGCGCACTTGCAGCAGGTAAAGCAGCTAAAGTTGGAGCTGGACTTGCTAAGGCTGCAAAGGTTGCTACTAAAGTTCAGACGGTTGCTGATGCTGCTGGATCTGTTGGAGATGCTGCTCATAAGATTAGAGGAAAAGGACAACATCATCCATCTCAAAATGAAGAAGTAGAAGGTGGTGTAAGTGTAGTGGATTATAATTCGGACTATACCCCAACTGAGATTGAAACAGTGGATCTAATGCCTCTTCCTAAGATGAAAGGAACAGAAGATCTTCACGAAGATGACGCAGAATTAGAATCAAGACTTTGGGATCAGGTTGCTGCAAATCTGACAACTCTTGGAGAGATGGCAGGAATTAAGTATCAAGTATCTCCTCTTGAAGAGAAGAAAGAGGATGATGAGAAGAAGGAAGATAAGAAAGAAGATGATAAAGATGATGACAAGAAGGATAAGAAAAAGAAAGATACCACTAAGAACAAAGATGAGAAGTGGCAGGACAGTGATGGTGACGGTAAGTGGTATGAGAAAGGGGAAGATGTTAAGGAAGGATTCAATGTAAAGAGTCCTGTTGTATTTTCTAAGAAAGAAGAAGAGGTAGTGGATCCTTCTATATTAGAAGAGAAGTGCGCTAGTTCTATTAAGAAGGCACATAAAGCTATCAAGAAATAATGAAATCCTATAACGATTTTATAAGTGAGAGTATAGTTGGCCAGGTAGCTGGTTTTGCTAGAAGGGCTCAGGGTGCAGTTAAAGGTGCAGTTAAAGGTGCAGCAGGTTCTGCACGTAGAACTGCAATGAACACCCAGATTGCGATGAGTAAGCCAATGGCAAAACGTCCTCCTACGGCTCAAAAACGTATGGTGGACAGGACTAGAGCGAATAATAGAAAGACGACGAATAATCCAAATCCTCCAATAGCAAAGAGTAGTTCATTAACAGTTGCAAAACCTTCTACCTTGGCTAAGAAGACAACTCAGGGTGTTCGAGTTCCTAAGCCTAAGAGTAACTATAAGGGACATTTGAGGAGTCTTGCAGGTGCTAAGGATACACTTGCTAAAGCAGTATCAGATCCTAGAGTTAGAACTGCTGGGTCTGCAGCAAAGGGAGCCTTCCAAGGGTTTAAAGATTATGGAACACAAGGCCCTGTCAATAAGGCAACTGATGCAGGAACTGGATTTAAGCCTGGTGCTGGTGGTCTAGGAAAAAATATCGGAAGAGGTATTAATCAGAACACTAAGACCTTTGATAAGGCCAAAAAGACCGAGACTGGTAAGATTGTTCAGGGTAGACAGAAAAGTGGTGGGAATTATAAACCAGTTGATAAGGAGGCTCCTGAGAAATCAGAAGGTGGTGGTGTAGCAAAGAGTACAAGTGGTGGAGGTGTACAAGCCGATAAGGATAAATCCGATACATTAACAGGTAGACTTGGTAGACATCTAAAGAATAAAGCAGGAGAAAAACTAGGTTTAAACAGACGAGTACAAAGTAGAACTGATAGAGCCAAGGATCTAATGAGTAAAAGAGCTGGAGATCAGCTGAAGAAAGGCATCTATAAAATGACTCAGAAGGAGTACGACAGGAAGAAAGAGAAAGACGAAAGAGCAGCTGCATATAAAGCAACCACTCAGACTAGAGCTGATGCAAAACAAAAAGATCAATCAAAACCAAAAGATCTATCAAAGCCAGGTGATAAGCCAGGACAAACAATTGATGTAAAGGCAACACCAGTAACGAATACTAAGAAACCAGAGACTAAACCTAAAGGATCTAAACCATCATTGGATGATCTTATTAATGATGTTAGAGGTGGTAGTTCTAAACCCAAGAAGAAATCTAATCCAGATCAACTAAATAGAATGGCCAAGTCTCAGGCTGGATCAGATAAGACCCCTGTAATTAAAAAGGCAGAGAAGGGTGGAGCACTAGTAACATCTACTAGTAAACTTAAAGCTCCTAAAGAAACCTCAAAGCCTGGTGATTCTTATCCTAGTAAGGCTGACCGTATCGCTGCACACAAAAAGAAAGTGGCTAATCTTAAATCAAAAGGTGTTAAATTAAGAGAGGAACTATCCTTCTGGAGGGAGGAGTTTATCTGGGAGACAGATAAAAAGTATCCTGATAAGGTGAAACAGATTAAACCTATGACTGGTACTAATACTATCGAGATCAATCCAGAGATTGAGACCGATAAATACAGACGTTAGGATACTAAAACATCATGACAAGACTTATTGTAAAAGGACAACATATAGTTGTGCCAAATACTGTTGGTGCTGCTACTAGTTTTGATAATGCAACTTGTGTTCGTTTAGTAAACATTGCCAGCAGCGATGCCAGAACTGTTAATATTGCATCCGATAATACTGGTAACACTACTATAGGATCTTTTGCATTATTAGCAAAACAAACAGAAATCATAGAAAAGAAAGCAACAGATGTTGTTTACGTTGGTGGTGGATGAGGAACTCGTCGTAGTCGATCGTCCCGCTCGCGTCGGCGTCGGCCGCCTGGATCATGTCGGCGATCTGCTCGGCGGTCGGCTTCGAGCCCATCTGGTTCATGATGATCTCGAGCTCCTTCGCCTCGATTGTCCCGTTTCCGTCCCGGTCGAAGCGGGCGAAGACCTTCTGTATCTCCTGCTCCTGCCCCCTCGTCAGCATGCTCGCGTACACGTTGGTCGCGCTCGCCCGGCTTTTGTCGAGCGGGTGCAGGGTCTCCTCGTA
>PVBE010313679.1_pt1 | contig 12812 bp, 5 predicted proteins | sample 1631181 | NCBI WGS metagenome assembly PVBE01 (sample SAMN08397723, study PRJNA350692) | Marine metagenome, whole genome shotgun sequencing project. | isolation source: water | place: Pacific Ocean | collected 2012-04
CGAGTCCACGAAGATGGTGGCGTTCGGCGACTCGAAGGCGTTCGATTCGATGCGGACCTGCGTATCCAACTCCCCGTCTGTCGTCGGCTGCCAGATAAGGTTGAAGACGGACTGGGCTCCGGGGATGACGGTCAGCGGAAAACCGAAGGTGCTCTCCTGCTCGGCGCGGAGCTCCTCGGAGCCGGGGATGACGCTCAGCACGTCCATGTTGCCGGTGCCGCTGTTCGTGATGGTGAACTGGCGCTGTTGTTCGGCGTAACGATCGGAGCCCGCGTCGAGGAGCTGCGGCGGCGCAAAGCTGATCACCGTCGGGTCGACGACCATGCGGCTGTCGCCCAGGTCGAGGAGGATCGGCACGCGGAGGGTCGCCTCGTCGTCGTGACGGTCATTGGACGCCACGACGACGTGCCCGCACTGGATCGAGGTGTTCGCCCCGTCGGACTCCCCCGGGTTCGGACACCCGTGCCCACCGTCGGAACCACTGAAGATCAGCTCGACCTCCAGTTGGTTGCTCGGCGTCAACGTCAACGTCACGTCGTTCCGCTGGAACCCGGTCATCGTCACCGTGTCGAGGGTCCACTCGAAGTCCGTCTGGCTGGCAATGTACGTGACGGTCGTGTCCGAGAAACGAATGAACGGCGAGCTGCCCTCGATGCGGACGTCGAGGATCTCCAGATCGCCCTCGCCGATGTTCTGGACGCGGACCTTCGCGGTCTCGTTCTGCCGATTGAGATTGATGCGGCCGAAGTTGATCTCGCACGGCTCGTCGAGGCAGCGGAAATCGCCGGTCAACACTTCGGAGAGACCGTCTCCGCACGAAGCTGCGGTGAGCACGGCCGCGAACAAGGTCAGGAGTCGGAGTGCCTTCATGGGATTCCTCGCAGGCGTAACGGGAAGCGAGCCGGCGGGAGCCTAGACCAGCCGCCACCCCAGATCAACGCGCCGCGCGCGCAACAAGACGACGCCCCGCGGTGCCCTGCTAGAAGCAGGCCGCCTCGTACTCGACCTCGAAGCACGAGTCCGCCGCTGGTGTCGAACGCTCCTCCCAGATGACCGAGTTGGTCGCCCCGTCGAAACGCCAGCCGCTCGCCACGGGTGTCCGCGCCCCGCCGATGCACGAGCCGAGCGTGAATACCTCGACCGTCGAGGAGTCGGCGGGTCGCGTCAGGAAGAACTGCCGTCGCAGCCCGAACGCCCGATTCCCGATGTCGGTCAGCGCCGCGGAGAACTAGCTGTCGCAGATCGACGCGACCTCGCCGCCGGTGGCCTCGGCGATGTCCATGTACCGGTCGCCCGCGTCGGCCTCGCCGTCGCCACTCGTGCAACCGCCCCGCGGGCCAACGATCGTCGATGCGTGGAAGAGCGACGTGTTGAGGGCGCCCTTGATGCTGCGGAAGAAGTCGACGAAAAACTCGACGCTCGCTCGCGACTGATCCTCCTCGTCCGACACGAAGACGATCTCGAGCGACGCTTCCTCGCGCAGGAACGTGCGGTTGTAACCGCCGCAGAGCCTGTCGCGGCCGCTGGCGTCGGGCGTGCACATGTACGGCTCGACGCAGTCGGCGCCGCACGGAACGTCGAGGTCGGTGATGTTCGGGTCCGTCAGCGCCATGCGCGCCGCCTCGAGCCCGGACTCGGCGGTTCCCGGATCCCCGGTGCCGACCCGGACGTTGCTGGCGAACTCCGACTCGAAGCTCGGCGTTCGCGGCGTGATGATCCGCGGGTCGCCGACCAGCTCGCCGGGCTCGCGCCCGCCGGAGCTCGGGTGCGAGACGGTCCCGTCGATCTGGGTGGTCACGATGCCGATCTGGAAGTCGCTGTCCCACGTGCGGGCCGCGCGGATGAACGAGTCGAAGTTCCGCCCCAGGTTCGACTGCTCCTCGCCCATGGAGCCCGAGTTGTCGACGACGAAGAGGACGTCGACGGCGCGTCCGGAGACCTGCTCGAAGCGATCGACGGTGCGCGAGAACGTCACCCCCTCGCCGGCCAACGGCACGACGATCACGCCGCCGCCTTCGGTGGTCCCCTCGACGACGAGCTGGCAGCGATCGGAGCCCGGGGTGGTCGGTCGATAGGTCACGGAGACCTCGAACGAGGCGCCCGGTGCGAGCATTCGCGGCAGGGCAGGGACCCCGGTCAGCCGGAACTCCGGGCTGCACTCCTCGAGTCGCATTCCCGTCACTTCGACATCGGCCGAGCCGGTGTTGTAGACGCGCAACGTCTGGGTCTGGCTGTTGCACCCGAGCGTGACCAGGCCGACGTCCACGGCGCCGGGGATCACAGCGATCTGTGCGATCGCGCTGCGCGCCTGCAGGTTCACGCCGCACAAGCGCGAAGAACCGGGCAGGCCGCCGCCGCCGATGCCGCACTCGACGTCATCGTCGCCGACCGCGTTAGGGTCGGTGACGTTCACCTCGATGGACCCCGAGTCGCCGAAGACCTCGCTGAGCGGGGTCAGCGACCGGGGGAAGTAGGCCGCGGTGACGACCATCTCGTCGCCCGGGTCCAGGTCGACCGGCGTGCGGGGATCGGTGCCGACGAACTCGAAGTAGTTGGAGAACAGGCCGAGCAATCCCGGTGGCTCCAGGCGTGCCGAGGAGACGTCGCATGGTCCCGGGCCGACGTTGCGCAGCGTCGCCGACTGCTCGCGGCGGGTACCCCGGGGCACCACGCCGAAGTTGATGGTCGCCGGGATCGTCCGGATCTCGCAGAATGGCATCGGCGCCCGCACGCCCTGCAGCTGCACGATGACCTCGGCGGTCTCCGGGTCGTTTGTCGGCAGCACGAATAGGCTCGCGAAGAACTCGTCGACGCCCGGGTCCACGTCGTCGGTCGGCGGCGCGAAGACGAGCTGCAGGTTGAACGACTCGCCCGGCGCGAGCTCCGCTGGCATCGTGTCGGCGTTGGTCATCGAGAACGCGCCCCGTCGCGCCTGCAGCACGAGCGGCTCGAGTTGCAACGCCTCGGTGCCGCCGTTGCGGATCGTCAGGTCACGGGTCGAGGACATCGTCGCCGCCGTCAGCGGGAACTCCACCGGGTTCGGAAAGACCTCCACCCGCGGAGCCGCCGCCTGGCCGCCGACGCGGATCTGTTGGATCGGCAGCTCCGGGTCGTTCGAACGGAAGACGAGGAACTCCAGGTCCGGGGCTGTGTCGACGGGCGTGTAGGAGAGCACCAACGAGGTCGACTCGCTCGGCTCCAGCTGCCACTGGCCCTCCGGCGTCCAGGGCTCGCCGCCCACGGTCTCGAGCAGGATCTCCGTGTCGCCGTCGGCGGGGTTCGGTGCGAACGAGATCGAGTCGATCGTCAGCACGGCCTCGCCCTCGTTGATCGCGGTAGCGGTCTCCGTGACCCGCTCGTCGAGGGGTACCGCGCCGAAGCTCACGTCGCCGGGGACCACGCGCAGCAGGGGGGTGAACGCAGTGCCGACGAGGTCGACGAAGTAGCGCCCGTCGAAGCAGTTGTCCGCATCGCAGTCGATGATCAGGCGGTCGTCATGGCTGCCGCCATTTCGCGGCGCGTACACGACCGTCAGGGTCAGCTCGTCGTCGGGCGCGATCGTCGCGGGCATGCTCTCGGGCAGGTCGGCGAGCCCAAAGTGCATGCCGATCTCCATCCGGAGGGCGCTGACGTCGAAGGGGCGAGAGCCGATGTTGTAGAGGGTCAGCGCGGCCGTCGCCGGCTCGTCCAGGCGGTCGACCGACAGGTCGATCGCGGTCGGATTCGTCGCCAACGTTCCGGACTGTCCGGCCGACGCGACGTCGATCTCGGCCTCGGGATCGTTCGACGCGTTGGAACGGATGATCAATGTCGCGGCGTCTCGCTCCGCGTCGACCGGCGCGTACTCGATCGAGAAGGTCGCCGTCCCACCGGGTTCGACCACCACGCCGTCGAGTCCGGTCACCGAGAACTCGGCGGCATTCCCGCGCCACGACCAGTCGTCGATCATCAGGTCGGCGCCGCCGGAGTTCTGGACGAGAACCTGTCGCTCCTGCCTGTCGCCGAGGGTGATCGCGTCGAAGATGACGCTGGTCGGCACGAGCGTGATCGCGGCGCGCTCGCTCCGGGCGATCGAGTCGCCCTTTCGACAGCCCGTGACGCCAGCGGTGAGCGCGACGACTCCGAGGACGAGGAGAAGGGTGCGAACGCGGTTGACCGGCATGTGACGCTCCGTGACAGCTCAGGCGGCGCGGACTATATCGGCACGCCAGCTCGCAGTCAACGCGCCACCCGTTGCCTCGACGGTGGATTCCGGTGCGATTCCCCCGACATAGCAGCCGCACACTCGCGTCGCTGGCCTGCGCGATCCTGCTGCTCCAGGCCGGCTGCACCCGCTGCGGCCGGTTCCGAGATGCGTACGCCGAGGTGTTGCGCCAGGAGACCGCGTCGATCGGCACCGGCCGGGTGGTCGACACCGGGGTGTCCGACCACGTTCGGCTCACGCTCTCCGCCGATGCATTCGGCCGGGCCGCCGGCTTGCTCGGCGAGGTCGAGATCCTCCGGCCGGCGACACTCCAGCGTGTCGTCGACGCCGGCGGGGCCCGCACGGGGGTCTCCGCCGAGCTCGGCGCACGGGTCATCGGCGTCGAGCTGCTCGGCGGCGCCGACGGTCGGGCCGTCGGGCTGGTGTTGGAGACCGTGATCTCGCTGCGTCTCGACGCTCCGCGTACGCGCACGGATTTCACGACGACCACCCATCGGACGATGGTCGGCGGGCAGCTGCGATTCGTCGATGTCGATGAGCTGCCGACCCTGTTGATCGACCTCACCGACGCTGAGATCCTCGATCTCGGTCTCGACCTGCACAACGTGCCCGAGGCCGTGGCTCCGCACGCCGAGGAGGTCCTCAGGGCGCTGCTCGCCGAGGCGCTGAGAGAGGCAGACGCGCGGGTGACCGTCATCACGTGGGATCGTTACGACCTCGGCATCACCGAGCTCGCGCTCGCCGCGTCTTCCCTCACCGTCGACGCCGAACGGGGCTCCGTGGCACTCGGCGTGGTCACCAATCTTCGGCCCCGCGGGCTGGGGCCGGCCGGTGAGCTGCCAGCGCCGGACGACGGCTATCGGTTCGACATGCACGCCGATCTCCCGCGCGCTGCCGCGGTGCAGCTGGCGGCCTTGGGGCGGATCCCCCGGCGCTTCGACCTGTCGGGCGAGCCGAGCCTCTCCGGATCCGACGCCCTGACGATCGAGTCCCTCGAGGTGCATCCGGACCAGGTGCGGCTCTCGCTCTCGGAGTGGACCATCGACGGAGGGCGCTGCGGTGGGCGTGCATTGCGCGGGGCTGCAGAGGTCGCGGTGTCCGGCGGCCAGGTGCGGGTGACGGCGGGTCCGCTCGCGACCGCCGATGGCGAGGTCGTCACGGCGGGGCGATACGGCGTCTTCGCCGACCACGTCGCCGCCGTGCTCTCGGCGCTTTTCGGGCCGTCGCCCCCGGCGCTGCGTGCGGGGATGGAGCTCCGCATGCACGTCGAATCCCTGACCGTCGACGCGCGCGCGGTCACGATCGTCGGGCGCGCTCGTCCGGAGGAGCGGTCCCTGCTCTGAGCGGATGCTCGCGTTTCTTCGAGCGGCGTCGAGAGGGGGTCCGAACCGAATGGCGCGCGGAAAGCGTCGGCCCGCTGACTACCGGACTTCGACCACGCCCAGCCGGAGCCGCTGCTCGCTCTCCGAGGGTTCGATCGAGAGGCGGTTGTCGCCCCGGAAGAAGCCGTAGAACACGGTGTACGTTCCGGCGCGATCGGCGCGGCTGACCTCGAGCACGTGACGGTCGCGGACGATCTCGCCGGGCACCCAATAGCGCATCGGGTAGTGCCCTTCGACCGGATCGTGATCGCCGTTGAGGCGATTGCCGCCGAAGTCGACGTGGATGAAGATCTCGTGGTTGCTGGTCGGTCGCTCCAGCACCTCCCAGTAGGCCGTCACCGCAAGGTCGCCGGAGTCGATGGACCGTGGTTCGACCGAGAAAGCGGCGAGGCGGAGCTTGTCTTCGACGAGCACCTCGGTGCCGGGGCGTTCGACCCCTTCGGGCAGGGTCTCCTCGGTGAAGACGTTTGCCGCGACGAGGCTCTCGTCGGTCTCGCCCGCCTCGATGTCGAGTTGGTTCGACGCGAGCGCATAGCGACTCGATCGCCCGTCGACGACGTAGAACGGGCTTCCGCCGCTGCACGGGCTGTCGTCGTCGCGCCCGTGGCGGACCTCGTAGTGAGCCTCGGCGAGCCGGGACGTCGGGATGACGACGAAGACGCGCTCTTCGGACTCGCAGAAGAGATCTCGAATGTCGGCGATCCGGGGTAGACGTTCGATGTCGTCGAGACCGAGGTAGTACGAGTTGTCGTCGGCGGTCACCCCGGCCGAATAGAGTGTGGCCCCCTCGTCGGTGAGCTCGTGGAACGTGTCCATGATGCCCTTGGGCGAGAGGTGGTGGGTGACGGTCGGGACGTCGCGGAAGGCAAGCACGCCGGCCCACGCCGTGATGGTCACGGTCAACAGGAGCAGGCCGACCGCCCCTGCGGAGAGGCCGGCGGCGGCGACATCGAACACGTTTGCCGCGCGTCGGGCCAGGCGCTCCATCAACCGGCCGACCAGGTATGACGGTCGGCGCGCGAGCCCTACGAGGCGCGCGAGGAGCCGCTGGATGCGAGAGCCCTCGGGGAGCGGCACCGGAGTGCCGAAGCGCTCCATGATCGCGCCGAGCCGGCCGACGTTGGTGATCGGCTCGACGAACACCGCCACGAGAATCACGGCCCACGTGCTGACGAAGACCTTTATCAGGCTGAATGCGTACGACGGCGGGAAGTCGACCTCGCCGTCGACGAGCAGGAACTCGAAGATCACGTGCGGGCCCGGTCGCCCGAGCTCCGAGTCGAAGGTGCCGCGCACGTCCTTGCTCAGCATGACGAGCAGGAGCAGGCCGGCGACCGCCGCGACGTAGCGGGCGAGGCGGTTGGCCGAGAGGCGTCGCATCCAGGCAGGGTCACCGAGAGCGAGCGCCACGCTGGCGGTCATCGGCAGCGCCAACGGGAACGTGGTGTTTCCGGTGAACGTCGCCCCGAGGCCGACGACCAGGAAGCCCACCACCATCCAGTAGACGAGCAGGTGCTTGAACGCCCGGGGACCTTCGTCGCGATCGATCGTGGCTTCGCTGTCCGCAGCCGCCGAGTGGATCAGGTAGGCGAAGCCGAAGGGCACGAGCATCGTCGTCGGATATGCCGACGCGCCGACGAGACGCACCAGGACGTCATAGGTCACGTGGTCGCCGAACACCCGCTCGGTCAAGAAGTCCGCGTAGAGCAGGAACGCGAACGTGTCGTCCCACCCGACGGTGGTCTGCAGGGCGATCAGAGGCGGCGCGACGAGCGCGACGAACACAGCCAGGGCGGCTGTGCCGTAGACCGGGTCGAAGAGGAACCGTGCGCGGCTGCCGGGCGCAGCGGCCACCAGGAGGGCGGCCGGGCCGCCGACCGTGAACCCGATACCCACGAGGTCGCGACTCGACTCCCAACCCAGGCTCGCGAACAGGGCGAGGGGGCCGACGACGGAGATCATGGCGATCAGGCCGCCGACGAGCAGCGCGACGAAGCTCGGATCGTCGGCGAACTCCTCCTCGCGGGTGCCGATGGCGAAGAACGCGAGGGCGCCCACGGGGATCGCGAAGCCCAACGCTCCACCGCCCCACACGCAGCCGGCCAGCGCCGCGCCGAATACGGGCATGAGCCACGGACGGCCGCGGTCGGGATCGCCGCAGATCAGGCCGGCCGCAACCAATGCCACCGTCGAAGGCGCGACGTAGAACGCCGCTCCGGCCAGGTTGGTGCTCGACAGCAGCGCGAGGGGCGTTACGCCGAAGAGGACCGCGGCGGCGCCAGCGCGCAGGGGGCCGAAGAAGCGATTCAGCCCGAAGAAGGCGAAGAGCGCCGCGAAGATGGTCAGCAGCGCCATCGGCAGTCGGAAGCCGAACTCGGATCCGCCGCCGAACTCGTAGCCGAGCGTCAGGAGCGTGGTCTCCAGCCATGGCCGCGCGATGAGCGCCTCGGCCCTGATCGGGACGAAGGGCGTAGACCCGTCTGTGGTGGAGATGTGGCGGCCGAGGGTCGCCAGCGAGGTCTCCCACGGCTCCCAAAAACCGAGGTTGGCGGACGGGACGAGATAGAGCGCTGCGAGGACGCCGATGACGATGAAGCCGCCGATCAGGCCGCCGTAGGCTCGGTTGGTCGCTGTCGGCTGCGACATCGCGTAAGTTGTGGGCCGGATTTGAAATCGCGGGAGCGGCGCGCCAGGATGGGCGCAGACCGCGCTCCGCTCGACCGAGGACCCCGCCGGGAACGGCGCTCCTCGGAAGCGCGCGGACGTTATCGGTGGCCCTCCACCCTGTCAAGCTGCCGCCCGACCAGAGGAACGCGATGCGCATCGACGTCGTCAACGGTCCGAATCTGAACCTGCTGGGCACCCGCGAGCCGGCGATCTACGGCCGGACCACGCTGGCCGAGCTGGAGGCGAAACTGGTCGGCATCGGGCGCACGCTGACGATCGACGTCGAGTGCTTCCAGTCGAACCACGAGGGTGCGTTGATCGATCGCGTTCAGGAGGCCGCGAGCGCCGGCACGTGCGGCATCGTGATCAACCCGGCCGGCCTGACGCACACCAGCGTCGCGCTCCGTGACGCGCTGCTCTCGGTGGGCGTGCCCTTCGTCGAGGTGCACATCTCGAACGTCTACGCGCGAGAGGAGTTTCGGCACGGGTCGTTGCTCCGCGACGCCGCCGTCGGGTCGGTCGTGGGGCTCGGCGTGCGCGGCTACGAATATGCGCTCCGGGCGTTGGTCTCGCGGGCGAAGAGCAGCGGCTGAGCGCCGACCGGCCGGGGTTGCGGCGCGACAGCGCACGGAGTATCTAGCCAGCCGCCAGCGCAACGCGGCCAACCCCCCGAGAGCGGTCATGTACGACACGACGCAATTCCGGAAGAACCTGAAGATTCAAATCGACGGCGACCCCTGGGTGATCCTCACCGCGACCCACGTGAAGCCCGGAAAGGGCGTCGCGTTCGTGAAGACGCGGATGAAGAACCTGATCACGGGCCGGGTTCTCGAGCGCAACTTCCGCTCCGGAGACAAGGTCGGCATCCCCGATCTCAACGACCGGACCATGCAGTACCTCTACAACGACGGCACGGACTGGGTGTTCATGGACCAGTCCAACTACGAGCAGATCAATCTGCAACGCGAGGCGATCGAGGGGGCGCTGCCCTACCTGATCGACAACCTCGAAGTGAAGATCCTCTTCTACGAGGGAAAGGCGATCTCGATCGATCTGCCGACCTTCGTGGAGGTAGAGGTCACGGAGACGGGGCCTGGCGTGAAGGGCGACACCGCGCAGGGCGGCTCGAAGCCGGCGACGGTGAACACCGGCTATACCCTCCAGGTGCCCCTCTACATCCAAGAGGGCGAGCGGATCCGGGTCGATACGCGAACGGGCGAGTTCTCGGAGCGCGTGAAGTAGGGCGCCGGCCTCCGGCGCCGTGGGCCGCCGGCCTCTGCGCGCGCTCGCGTGGGCGCGCTTGACGCTGTGAAGGCGCCGTTCGTATACTTCCTCCCCGGCTCCATCGAGCACCCGGGCTGCACCTGAACAGCCCGCAGGACGCCGCTGCTCCCGGCCCATCCCCCGGTAACCCACTCGCAGGCCAGTCCGAGGAGACTCTTTGGCGATCGATCGCAACAAGGTCATTGCGGCCGCCCAGAAGCATATCCAGAAGGGCAGCTACAAGCGGGCGATCAAGGAGTACAAGAAGATCATGAAGGTGGCTCCGGACGATGTCCGGATCCTCCTCAAGATCGGCGATCTCGAGGCACGTGACGGCCAGACGTCCGCCTCCGTCCGCACCTATAACGAGGTCGCCGACCACTACGTCGCGCACGGCTTCTTCCTCAAGGCCGTCGCCGTCTACAAGCAGCTCCTCCGCCTCGCCCCCGAACGCGTCGACGCCCGGCTGCGACTCGCCGACCTCTACTTCCAGCTCAGCCTCCTCCGCGACGCGATGGCCAACTACCAGGAGGTGGCCAACATGCTCCTGGAGATGGGGCGGGTCGACCAGTACCTGCAGACCCTGGAACGCGTCGTCGAGATCGACCCGGACAACGCCGGTAATCGGATCAAACTCGCCGAGCAGCTCGCCAAGTTCGGGCACGAAGAGGCGGCGGCCTCCGAGTTCTTCGGCACCGCCGGCCTGCTCAAAGAGAGCGGTCGGTTCGAGGAGTACACCAAGGTCGCCGAGCGCTACATCCACCTCGCGCCGACCGACCTCGAGGCGGTGTTCGAGCTCGCCGAGGTCTACCTGAGGCAGGGACGCGCCAAGCGCGCGCTCGCCAAGGTGCAGGTGTTGTTCCGGGAAGACCCTCGGAACCCGCGCGTCGTCGATGTCCTCGTCCGCGCCCTCGACGCCCTCGGCGAGAAGTCCCGGGCCATCGAGGTCTTGCGCGAGCTCGCTCACGGCTTCGACGAAGACGGAGCCATCGACGCCCGCGACGAGCTCTACCGCCGATTGCTCGAGATCGAGCCCGGCGATGCCGAGGCCCGCGACGCCCTCGGGCTCGATGCCGTGCCGGTCATGACGTTCGAGCTCGTGGGCGAGGAGGCGCCCGCGGGCGAGCCGGCCACCGCCAACATCGACCCCGCCGACATCGACAAGCTGCTCGGCGAGGCGGACATCTACCTGAAGTACAACCTTCACGAGAAGGCGCTCGAACACCTGCGGAACATCTTCGAGCTCGACCCGAACAACCTGGCCGCGCTCGAACGGCGAAAGACGGCGCTGATCGCGACCGGCCAGACCGAGCTCGCTGTGTCCGTGCTCATCGGCATGGCCCGCCTCGTCTTCCCGACCGACGAGGTCCAGGCGACGATGCATCTGCACCAGGCCCTCGCGGCCGCGCCCGACCACCCCAACGTGCTCGCCGTGCTGCGTGAGTTCGAGGAAGGGGTCGTGGCGACGGAAGTCATACGGGACGAGGCCGAACCGGTGGTCGTGGTGCCGGGCGAGTCGTCGAGCGCCGCTCCTTCTCAGGCCCTCGCGCCACCCCCGCCGGACGACGTGTCTCCCGTCCCGGCCGCGGCGTCCGCGCCGGCCGATGCGTCCGCGCGCGCCGAGTCGGTGCCCGGCGATCCGATGGCGGCGGCGCAGCAGGTCGGAACCGCGTCACAGGGTCCCGAGGACGGCCGCTTCGACAAGCTCGACGCCCTCTTCGACGAGTTCCAGGTCGAGGACACGTCGGCGGGCCACCGTACGTTGGAGGACGACCAGGACTTCATCCAGGACGTCGCATCGTCCATCGCCGAGTCGGTGCCCGACGCCGGCGAGCCGAGCAGCGACACGGCGGTACTCTCCCTCGCGACCGAAGACTTCCTCCCGGCCGATCTCGATGTCGCGCTCGAAGACGTGGAGAACTACCTCGAGGTCGGAGACATCGAGTCGGGGAGGGCACGGATCTTCGAGCTCCTCGGCGAGTGGCCCGAGCACGCCGAGTTGCTGCTTCGGCGCATGGACGAGCTGCCGTCGCCCAGCAGCTCTTCCGCGATCGAGGGTGGGGCGAGGGTCCCGACACGGACGCCGGCCTCCCCCCCGGTGGCGGTGGGCCCGGAGGACGACCACGACGACCTCTTCCTCCTCGAGGACGACGCACCCGACGAAGTGTTGGCCGGCGACCTGAACTCCGCCGCCGCGGCCGTCGCGGCTGCGCTCGACGGCGATGGACTGGCCGTCGACGAAGAGGCGATCGCCGCCGCCGAGCGACATCAGATCGAGTCCGGGCTCGGCGCTTCGGCGGAGCCCGAGGACTCTTCGGCCGATGCCGAGGAGGAGGAGCCGGTCGCCGAGTTCGAGTTGCTCGACGCGGACGACGAAGGGCCCCCCGAGATCGCCGTGAGCGACGCGGGCGACGGAGCGGCCCCCGAGCTCGAGGTCGTCGCGCTGGCGTCGGCTCCGTCCGGTGTCGGCGTGGAAGCAGAGGTGCCTGCGCTCGGTACGTCAGGCCCCGTGGTCGATGTCGGCGCATCCGACCTGGGCTATGCCTCCCTGAGCGACTCGTCGCTCGGCGATTTCGATCTCGACGGGGAGTCCGACAGCGGCTCCGGAATCGAAGAGGCGGACGCGATCGATAGCGATGCGATCGATGCTGACGCGAGCGGAAGCGACGCGATCGACGCTGACGCGAGCGGCTCGGGTCTCGAGTTCGAGATCGAGCCGAGTGATGCGGCTGCGGACTCCGACGCGGAGGAGGCGCTCGTCGCTGAGGAGGAGCCCGACGTCGAGGAGTCGGACGAGCTCGGTGACGCCGAGGAGTCGGAGGTCGCCGTCGACGAGGCGGATGACGAAGCAGAAGATTCCGACGCCGGTGCGGAGGCTTCGATTGCCGGCGACGACGAGACCGTCCTCATGGACGCGGACGTCGCCGACGAGGAGGAGCTTGCCGAGGAAGACCTCGTCGAAGAGATCGCCGACGAGGAGCTCGCCGACGAGGAAGTCGCGGAAGAGGAAGTCGCCGACGAGGAGCTTTCCGAAGAGGAAGTCGCGGAAGAGGAAGTCGCGGAAGAGGAGCTTGTCGAGGAGGAGCTTTCCGAAGAGGAAGTCGCGGAAGAGGAGCTTGGCGAAGAGGAGCTTGGCGAAGAGGAGCTTGTCGAGGAAGAGGTCGACGAGTTCGAGATCGACGACGCGGACCTCGACGATGTCGTGGAGTTCGAGATCGATGACGCCGACCTGGACGAGGGCGATGAGATCGAGATCGACGATGCCGACCTCGACGAGGGCGATGAGATCGAGATCG
>PVBE012109125.1_pt1 | contig 12811 bp, 5 predicted proteins | sample 1631181 | NCBI WGS metagenome assembly PVBE01 (sample SAMN08397723, study PRJNA350692) | Marine metagenome, whole genome shotgun sequencing project. | isolation source: water | place: Pacific Ocean | collected 2012-04
CGTTCTTGAGCAGCTGATCGTCCAGCCGGATCTCGGCGCCGGCCGGGGCCGTCGCCACCGACAACGCCCCGAACTTCGCTGACGCCCCGCCCTTGGCCCCCTTGCTGTCGGGGGTCAGCGCCACCGCGGCGAAGATGCCTAAGACGGTGCCCAGCGCCACGCTGATCGCGAAGATCACCTTGCCCCGGCCCAGCCCGGACAGCCGCTTCTCCCGCTCCAGCGCGAGGGACCCGGAAGGCCTCGAGTCCTCCGTCACCGGGTCGACCGCCGACACCGACACGGTGGGGTCGGCCCTGTCGAGCCGGTTGGCGGCGGTGGCGAACCCGGGGGGCGCGGGGGGACCGGCCACCTCCACGGTCGGGGCCCCTTCTGCCAGAGCGCCGGTGCGCCCGGGCGGCCCAGTGACCTCCCCCGCCACGTCGCCCGTGGTGTTTCCGTCGAAGTCGAGCAGGTCCTCGGTGTCGACCCGCAAGGCGCTCTCGGACATCGCCTTGGATGCCCCCGACGAGGCCCCATGGTCCGTCAGCGCGCTGTTCCCGACGCCGCTGACCTCCAGCTCGTGGGCGAACAGCGCCTGCATGTACGAGGACAAGGAGGCGAAGGAGAAGCCCGGCGACGTCTCGTGCAGGATCTTCGCCAGGTCGCGGTGCATGTCCGCGGCGTCCGAGTAGCGGTCGTCGGCGCTGATGGCCAACGAGCGCATGACCACGTCGTCCAGGCCAAGCGGCAGCCCCACCACGATCTCGGAGGGCGCCACGATCTGCGCCCGGCGGATCTTCTCGACGACCTTCACCTCGCTCTCAGCGTCGAACGGGTGCACGCCGGTCAGCGACTTGTACAGGACCAGCCCCAGGCTGAAGAGGTCCGCCCGGTGGTCCAGCTTCTTGGCCCGGACCTGCTCGGGCGCCATGTACATCAGCTTGCCCCGGATGGTGCCGGCCTCGGTCTTGATGATCTTGTCCCGGGCCTTGGCGACGCCGAAGTCCAGGATCTTCACGTCCCCGGCGAAGGAGATCTGGACGTTCTGCGGGCTGATGTCCCGGTGGATGATCTTCATCTTCCGGCCGCGCACGTCCCGGGCGCCGTGGGCGGCGTACAGCCCCTTGCAGGTCTCCATCGCCACGTGGACCGCCAGGTCATGCTCGAACGGGCGGTTGCGCTCCCGGGCCGTCCGGAGCACCTGCGACAGGTTCCGCCCCTGGACGTACTCCATCGCCAGGTAGTAGACGCCATCGAGCTGATCGAACTCGAACACTTGGGCGATGTTCGGGTGGTTGAGGGCGGCGGCGATGCGCGCCTCGTCCATGAACATGTTGATGAACTCGCCGTCCTCGGCGTGGTGATCGAGGATCCGCTTGATGGCGAATTGCTTCTCGAATCCACCTGCCCCACCAATCGTGGCGCGGTAGACCTCGGCCATGCCGCCGGCGCCAATCTTTTCGTGGAGGGTGTACCTGCCGAACTCGACCGGCATGGGCGCACGCTATGGCCGTACGCGGCCCGCGTCAACGTTCATCGTGCTCGCCGGCGCCCTTGCGCTCGCGACGGGCCTTGCGGCGCCCGCGGCTCAGGCCGCCGGGCCGGTGCGCCTGTTCGCCGGGCTGACCGCCGACGATCCCGCCATCCCCGCCGCGCTGGTGGCCCGCACGGAGCTGCAGCTGGAGGCCGCGCTGCGCCGCGGGGTGCCGGGCCGCCTCGACGTGCGGATCGCCTTGCCCAAGGGCGGCAAGCTGCCCCCCGCCATCGACAGGGAGCTGGCCGAGGCCCACGCGGATCTCGCCGCCGGGCTCGATCGCTACCTCGACATGCGCATGGGCGACGCCGCCACCCGCCTGGAGCGGGCCCGCGACCGGTTCATCAAGCGGCTGGGCTGGCTGGGCTCGGCCGATCCGTTCGTCCAGGCCTCGCTGTACCTGGCGATGGCGCGGCTCGCCGACGGCAACGAGGGGGCCTGCCAGCGGGTGCTGCAGCTCCTCCTGCTGCGGCTGCCGGACGAGGACCTGCCGCTGTCCGAGTTCCCGCCCGAGCTGGCCGACCTCCTGGACATCGGGCGATCGCGGCTGAAGGCCCGGTCCCGTCTGACCGTGGCCGCGACCCCGCCCGGCGCCCACGTCATCGTCGACGGGCGCCTGAAGGGGCGGGCCCCGCTGACCATCGAGGGGCTCACCGAGGGCCGCCATGCCATCCGGATCGAGGCGCCCGGCTTCGAGCCGTGGGTCCGTCAGATCGACGTCGGCTCAGGCGCCGGACGGCAGCCCGTGCGGCTCGAGGAGGCCCCTGCGCGGCTGGGCCCGGCCCAGCTGCTGGAGGCGACGGGCGCCGACGCTGTGATCATCGGTCGGATCACCCGATCGTCGGAGGGGCAGCCCGTCCTCGCCGTCGCCCGGATCGACCGATCCCGCCAGGGTTTCGGCGCGATCGCGATCCGCGAGTTGGACCTCCGGGACGCCCGCGCCAGCATCGACGAGGTGGCGGGAGTCGTGGGCGACCCCGACTCCCCGCCTCCGACCGCCGAGGAGCTGGCGAGCTGGGAAGGCGGCGACCCGCTGCCGACCGACGGCGACAGCGCCCACCTCACGCTGTCGGTGGGCGGCGGAGCGGGCCTCGCTGAGCAGGTCTCGGACCCAGGTGTCGCCCCGGTCCCCCTGGTGCTGGCGCTCACGGTGTCGACCCCCCTGGACGGAGGTTGGGAGGCGGTCGGCGTGATGCGCGGCCAGGTCCTGTCTCCGCGGGCGTACATGGCGGTCGCCGGGGGGCGCTATCGGCCCGGGGGGCCGGACGGCCACTTCGGCCTCCTCCTCGGCGGCGCCTTCGGCCAGATCGCCCACACGATCACGGACACGGAGACGCAGCGACCCAGTGTCGCCGGGACCGTCGGAGTGGCAGGCGGGCTGGGCCTTGTCGTGCCCGTTGGGGGCCAGACCGTGAGCGTCGATCTGCTCGGAACGACCCTGCGGCCGGACTTCACCGTGCACGTCGACCTGCTTGTCGGGGCTCAGATCCGCCTCTGACAACGATCTGCGCTCGCCCCGGCCTGGGCGGGAGGTTTGCCGAACAGCCCTTAGGGCTGGTAACATCGGCCGGCTCGAAGCCCCGAAACTGAACAGAGGCAGGCCTGTGAGCCGAATCGCCCCGACCCTCGCCCTCTTCTTGGCGCTGGCCGTCGCCCAACCCGCGCACGCCATCGTCACGCCGTTCGGGCAGGAGGTGCACCAGGCCATCTCCGATGTGGTGCAGTACTTCCGCAACCAGGCTGCCCCCGACGGAAGCATCGGCAACCCGCGGGCCCTCGGCCTGCCCGTGCTGTGCATGCTGGAGAAGCGGCAGAGCGCCGACTTCTTCGCGCCCCACATCGGCTACGAGGGCATGGACGAGGACGATCAGGACCTCATCCGCCGGGCGATCCGCCACATCATCAACAACGACCCGGCGTTCACCGCCGGCGGCAACCCGTACAGCTACGGCACGGGCAACAAGCTCATGGCGCTGTCGCTGTACAAGGCCACCGGCGGCGAGGACGACGTCCAGGCCCAGGTCACCGTGACCCTGGCGGTCGAAAACGGCGTGCAGGCCCTGCAGAACACCATGGGCCGCCAAGGCTGCAACATCGGCGGGTGGAACTACACCACGCCCCAGCAGAGCGGCGACCTGTCGACCGCCCAGTTCGCCATCGCCGGCCTCGCGGCGGCGGTGTCGGTGGTCGAGGACGCGGCCGACGAGCTGGTGCTTTCGCCGGACTTCCTCGCCAACTCGCAGAACGCCGACGGCGGCCACAAGTACCGCTCCTGCGGCGGGCAGCAGTCCTCGCACGCCATGACGGCGTCTGGGCTGTGGTGCTACCGCCTCGCCGGCGTCGCCGCCTCGGACGAGCGGGTCCAGGGCGGCCTGACCTGGCTGCGGGATCGCTACCAGTACGACCGCCAGGAGAACTGGTGGCAGAACAGCTTCTACTACTACCTGTGGGCCGCCTCGAAGGCGCTGGCCGTGTCCCACGATGACGGGCTGCTGCCCGGCGGCGTGTTCTCGGAGGACGTAGGCGGCGAGCGGGATCCGGACTCCGACGGCTACCCCGAGGAGAGCCCGGACTACTACTACGACTTCTCCTACCTGCTGCTGCAGGAGCAGGACGGCCAGGGCGCATGGCCCAGCCGGGCCCGGCCCAACAACTCCTACGGCTACGACGCCACCGCCGATGCGGCCTTCGCCTGCCTGGTGCTCGAGCGCTCCCTGGGCGGCGTCTGCCTCGATCTCGACGAGGACGGGCTGTGCGAGATGGAGGACAACTGCCCCGACCGGTTCAACCCGGACCAGCAGGACACGGACTTCGATGGCGTCGGCGACAACTGCGACAACTGCCGCCTGAACCCGAACATCGGGCAGGAGGACAACGACGGCGACGGACAGGGCGATGCCTGCGACAAGCACGAGTGCACGCCCACCAACGACGCCATCGAGATCTGCGACGGCGTCGACAACGACTGCGACACCCACGTCGACAACATCGAGGGCATCGGCGAGATCTGCGCCACCGGGGACCCCGGCGTATGCGCCATGGGCCGCATGGGCTGCGTGGGCGGCGAGATCCTCTGCCGGCCGGTCCACCAGGGCGGCCGCCAGGAGGTCTGCGACCTGCTGGACAACGACTGCGACGGCCTGGTCGACGAGGACCTGCTCAACGACTGCGGCCGGTGCGGCGGCGTCGAGCTCACCGAGGAGTGCAACGGCATCGACGACGATTGCGACGGCTTCGTCGACAACGCCGCCCCCTGCCCCGGCGACCAGGCGTGCATCGCCGGCGACTGCGCCAGCACCTGCAACGCCGGCGAGTGCGCCGACGGCATGGTCTGCCAGGACGGCTACTGTCAGAACCCGTGTGCCGGCGTGGAGTGCCCTGCCAACCAGCTGTGCGCGGCGCGCACCGGCGAGTGCGTCGACCCCTGCTCCGACGTGGTCTGCGGCGATGATCAGATCTGCGTCAACGGCGCCTGCGGCAGCTGCCTCGAGGTGGGCTGCCCGGCCGGCGAGGTGTGCGATGGCGAGGCGTGCGTCGAGGACCTCTGCTTCGAGGTCAACTGCGCCCGCGGCGAGATCTGCAAGCTCGGCGAGTGCGTCGACAGCTGCAGCCAGCTGTCCTGTCCGCTGCGCCAGACGTGCCTGGACGGGCGCTGCGTGCCCGACCCGTGCGGCGGCGTCGTCTGCCGTGAGGGCGCGGCCTGCATCGACGGCGACTGCACCGAGGACCCCTGCGTGGACGGCGGCGCCGCGGCGTGCGAGGCGATCGGCCAGCTCTGCCAGCCCGGCCGCGAGTGCATCGACAACCCCTGCGTGGGCGTGACCTGCGGCGAAAACGAGCGCTGCGAGGCCGTGTGCCCCGACGCCGACGGCGACTGTGAGGCCCGCTGCGTGGGCGACTGGCTCCCCGGCGGCGCGCCGCCTATTCAGGACTTCTGCGACCAGGACAGCCCGATCTACGACGAGGAGCTCTGCGCCGAGGGCGGCCCGGGGCCGGGCCCGGTGGTGGAGCTCTGCGACGAGGCGCACCCGGACTACGACCCAGTCGCCTGCGACGATGTCGTCGCCGAGGGCGAGGGTGAGGGACCGGACATTCCGGGTCCGACCAACGACGACGTGTGCGACCCGGAGAGCCCGGTCTTCGACCAGGAGGAGTGCGACGATCCCGGACCCGGGCCCGGACCTGACAGGAAGCCGGGGGAGGACGATCCCCCGCTCGGAGGCAACGGCAGCGACAGCAGCTGCTTCAACTCGGTGGCGACGTCCAGCGGCGGGGCAGCCGCGGCGACGCCTTGGATGGTGATCTTGGTGATGCTCGGGGTGGGGTCGGTCGGGAGGCGTTGATGCGACGGTTTCAAGCGGTTGTTCTGCTCGTTGGTGCGGTGCTCATGGCGTCCCCCGCCTACGCAATCATCACCCCCTTCAGCCGCCGGGTGAACGACTCGGTCGAGGCTGCGGTCCAGCACTTCAGGGAAGGTGGCGTCCATGGCGGCAGCGGCGCGTGGGCCACGGGCCTGTCGATGCTGTGCATGCTCGAAAAGCGGGCCAGCGCCGACTGGAACGCCCCTGCGATCGGCTACGCGGGGATGGAGGCGGCCGACCAGGCGATCATGCAGAGCGGCGCTGCGTCCATGCTGCAGCGCGACCCGTCGCTCATGGGGCAGGGCACGGCCTATTCGTACGGCACCGGCGCCAACCTGATGGCGCTGTCGCTGTACCTGGCCACGGGCGGGCCTAGCGACGTCGGTGGCGCGATCGATCTGTACGAGGCTGTTCGCAACGGGCTCGCGGGTCTGCAGGCGACGCAGGGCACGGCGCGCAACGGCTGCAACGACGGCGGCTGGAACTACTACAACCCCGGCAGCGACGGCGACCTGTCCTGCACCCAGTTCGCCCTGGCCGGAGTCAGCGCCACGAGCAGCGTCCTGCTGCCCGAGCGCGACGCCATCGTGCAGACCCTCGAGAACGTGCGGGTCTTCACCACCAACGCCAAGCACGCCGACGGCGGGCACACCTACCGAGGCTGCTCCCGGAGCTCGAGCCACTCCATGACGGGGTCGGGCATCTGGTCGTACCGCCTGTCGGGCCTGCCGCCTCACGAGGAGCGGGTCCAGTCCGCGCTGGCCTGGTGGCGCGACCGCTACGGGTACCAGCCTGGCGGAGTCAGCGGCAGCTACTACTACGCACTTTGGGCAGCGGCGAAGGGGTTCACGGTCAGCCGGGACGAGGGCATGCTGCCCCGCGGGGAGGGCATCTACGGCTCGGACATCGGCGGCGTGCGCAACCCGGCCGACGACGGGTATCCCGAGGAAGACGCCGATTGGTACTACGACTTCGCGTGGCAGCTGACCGAGACCCAGGGGGGCGACGGTGGCTGGGGCGGCAGATCGCAGAACGGGTACGCAACGACGGCGTGGGCCTGCCTGGTGCTCGAAAAGAGCCTGGGCGGCGTGTGCATGGACCAGGACGAGGACGGCCTGTGCGAGACGGACGACAACTGCCCGCGGCGGTTCAACCCCGACCAGCTGGACGTGGACGCGGACGGCCTGGGCGACGCCTGTGACAACTGCCGCACCGAGGTCAACCTCGGCCAGGAGGATACCGACCAGGACGGGATCGGCGACTCCTGCGACAAGCTGACGTGCGAGCCGACCGACGACGGCATCGAGCTGTGCGACGGCCGCGACAACGACTGCGACGGCATCATCGACAACGGGCAGTTCGAGGTCGCCCTCGGTCCGGACGGCGCCCCCGAGGTGTGCGGCACCGACCTGCCCGGCGTGTGCGCCCGCGGCGGCTGGGAGTGCGTCGGCGGCGAGATGACCTGCATCGCTATCGAGCGGGGGGAGCGCGTCGAGGTCTGCGATCTGCTCGACAACGACTGCGACGGCGAGCGCGACGAGGACGTGCTCAACGCCTGCGGCAACTGCGCCGGCGACATCGCCGAGATCTGCAACGGCCTGGACGACGACTGCAACGACCTGGTGGACGACGGGTCGGAGTGCGGGGATGGCGAGATCTGCTTCCTCGGGGAGTGCGCCATCGCCTGCGCAGCCGGGGGCTCGTGCCCCGAGGACCAAGGCCTCGTCTGCAAGGACTCCTACTGCGTGAGCCCTTGTGCGGGCGTGGAGTGCGGCGCCAACGAGGTTTGCGATCCGAGGGTGGGCGAGTGCCAGAACCCCTGCGCCCAGGTCGCCTGCGACGCTGGCCAGATCTGCGTGGGCGGCGAGTGCGGCAACTGCTTCGAGGTCGGCTGCCAGGCGGGCCAGGTCTGCGCGGCGGCGGCGGGCGGCACCTGCGTGCCCGACCCCTGCGCCGGCGTGGAGTGCGCCAACGGCACGCACTGCCGCCAAGGTGAGTGCGTGGGCAGCTGCGCGGCGAAGTCCTGTCCCATGGGCGCAGAGTGCGTCGAGGGTGAGGGCGCCGTGGGCGCCACCTGCGTATCCACCCCGTGTGGCGGCGTCATCTGCGGCGTGGGGCTCGCCTGCCAGATCGTCGAGGAGCTCATCGTCGCGGACGACGGCAGCGAGGAGGCGGTCCTCAAGGGCGTCTGCCTGCCCGATCTGTGCGGCGGCGCAGAGGACGGCGAGGCCAACGCAGGCTGCGATGACGGCCAGATCTGCTTCGGCGGCGAGTGCTTCACCGACACCTGCCACCTGACCGACTGTGGCGACGGCGGCCGGTGCGAGATGGTCTGCATCCACCCGGACGCCGGCCCCGACGGTGCGGGACGGCCCCAGTGCTCGCCCCGTTGCGCCGCCGACTGGCTCCCCCCGCCCCCGAGCCCGGTCGCGCCCGAGGACTTGGACGACGGCCAGGGCGACGCCCCGAAGCCTGTCACGGACATCTCCGACAACGACCCCACCGACCGCGACCCCGCCGGCAACCCGGGCCCGAACGGCAACGACGATCCGAACGGCGACCCCGCCGGCCTCGACCCGGACGCTGACGGAGGGGGCACCAACGGAGACGACGGCTGCTCCACGACCGCGGCCTCGATCTGTCGTGCGACCCGACCCGGCCTGATCTGGGGCTTGCTGCGCCGGTAGCCGTCGTACCTCTGGCGCAACGTGATCCCGCACACGCCCGGCGCGGATGCCGCCGCCAACGGCGTTCGGTGACACGGCCACGCGGCGCGGGTAGTCTCCCGCCCCGACCGACCCACCGCCACCAGCCTTCCCCTCAATCCAAAGGACCCGGCATGTCCCTGCGGCCTCTCGCCCTCTCCCTCGTCGTGATCAGCTTCGCCTTCGCCGCAGCGGCCTGCGACGCGGCCAAGCCCGGCACCGACGCACCCGCCGCCTCCAAGCCGGGCGACGCCGCCAAGCCCGCCGCCAAGGCTGCGACCGCCGCCAAGGCTGCGACCGCGGCCGCGGCCGCGCTGGCAGGTGCCCCCGGCGCCTTCGGACTCCCAGGCGCCAGCCCCGCGGGCATGCCCTTCGAGGCCACCGGCCCGGTGGCGCGCATCGACGGCGTCGACATCACCGCTGAGCGCTTCAACGAAGAGGTCAGGCGGGTGACCTCGGGCATGCCGCCCGGCATGGCCGGTCGTTACAAGGACCGCGTCCTCGACATGCTCGTGACCGACACGATCGTGGAGAAGGCCTTCGCCGCCCTGGACGTCAAGGTCACCGACGAGGCGCTCAACGCCGAGTTCGCAAAGTTCACCGAGCAGGTCGCCAAGCGCGGACCTGGAGGCATCGCCGGCTTCTACGCCAAGGCCAAGACCAACGAGGCCGAGATGAAGGAGCGCATCGGCAAGTCCCTACGGTTCGTCGCCCTGCTCGAGAAGAAGGGCCACGACGTCAAGGTGTCCGAGGCGGACGCCAAGGCCCACTACGACAAGAACGCCGCCCGCTTTGAGCACCCTGAGCAGGTCAAGGCCAGCCACATCCTGCTCAAGGTCGAGGCGGGCGCGGACGCCGCCAAGTCCGCCGCTGTCGAAAAGCAGGCCAAGGACCTGGAGGCGCAGGCCAAGGCGCCCGGCGCAGACTTCGCAGCCCTGGCCAAGAAGCACTCCCAGGGACCGTCCGCCCCTGGCGGCGGCGACCTCGGCTTCTTCGAGAAGAAGAAGATGGTGCCTCCGTTCGCCAACGCCGCCTGGGCCATGAAGACCGGCGAGATCTCCGGGCCGGTCAAGACCCGCTTCGGCTTCCACGTGATCAAGGTCACCGACCGCAAGAAGGGTGGAAAGACCCCGTTCGCCGAAGCCAAGGACCAGATCATCGCCCAGCTGGAGAACAACAAGCGGCGCGAGGCCTCCCAGGCCGTCGTCGCCGAGCTGACGAAGGCCGCCAAGGTGGAGCGCCTGCCCGCCAACATCAAGGTCAACGTGTCCCCGACGTCCGCCCCGACGCGCAAGCCGCTCGGCCTCGGGCTGCCCAAGCTGGCCCCCAAGGGCGAGCTGCCCGGAGCTCCCCGACCGCAGGCCAAGGCCCGCCCGGACATGCCCAAGGCCGGTGGCCTGCCCAGGCCTGCAGCTCCGAAGAGTCCCTAGCTCTCGGCGTCAGTTCGCGGCGACCGCGCACCAGCCCGGGCCGGCGGGCTCGGGGTCGACCTCGCCTTCACCTTCGCCCTCGCCCTCGCCCTCGCCCTCGCCCTCGGCGGGGTCGGCGGCGACGATGCCCATGCACGTGCCGGCGGCGCAGTCGTCGTCGGCTTCGCACTCGGGGCGGCAGCGGGCGTCGGCGGGGTCGGGGTCGTCGCCGGGGCCCGCCGCGCAGGTCAGGCCGTCGGCGCAAGCGCCCTCCTCTCCGCAGGCGGTGACGCAGAAGCCACCGTTGCACTCGGCGTCGCCCAGGCAGGCGCCGGGACCGTCGCACGGCTCGCCGAGGCCGACGTTCGGGGGGAGACAGGCATTGGAGTCGGGCTCGCAGCGCGTGCCGTCGGGGCAGGAGGCCGGCTCGACGGCCTCGCCTTCAACTTCGCCCTCGGCCGGGTCGTCGGCGGGCTCGGGGCACTCGCGGAAGCAGACCCGGTGGTCGTCGTCGACGCGCACGCACTCCTGATCGTTGGGGCAGGGAGTCCGTAGCGCGCACGGCCTCCGGCAGGTGTCCAGCGCGCAGGACCCGGAGGCGCACTCCACGTCGTCCTCGCAGGCCTCCTCGAGCTCGATCTCGCCCCGAGCCAGGCAGCCCTTGACCTCGGAGTCGTCGGTGAACCCGCAGTAGAAGTCGTCCGGGCAACCCCGATCGTTGTTGCACTCGCGGGCGCAGGCGCCCTCGGTGCAGGGGGCGCCGTCACAGTCGTCGACGTCGTCGCACGCCGTGGAGCACCGCCCCACGCGGCAGACGCCCGAGAAGCAGTCGGCGTCCTCTTCGCAGTCCCGGCCCCTGCCCAGGCGGCCCCGCGTGACGCATGTGCTCGCCTCGTCGCCCTCGGCGTTCACCGAGTCCGCGCAGCGATAGGCGTCGTCGCAGTCGGCGTCCTCATCGCACTCGTCACGGCAGAGCCCGAGCCCCGCCTCGACCAGGCACTGGGTGCGCCGGGGGCAGTCGTCGAGCGTGTCTTCGCAGGTGGAGCGGCAGGCGCCCTCAACGCAGGCGCCGCTGCGGCAGTCGAAGTTGGCGTCGCATTCGAGCCCGTCGCGGAACGGCCCGGTGGGCATGCACACGGCCTGTCCGTGGATCGCGCGACACTGGAACGTCTCGTCGGGGCAGTCCTGATCGTCGCAGCGCGGCGCACACGCCTCGCCCATGCAGAAGCCGCTCTCGCAGTCCCCGTCGCCCTGGCAGGGCTCGAGGTCGCGGGCGCCGCCCACCCGGACGCAGCCAGGGCCGTTGGACAGCTCGCGGCAGACCTCGCCGTCGCGGCAAGGCTCGTCGGCGTCGCACAAGGGCACGCACACGCTCACGAAGCGGAAGTCCTGGCAGCCGTCCTCGTCGTCGAATTCGCAGGGCTCCTCCTCGTTGCACAGCTCGGCGCAGCTGCCGTCGAAGCAGACGCCATTGGCGCAGTCGCCGTCGCCGTCGCAGCCGTCGCCCTCGTCGCCGTCCCCCGGCTGGATGCAGAAGTCGCCGGGGCCGTACTCGACGCACTCCAGCTCCTCGGGGCAGTCGTCGCGGTCGCAGGAGGCCGAGCAGATGCCATCGGAGCAGTAACCGCTCTCGCACTCGAACCCGCCCCCGCAAGGCTCGCCGGCCACGGTCTCGCCCCGGTCCTGGCAGATCAGGCCGTCGCAGTAGAAGCCGTTCGGGCAGTCACGGTGGGTCTCGCAGCCGTTCCAGCAATACGAGAACAGGCCGAACGTCACGCAAAGCTGCTCGTCGTCGCACTCGTCGATGGGCGACTGCGTGTCGCACTTCGTGGCGCACTCACCGCCGCCGCACACCCAGTGGTGGCAGGAGTTGTCGATGGGCGTGGAGTCGCAGTCGCCGCCGTCCGGTGTGCCACCCCTGAACAGGCAGATGGCCACGTTGCCGCCGAAGGGCACGCAGCCGCCCTCGGCCTGCTCGTCGATGCAGTCGGCGTCGGATTCGCACAGCGGGATGCACCAGCCGGTGCCCTGGCCGTCGACGTCAAAGCACGACGCCGTGTCCGGACAGTCGGTGCTGTTCTCGAAGTCGGTGCAGGACTGGGAGCAGCCGAAGCCCCAGCACTCCAGCTCGGCCGGGCAGTCCGGCGACGGGCCGAAGCCCTCCACGATGCTGCACGGGTCGCCCTGGTTGGGGTGGTGGCCGCCGTCGCCGCCATCGTCGCCGCCGTCGTCTCCGCCCTCGCCTTCGCCCTCGCCGCCGTCATCCCCACCGTCGTCGCCGCCGTCATCTCCGCCGTCGTCCCCACCATCGCCGCCGTCGCCCCCGTCCCCGGCGTCGCCGTCGCCGTCACCCTGACCGCCTTCACCCTCGCCCTCGCCTTCACCGACGAGGGGTCCGCCGGCGCCACCGCCGTCGTCGTCGCCGTTGGAGTCCGAGCCACAGCCGGCGGCGATCAATAGGAGGGACGTCGAGGTCAGCAGGATGAGCTTGCGCATAGGGGGATCCTCACGGTCGGGAAGGGGCGCATCCTAGGGAAAACACGGGGGAGCGTAAAGGCGCGAAGCCGTTGACCACGCGGCGCGCGCGCCGATAACCTGCAAGGCGTCGTCGCCCCCAGGGAAGGTCCCCGACAATGTCCAACTCCGACGCGATCCAAGGCTTGCAGCACGTCGATCCAGACGTCTTTGAGCTCCTCCAGGCCGAGGCGGTCCGCCAACACGACAAGGTGCGTCTGATCGCCTCGGAGAACTACGTCTCCAAGGCGGTCCTCGAGGCGACCGGCTCCGTGCTGACCAACAAGTACTCGGAGGGCTACGCGGGCA
>PVBE012646542.1_pt1 | contig 12811 bp, 10 predicted proteins | sample 1631181 | NCBI WGS metagenome assembly PVBE01 (sample SAMN08397723, study PRJNA350692) | Marine metagenome, whole genome shotgun sequencing project. | isolation source: water | place: Pacific Ocean | collected 2012-04
AATCATTCCACGCTGTTTGCAGACCGCCACAACCACATCAACGGCATCGAGAATTTCTGGAACCAGGCCAAGCGTCACATGCGTAAATTCAACGGCGTTCCAAAGGCGCAATTCGGGCTGTATTCGAAGGAATGTGAGAGGCGTTTTAACAACAGTGACCCGTCAAGCCAGTTATCACAGCTAAGACAATGGTTAGAGTGTATTTGAACTAGTATCTGGGTCAGCCCCTCTTGAAAATATGAGCGTCCGCGACCGTGCGGGCATTCAACATCATCATAAGCTGTTCGACATGTCGGGCGCGCCGGGCGCGCCGAACAGCGGTAGGGAGTTCGGCCAGGTCATCGCCGAGGCTGCCGGGCTCGACCCCGACGGCGCCCTGGCGGCGCGCGAGAGCGACGGGTTCTTCGGCGCGGACGGTTTCGGCTTCGACGATTTCCTCGATCTCATCAACCCGCTGCAGCATATTCCCATCATCTCGACCATATATCGCGAAATCACCGGCGATGCGATTTCGGATGGCGCACGTATTTTCGGCGGCGCCCTATTCGGCGGCCCGCTCGGCTTCGCCGCAGCGATCGGCAACGCGGCCGTCAAGCAGGCGTCGGGCAAGGATGTCGGGGAGTTGGCGATGTCGCTGTTCGAATCCGATTCACCGGAGTCTGAGATCGTCAGCGCCGAGCTGTTGCCGGCGCCGGTGGGGAGCGATCCGGACGCCGAGGTGCTGTCGAGGATTTCACCGGCGGCGGCGGTGGCGGGGGCGCCAGTTCAGCCCATCAGCGACGCCGTAGGTGATGAGAAAACCGTGTCGGCGGCGCCTGTTGTAGGCTTTGCCGGGGTCACGCCGGGCACCAAGGTGCCCGATTATCTCGACCGCATGAGCGCGCGGCAAAAGGCGTTGCTGCTCTCTTTGCTCGGCCTGCCGCCTGAATCGGCGGAACAGCCCGAGCCGCGCCAAAGCATGGATAAAGCGATCGAGCGTTCGAGCGCGGCGCAGGACCTGTTCGTGCGCGCCACCGCCGAGCCGGATGATTTGCTCACCGCCAGCGGCGGCAACATGACCGGCGGCGCCAGCATGGAATGGCCGGTAGCGGCCGTGCCGCACGGCGTCGATCCCTCCTCGCCCGACTGGATCGCCCGGGCGATGGCGCAGGCGCTCGATAAATATGAGAATTCCTTCAGCGCCGCGGGCGAACGTGGCGATCGCCTCGATTCCAAAATTTAGGTTTAAAAATTGAACCACGCCGAACTCGAACAAAACGCGGTTTCCGAGGTCCTCGATCTCACGGTAGACGAATCCGCCATCTTGCGCTGGGGCGGCGCAAGCTTTCCCTGTGCGCTCGGCAAGGGCGGCATCAGCGGCGCCAAGATCGAGGGCGACGGCGCCACGCCGCTCGGCTATTTTCCGTTGCGCCGCATACTCTATCGCCCCGACAGATTGCCGCCGCCGCGCTCGGCGCTTCCCATCGCGCCGCTGTCGCCGCGCGACGGCTGGTGCAAGGATGCCGCCCACCCGCTTTACAATCAGCAGGTACGCCAGTCCGTGCAGGCCAGTTGCGAGCTGCTGTGGCGCACCGATTCGTTGTACGACGTGATCGTCGTGCTCGGCCATAACGACAGCCCGGTCGTCGCCGGAGCGGGAAGCGCCATGTTCCTGCATATCGTGGCCACGGATTTCAAGCCGACCAATGGCAGCGTCGCGCTGCGCCGGGAAGATCTTCTCGCCATCCTTGGCGGCCTGGATCCATGCGCGCGACTATGCGTACAACAGCCGGGCTGAAGATTACTGTTACCAGTCCGGAATAGGCCCTTCTTCCCCATGGCGTAACCTGTGGGGAAGAGGGGTTGGGGAGAAGGGGGAAACTTAGCGCGCCCAAGCCAAGGGAGCGGACGCGACCGCCCGGCGATTGAGGGATCAAACAAAAGAGTAACTAGCCCTTCCGCGCGCCGAAAATGGCGCTGCCGACGCGGATATGGGTGGCGCCCAGCGCGATGGCGGTCTGGTAATCGGCGGTCATGCCCATGCTCAGTTTTGTCAGGCCGTGACGCTCGGCGATTTTTCTTAAGAGAGCGAAATGCGGCGCCGGCTCCTCGTCAAGCGGCGGCAGGCACATCAGGCCGACCAGCGGCAATGCGTATTTTTCTTGGCACGCCTCTATCAGGGTGTCCGCCTGGCCCGGCGGGACGCCCGACTTCTGCGCCTCCTCGCCGGTATTGACCTGGATGAAACATTCGGGCCGGCGTGCGCTCCGCGCCATTTCTTGCGATACGGCGCGGGCCAGCTTTTCGCGGTCGAGCGAATGAATGGCGTCAGCAAGAGCCACCGCATCGCGCGCCTTGTTGCTTTGCAGGGCGCCGATGAGATGAAGCCGCGCGGCCGGATAGCGGGCTTTCAAATCCGGCCATTTTACCTGCGCTTCCTGCACCCTGTTCTCGCCGAAATCGATATGTCCGGCGCTGAGCACGGGCTCGATATGTTGCGCCGACCTGGTTTTCGACACCGCGACGAGGGTGATCTCCGCCGCCTCGCGCCCGGCCGCCTTGGCGGCTTCGGCGACGGCATCGACGAGGCGCGAATAGCTCTGCGCCACGCCTGTAGCGCTATCTGATTGCATGCTCTCTTGCGCCATGACAGCCTATCCGCTCCCTGGTATTAGGCCATGAAAATAATATGATGAAGCTAGCAGAGCTCGCGAAACGGCTCAATTCCGAGAACGCCGCCGGCCTCGGCCTGCCGCCCCTGGTGCTGATCACCGATGCCCGGCGCCTGCCCGACCCGACGGCTGCGGCGGCGCGGCTGCCGCGCGGCAGCGCCGTGCTGTTGCGCGATTACGACATGGCGGAGCGCGCCGCGCTGGCGCGCCGGCTCGCCGAGGTGGCGCGCCACCACGGCCTCAAACTGCTCATCGCCGGCGATGCGCGATTGGCGATTCGCGTCGGCGCCGCCGGCATTCACCTGCCCGAGGCGCGCGCCGGCGAAGCGCGGCGCTGGCGCTACCGCCGTCAGTGGCTGATTACCGTGGCCGCGCATTCAAGACAGGCGCTCCGCCATGCCGCTATGTGCGGCGCCGACGCGGCGCTGCTGTCGCCGGTGTTCGCAACCGCGAGCCATCCCGGTATGCATGCCCTCGGGCCCGACCGATTCAACATGCTGGCGGCGCGCGCGGCGCTGCCGGTTTACGCGCTCGGCGGCGTCACTCACGGCAATGCCGCCCGGCTGCTGAGCGGGCGCGCCGCCGGTATCGCCGCCATCGACGCCTTTGCCTAGCTCTCGTCGGCGACGAAATAGGCTTCGATATAGGCGACCAAGGCGGCGGCGCTTTGTTCCGCCGATTGCTCGCCGGTGTCGATCACCAGCTGCTGCTCCTCGGGCGCCTCGTAAGGCGCCGAGATGCCGGTGAAATCGGCGATATCGCCGGCCCGCGCCTTGCGGTAGAGGCCCTTCGGGTCGCGCTCTTCGCATATCTCGAGCGCCGCCTTGATATAGACTTCGTGAAATGCGCCGCCGGGGTGGCGCTGGGCGGCCTCGCGGGCGCGCTCGCGATCGGCGCGGTAGGGCGAAATGAACGCCGTGAGGACGACGAATCCGGCATTGGCGAAAAGCGCCGCCACCTCGCCGACGCGGCGAATATTCTCGGCCCTGTCTTCCGGTGAAAAACTTAAATTGGCGTTCAGCCCGCCGCGCACATTGTCGCCGTCGAGCACAAAGACCTGATAGCCTTTCTGGAAAAGCTGCCTTTCCGCTTCCAGAGCGATCGTGGTTTTGCCCGAACCGGAGAGCCCGGTAAACCACACCACGCCGCCCCTATGGCCGTTGCGTTGCCAGCGCGAGGCGTTGGAGATGCCGTCTTCGACGGCGAATAAATTGCTCGACTTGCCGGTGATGAGCTGGCGCTGATCGGGGTAGCCGCGCATCGAGATGATGCCGCCGCCGGCAATGTCGTAGCCGTCGACGAGAACGAAGCGGCCCGTGCGCCGGTTGGTTGCGAACTCGTCGAGCGCCAACATGGCGCGGCTGCGCAGGACCACCTCGCCGACGCCGTTGCGCTCGATCGCGGCGCCGCCCGAGGCGGCTTCGGTCATCGCCAGATCGTCGACATCGATGATGCGGTCGATCGATTGCACCTCGACCGGCGCTTCGAAGGTGCCGAGCTTGAGCTTGTACTGCTTGCCGGTGGTGAGCGGCTCGCGGCCGAGCCAGAACACATGGCCGCGAAAGACGTTCGATTCGAGCGGCGGCTCCACCGCATGGCTGATCACTTCGCCGCGCTCGACGAATATCTGCTCGTCGAGAATGAGCCCGACGGATTGTCCCGCCGCGGCGCTCTCGGGCGCGTTGCCCTCGGGCCAGCTTTCGATGCGCAACAGGCGGGCGCGTTTGTTGGACGGCGAGAACAACAGCTCGTCGCCGATTTTCACGGCGCCCGATTCGATGCGCCCGGCAATGATGCGGCGATCGTCGAAATGAAATATATCCTGCACCGGCAGGCGCAGCGGCGCCTCTGCATCCGCCTCCGGCAGCTCGATCGCGTCGAGCGCTTCGGTGACGGTCGGCCCGTCATACCAGGGGCTGCGCTCGGAACGCGCGGCGATATTGTCGCCGTCGCGCGCCGATACCGGAACGACATGGCTCGGCGTGATGCCGAGCTCGGCCAGATAGTCGCGGATATCGGCCTCGACGGCGGCGAAGCGCGCGCCATCGAAATCCACCGCGTCCATCTTGTTGACCGCGACGACGATGCGCCTCAGGCCGAGCAGATGGAGAAAATAGGCGTGGCGGCGCGATTGCTCGCGCACGCCCTCGCCGGCGTCGATAACCAGCAGCGCCGCCGAGCACGACGCCGCACCGCTCACCATGTTCTTGACGAACTCGCGGTGGCCGGGCGCATCGACGATCACATAGTCGCGCTTCTCGGTGCTGAACCAGATATGCGCCGCATCGATGGTGACCGCCTGATCGCGCTCGGCCTGAAAGGCATCCATGACAAAGGCCCACTCGAAGGCCATGCCGCGGCGTTCGCACATTTTGCGGATCGCCTCGACCTTGCCGTCAGGGAGCATGTCGGTGTCATGCAGAAGGCGGCCGACCAGGGTCGATTTGCCGTGATCGACATGGCCGACGATGGCGATATCGAGACGGCGCTGGTCGCGCCCGCCGGCTTCCCGTGCGGCGTCGGTGAAAACTTCGAATTTGCGCGGTGATTTGTTCATGGCTCGCCTTGGTCTTACATGTATCCGTCGGCGCGCAGGCGCTCGAAGGAATCTTCCGCTTCATGATCCATCGCCCGCCCGGCGCGCTCGGCGGCGGTCGTCACCTTGAGCTCGGCGATGATCTCTTCGATGGTCAAAGCCTCGCTGTCGATGGGAGAGGTGATGTCCTCGTCGCCGAGCGAGCGGTAACGCTTGCCGCCACGCGAGAAATAAAGCGGCACCGTCGGGATGTTCTCGCGCTCGGTATAAAGCCAGACATCGATCTCGGACCAATGCAGCAGCGGATGGATGCGGATATGGGTATGGGGTGGGAAATCGGTCTTGAACTGATCCCAGAATTCCGGCGGCTGATCGCGAAAATGCCATTGCCCGGCTTCGCCGCGCGGGCTGAACACGCGTTCCTTGGCGCGCGTGCCTTCCTCGTCGCGCCGGATGCCGGCGAAGACGCCGGTAAAGCCTTCGCGCGCCAACAGCGATTTCAGGCCCGCCGTCTTGCGCGCCGCGGCGCGCGCCGCCGGCGGCAGGGTGGCATCCATTTCCTCGATCGGCGAACATTTGCCGACGATCAGGTTGAGGTCCCATTGCTCCGCGTAGCGCTCGCGGAACTCATACATTTCGGCGAATTTCTTCTCGGTGTCGACATGCACCACCGGAAACGGCACATGGCCGAAAAACGCCTTGCGGCAGAGCCACACCATGACGTTGGAATCCTTGCCCAGAGACCACAGCATGCCGAGCCGCTCAAACCTGTTATAGGCCTCGCGGATGATATAAATGCTTTGACTTTCAAGGGCTTCCAGATGATCCAATATTTTATTCACATAATAATTTCGGTATTTACTAAATTAACCAATTTCACACTGCCTTTTAATATCCCTTCGGCACATAGTCAACCCGTTGCATCTGCTCGCGGTGGTCGGCGAGCACGCGGCGGACCTGGGCCTCGCTCAGCTGCCGGCGCCAGCCGCCTGATTTTCCGGCGCGGAAAAAGGATTTTTGCACCGGCGTGCGTTCGACGAAACCGCTTTTTTTCTCCTGCGCGCGGAGCACCTTGAAGGATGAGAAGCGCACCGCCCGTAACAGGCTCTGGCGCCCCGGGTTCATGCCGAGAAAGCGCGCGATGGCGGCGAAAGTGGGCACCGGCTTCGACGCCATATCCTCGTAACGTACGGTGTGAAGCGCCGGATGCGGTATTTGCGTCCAGCTTTTGACATGGCTCGACCAATCGCTGTGATGCTCGGGCACATTATGCTCGCTGGCCGGCGTTTCGAATCCGCGCATCGCCATGAGGGCGAGAATATCGTCGACCGAAACGCCGAGATGATCGGCATAGGAGAGCGCGATATCGAGGGGATTGCGCACCAAATATATGACGGCGGCGGTCTCGGACTGGCTGATCATGGCGCTGCCGGCGACCTCGACCAGGGCATTGTGGGTTTTCACGAACACCGAATCGTCGGAGCCTTCGGCGATACGCGCATGAACCTTGGGCCGAAGCCGCGCCAAATCCTCAGGCCCGAGCGCCGTCGCCGGGCGCTGGTCGAACTCGGCATACCAGCGGGCCTGGCTATCGCCCGTGGTAAGCGCCGCCATCTTGTTGATATCCACCGGCTCCTCGGCATCCGTCATCAGGTTGAGCAGAAATGCGCGCAACCAGGTATTGCCGGATTTCGGATAGGAGGCGAGCCAAACAATATTACCCATATAACCGTCCGAAAATGCTCAAGCCGCCAGCGCCGCGCCGCGCGGTTTGACCCAGAACTGATACATGCCGATGAAGATATTGGGATTGTCGGTCTCGAAGCGGTGCCAATTATCGAGATCGAGGGCGCCGGGATCGTCGGGAAAACGCGCCCGGTAACGATCGATCACCGAGCGCTCGCGCATCTCGAAGCCCATGAAATCGAGCTCCAGCTCGTCCAGGCAGCGGCGGATCCCGGGCAGGGTGAAGCGATGCTCCTCGACGTGGAAGAGAAGATCCCGGCATTCCGAAAGCGCGAAAAAATCATGCAGCGCCAAGACCCGCTTCAACGGCGCATCGTCGGGCATGGCGAATATCTGGTGGCGATATTCTCGGATGCGATTCGCCGGGTCACCATCCGCCGCCGCCAAGTCCGCACCCAGTTGAACGAAATCGGCGCGCGCCAACTCGCTGTAGAGACCGATCTTCATGACCCCGCCCGGCTTGAGCAGGTCGCGCAAGATGCGCCAGCCCGCCATCGGCTCGCGCATATGATGCAGCACGCCGCCGCAATCGATCATGTCGAAGCGGCCCTCGTGATCGGCCAGCGCGAGAATGTCGCCGCGCGCCCATTCGATCTCCTCGACGCCCAACTCACGCGCCTTGCGCTTGCCGTAAGCCAGGCTGGTGAGGCTGAGATCCATCGCCAGCACGCGCGAATTCCGGTAGCGCAACGCCGAGGTGATGGCGTGCGCCCCGGTGCCGCAGCCGGCGATCAGCAGGTCGGGCGCGGCGGATATGCGCAGACCGGCGAGATCGGCGTAGGGAAACATGTCGCCGATCAGCGCCCGCAACGTCATCGGCTTCAGCCGCGCCAGGTTGGTCCAGCGTGGATAGGGGCTTTCCTCATATTGGCGGCGCACCTGGCGCGAGATTTCATCATCGCTCTCGCCGAGCTCCGGCATGTCGCGCGTCAGTTCGCGCTCGACCGCCGTGCGGCGGATTTGCTGTGTGATCAGACGGCCGAAGGCATCGTCTCGCGATGCCAATTCATGGCCCTCGAGAATGCCGCTCACCGCCAGCCCGGCCAATGAACGGTAGCAGGCCAGAACCGCGATGGCGGCGCGCGGCGGGCGCTCCTCGGGCTGGCGCAGACGGTCATCGATTTGCTCCTCCAGCGCCGCCGCCCACGCCGCCTCCTCGGCGCTCTGAAGATATACATATTCATTGAGAAAACACTGCCGCGCCAACATGCAAAAGAAATCGAGCGTCTGTTTATTTATGCGTTCCGGCAGGCGGCCGGCAACCGCCAGTTCCAGTAAGCTCTTGCGAATGGCGGTGAAAAGAATTTCCAGCGCCATATCCGAAATAAGGCTGCGCTGCAACAGAAGGCAGGCAAATTCGCTGCATAGCGGGGCCAGCACGTCGCCCTTATGCAGCTGCATCGCGGTCAGGCTGAAATCGCCGCGCCCAGCCGCCTCGACCAGGGACGCCACCGCTTGGGAATTGCGCAGCAGGCGCGCTGCCGGCACGCTCAGCGGGTCGTGATTGATGCCCTCGATGCGCAGGCAACGCTCCATGTCTTTCTGCATTTGCGCATTCTCCGGCAGGAAAATGCAGCCCCGCAAACTCTCCGTAAAGGCCTGAGCGCGGTCCAAATCATTTGGCTCGATGTCCAATGCGCGGCGGAAATTAGCGATCGATTCGCCCCATTTCTCTTGCCGGCGATAGAGCGAGCCGAGATGTACATGCAGCGCCGGGTCACTCGGCTTGAGGATCAGGGCGCGTTGCAGGAGAGCCGCGGCCTCTTCCCGCCGCCCTTGATTGGCGCGTATCAGGGCGAGGTCGTTGAGGCTGTCGGTGTTTTCCGGATCGAGTTCCAGCGCGCGCTCGAATTCCGCCTCGGCCTCGGCCCGCGCGCCGATGAAATTCAGCGCGGCGCCCAGATTGGTATGGGCGCTCGAATCCCGTGGCGCCAGCGCCACGGCATCGCGGAGAATTTTTTCGGCTTCCTCCGTTTCGCCCGATTCCAGCAATAGCGAGCCCAGCGTGGAATGTGCCGCGGCATGGCGAGGGGCCAGCGATACCGCCATACGCGCCTCGCCTATGGCTTCCTCCAACTGTCCGCGCGCGTTCAGGATGAGCGCCAAATTATTCAACGATGGCGCATGCTTGGAATTGTATTTCAGAGCATGGCGGATATGCGCATGCGCCGTGTCGATTTGATCGGGCGCGCCCAAGAGGATGCCGGCGATGGCGTTGTGCGCCTCGAAATTTCGCGGCGCCACCGCGATGGCGCGGCGAAAGGCGGCGAGCGCCTTTTGCTCCTTGCCCTCGGCGCGCATGGCCAAACCGAGATTGTAATGCGCCTGGCTGTTTTCGGGATGGACGGCGACCGCGCGCTGCAACAGTCCGATGGCTTCTTCGCTACCGCCGCTTTGCATTTTGGCGACGCCCATGAACTGGAGCGCATCGGCATGGCGCGGCTCACGCGCCAGGACGGCCTCATAACCCGCCATCGCCTGATCGATGCGGCCGTCGCGATGGAGCGCGATCGCGCGCTGCATCATTTCCCGCAATTCGGGTTCGCTGCCGCCGGGCGGCACGGCGCGGGCCTGCGCCTCGCGGCCTGGGCGCTCCTTTTCGTTCATCTGATCTCCGGTCTTGTTCTGTCGAGTCTCGCCCGCGCGCCGGACTGTAACCTCGCATAAGTCCGGAGGAAAGCATTTCCCCGGTGGATAAACAGCCGCTCGGCCGGGGTGGTTTTCTCCGCCACGGCAAGCTCGGCAAAGCAAGCGAAGCGGCCGATATATCGGCCCGGCTCCGACTAGGCGATGGCGGCCGGCGGCAGTTTGTCGATCAACGGCTGTAGTTGATCTTCATAGCGCCGCCAGCGCCCCACCGAACTGGCATAAAGCGGCTGGCGCACTTGGGCGTTGCTGGCCGTAAATACGGGCCGCGTGGAGCGGTGAAATTCAAGACAGTCGGGATGCCAATCGAGGCCGCAAAAATCCAGCAGACGGCGCGCCTCGCCAGGCAAATCGGCGACAACCGATTCATATTGGATGTCGTAAATCGGCAGCGGCAATACGCGCCGCCAATGCGCCATCAAATCGAGATAGAGACCGTAATAAGCCCCAATATCGCTCAGATCAAAACTCCACTCCTGGCCTTTGGAGAAATCGGTGGTGAAGCAGGAGACGCAGGTATCCAAAGCGCTGCGGCGGCAGTGAACGATGCGGGCATTGGGAAACAGCAAGGAAATGAAGCCCAAATATTGGAAGTTGCCGGGCATCTTGTCGCTGATGTAGGGCTCGCCCTCATTACGGTCGAGCCGCTCCATATAGAGTTTGGCGGCGCGCGCCCAATGGGATTCATCGAGCCAGGCCAAGGCCGATGGAAATGTGCCCCCAGCCTCGGACCAATCGGAAAAGCCATGAGCGATATCGTTGATATGGGGCAATTCTCCCAAGCCGGCGACTTGCGGATGGCTGGCCAGGATTTGCTCGGCCAAGGTCGTGCCCGAGCGTGGCATGCCGACGATGAAAATAGGTGTCGGCCCCGCAGCGGGCTGGCGCAATCGGCGTTCGAGAAGCAGCGAATCGAAGATCGCTTGGTAACTAGCGAAAATCTTGCGGCTGTCCGCTATGGCATACTTGATGGCCTTGCGCCGCAAGCGCGCGCCTTGCGCCCAATGGGTAAAGGCCGTTTCGTGACTGCCGCGGTCGCTCTCCACCTTACCGGCGGCATAGTGCAGGTCGGCGCGCTCGTCATCGTTCCAATCCTGCTGGGCGAGGGCGGCAAGCAGGGTGTCAGAATGCGAATCTCCCTCGACCACACGCCGCGCATAAGCATAGTTTACATAAGCCCCGGTAAGGCGCCCATCCAGAGTGATCGCCTTGCGGAAATGGGAAATCGCCTCCTCGATACGGCCGCAAACCTGCAGCGCGCTACCCAAATTCAGATGCCCCTTGGCGGAAGATGGATCGAGCCGTACGGCGGCCTCGCCGTAACGCATCGCTTCATCAATGCGCCCGAGGAAATGCACCGCCTGACCCAAATAAACATAAGCTTCGGTGTAATTAGCGTCCAATGCGATAGCTTGTTCGTAATGAGTGATGGCGGGTTGCGCTCTCCCTCCCGCCATGAAGATCCTACCAAGATTCATATGCAGGGCGGCGTCATCGGGTTTGACGGCCAAGGCGCGCTGCAGGAGAGCCACGGCCTCGTCCAGTCGCTCCTGAATTTCACGGATCAATGCAAGGTCGTTCAGGCTTTCGCAGTTGTCCGGGTCAAGTTCCAGCGCGCGTTCGAATTCCGCCTCGGCCTCTTCCTTTGCACCCCTATTAATGAGCGCGGCGCCCAAATTGGTATGCGCGCTGGCGTCCTCGGGAGCGAGCGCCACGGCGTCGCGAAGAATTTGTTCGGCTTCCTCCGTTTCGCCCATCTCCAACAACAACGCACCCAGTGTAATCAGTGCCGGGGTGTGCCCGGGGGCTTGCGCCACAGCCACGCGCGCCTCGCTCGCAGCTTCTTCCGGGCGGCCGCGCGCCTTCAGGAGAAGCGCCAAATTGTTGCGCGCCGGGACATATTTTGGATTGTTCTCCAAGGCGCGGCTTATATGCGCCTCCACCGTTTCGAGTTGATCGGGGTCGGCCAGCAGAATGCCTGCAATCGCGTTGTGCGCCTCGAAATTGTGCGGCTCCACCGCGATGGCGCGGCGAAAAGCGGCGAGCGCTTTTGATTCCTTGCCCTCGGTGCGCATGGCCAAACCGAGATTGTAGTGCGCTTGGCTGTTTCGGGGATCAATGCCGACCGCCCGCTCCAACAAGGCGATTGCTTCATCGCAGTGGCCGCTTTGCATTTTGGCGACGCCCATGAACTGGAGCGCATCGGCATGGCGCGGCTCGCGCGCGAGGATAGCCTGATAGGCCGCCACCGCCTGCTCGATGCGGCCGTTGCGATGAAACCCTGTCGCGCGCCGCATCATTTTGCGCAATTCGGGAACCGTGCTGCCCGGCGGCGCGGCGCGCGCCTGGGCTCCGCGGCTTCGGCGCTCTTTTCTGTTCATACCATCTCCGGTTTTGTCGGCTGGAGACTCGCCTACGCGCCGGACTGTAACCTCGCATAAGCCCCGTGGGAAGCGTTTCTCCACCGCTTCAATACCGTTCGAAATATAGCCGAAACGCCTCAATCACTCAGCGCGGCCGGCGGCAAATTCTCGATCAAAGGCTGTAGTTGATCTTCATAACGCCGCCACCGCCCGACCGAGCTGGCATAAAGAGGCTGGCGTATCTGGGCGTTGCTGGCGGTGAACACGGGCCGCTGGGTTTGGTGAAATTTTAGACAGTCCGGATGCCAGTCGAGGCCGCAAAATTCCAGCAGGCGGCGCGCCTCGCCAGCCAAATCGGTCACCACGGATTCATATTGGATTTCATGGATAGGCAGCGGCAAGACGCGCCGCCAATGCGCCATTATTTCGAGATAAAAGCCGTAATACGCCCCCAGTTCGCCGAGATCATAGCTCCACTCCTGGCCGAGGGTGAAATCCGTGGTGAAGCAGGAAACGCAGGTATCCAGGGCACTCCGGCGGCAGTGAACGATGCGGGCATTGGGAAACAGCAGGGTGATGAAACCCAAATATTGAAAGTTGTCCGGCATCTTATCGCTGATGTATGGCTCATTATTCTTTAGGGCTGACCCAGATAACTAGTTCAAATACACTCTAACCCATTGTCCTAGCTGTGATAACTGGCTTGACGGGTCACTGTTGTTAAAAAGCCACTCACATTCCTTCAAATATAGCCCGAATTGCGCCTTTCGAACACCGTTGAATTTACGCATGTGACGCTTGGCCTGGTTCCAGAAATTCTCGATGCCGTTGATGTGGTTGTGGCGGTCTGCAAACAGCGTGGAATGATT
>PVBE011241261.1_pt1 | contig 12810 bp, 12 predicted proteins | sample 1631181 | NCBI WGS metagenome assembly PVBE01 (sample SAMN08397723, study PRJNA350692) | Marine metagenome, whole genome shotgun sequencing project. | isolation source: water | place: Pacific Ocean | collected 2012-04
CTGAGAATCCAATCTTCCAGGTCTTTCACGAGGCCAGAGAGGGGAGTAATCTTCGGACCGGAAGCTAAGCGGACGAAGGTAGGGAGCGAAATCCGCACAGATCCGAAAGACGCTCTTGAGCTCGCCCTTTCAAAAGCTGACACCGATGACGTTATTCTCGGTACCGGCTCTTTATATGTTGTAGGCGCGCTAAGGGATGCTTATATCTCAAACCATTCGTGAAGGTCTCGTTGACTTCATCAAATGGTAAAATCTCTCTTATGAATCAAACTTTAGTACTTTGTAAACCTGACGCAGTTGAAAGAGGCCTCGTCGGGAAGATCATTTCCAGATTTGAAGAAAAAGGCCTAACGATAGCTTCACTGAAGATGCTGACAATCACCCCAGACATAGCAGCCCTGCATTACGCAGAACATGTTGGAAAGCCCTTCTACGATGACCTAGTTACCTTCATCGGCCGATCTAGATCTGTTGCTATGGTTGTGGAAGGTCCTGATGATACTTGGCAGATCGTTCGAACGATGATGGGCTCTACTAATGCTGCCGAGGCTGAACCGGGAACGATACGAGGAGACTACAGCGCTTTGTTTACAGAGAACCTCGTTCATGGATCAGATTCAGCAGAGTCAGCACAAAGAGAAATAGGTATCTTCTTTAAATAGTGTCGCAATTTCCAGAGGTGGATTGCACTTTTAGCATCTGGTCCTACACTAGAAGAAGCGGAGATTCAAACGGAGCGATAGCGCTGTAAAAATCTTGGCGATTACAGGGAAATTTCTGAAGACGAACGGAAAATCATATGGCTTCAATACTCGGAGTTATGGGTAGAGATATGGCGGTTGACTTAGGGACCGCGAATACGCTCGTCTATGTTCGCGGTGAAGGGATTGTCCTAAACGAACCTTCAGTTGTCGCAATCGACATTCGGGACGGGTCAGCTCTTGCGGTTGGAACAGACGCAAAGCGGATGATTGGTAGAACTCCGGATCACATTAGAGCATCACGGCCTTTGCGCGACGGCGTTATAGCGGACTTCGACATGTGTGAACAGATGCTCAGGCATTTCATAGAAAAAGTTCATCAGAGCCGTCTAGCAAAACCTCGCATGGTTATATGCGTCCCATCTGGCATTACCGGAGTCGAACAACGGGCGGTACAGGAAGCAGCAGAATTTGCCGGTGCGCGAAAACCCGCCTACATCATTGAAGAACCTATGGCGGCCGCTATTGGATCAGGTATGAGAGTGCAAGAACCCAGTGGGAACATGATCGTTGATATTGGCGGAGGGACAACAGAAGTAGCCGTCATATCTTTAGGTGGCGTGGTAGCGAATAAGTCTGTTCGAGTTGGTGGAGATGAACTCGACAACTCTATTGTTCAATTCATCAAAAAAGAATACAGCGTGGCTCTTGGTATTAGAACCTCGGAAGAACTAAAGATTAAGCTTGCGAGCGCATGGGTCACTGAAGAGCTGTATGCCGAGGTACGAGGTCGCGATCTAATAACTGGATTGCCCAAGACAATTGTGACATCAAGTTCTGAAATTCGTGAAGCTATCGCTGAGCCACTATCAGCCATTATCGATGCAGTCAAAATGACGTTGGACGTAACTCCGCCTGAATTAGCCGCTGATATCATGGAGAAGGGAATCATGCTTGCCGGAGGCGGGGCGTTACTGCATGGCATGCCGGAGTGCTTAGCTCATGAGACTGGGATGCCAGTGTGCATCTCACCTCAGCCGCTCCACGCGGTCGCATTAGGTTCTGGGAAATCCTTAGAGTCCTTTGACTCTCTCAAAGGGGTTCTCTTCTCGTCATCTCAGGACTAGGTTTAAGGTTCTCGCTCTATGGCCGTGCCACGAAGATATAGTGGCTCTCGATTTGCTCTCGCTCTTCTTATCCTAACTTCAGTCACGCTTATCTCCCTAGATGCAAGGGGTTATGCCCCAGTAGGAAATCTAAAAAAAGCCGGAATAGTCGTCGTTCAACCTTTTAGATCACTGGCTCGAACTATCTTTAGCCCAATAGGGAACGTTTGGGAGTCATTTTCCAATGGAGATGAATTAGAACGCGAGAACGTCGTACTGAGGAGGCAATTAGACGAATTGCTAAGTTACCGGATAGCGAATGAAGGAGCAGTCAATGACCTCGAAGCTCTGAGAACGCAATTAGGGTTACAGGGTCTAGGAGGACAGGAGACCATCGTAGCCGAAGTAACAGCAGGCTCAGTTTCAAATTTTGATCCCTACATTCTCGAAATTAATAAAGGCACGCAAAGTGGGATAAGAGAAGGAATGCCAGTGATTTCAACTGGAGGTCTTATAGGCCGAATAGAGAACCCAGGACTTCAAGACTCACGTGTTCGTTTAATTACTGACCCCACTGTCAACATAGGCGTTCTTGCTATTGGCACTAAGGAAATCGGGATCCTAAGTGGTAATGGAGTCGATCAGCCAATGCGAGTTCTTGATGGGATTCCGATAGCGGCGCCAGTTGAAGTAGGAAGCATTTTAGTGACCAGTGGATTAGATAGGAGTCCCTACCCGGAAGGATTTGCAGTAGGGTCAGTTGTCGAGATTATTCCAGATGAAGTCAACCTTGAGAAAGAACTTCTAGTCGAGCCCACCGGAGAAATGAAAAATCTCGATTTCGTTACCGTCGTTATATATCAGCCGCCGAATATGGAGTAAGAGTATGGGCGTAGCAGTAATAAAAAATTGCCTAGTTCTTCTATTCCTTCTTTTGCTTCAGTTGGAGTTATTCTCCTCTCTGAGGTTTTTCGGAGTGATGCCCGAGTTGCTGCTTGCAGCTGCAGTAGCTGCAGGCTGGTACGGAGGACCAACAGGTGGTGCCCTAGTCGGATTTACAAGTGGATTGTTCTATGACTTCTATTTAGCAACTCCGTTAGGGTTAAATGCGTTGACGTACGCCATAGTCGGCTACCTTCTTGGGCAGATAGCGACTTTTTTATCTGATGAGGCTGAGTGGATTATCAGAATCACGATATCTGTAGCTGCAGTCACAATTGGCCTTGTTCTATTTGTCACATTTGGAGAGCTAATAGCAGAGCCAAATTTATATAATAGGAATTTCGGAAAAATACTTGTTATTGCCAGTCTCTACACAGGGTTACTGATGGTTCCAATTCACTATATGATGGCTTGGTCGTTTGGGGCGAGTCGAATTGTCCGTGCAGGTTTCGATCGAAGACTAGGCTAAAGATGACTTCAGGTGTCCAAAGCAATGAATAGATTCAGAGGCCTTGACCGATCTAGACGATTGCGCCTAGGGATACTAGGTGCAGTAGCTATATCGCTATTTATCCCACTCGTTGCGAGACTGTGGTACTTGCAAATTATCAAAGAAACTGAATTCATTGAGCGAGTTCAGGACAATACAACGGAAGAAATTATAGAGAGAGCTCCTAGGGGGAGGATCCTAGATACAAACGGTCGGATCCTTGTTGACAATAGACAATCAATCGTCGTCACGATTGATAAAGAAGAGATGGCAACTGTTCGATCATCAAAATTGGATGACCTTTTTTTCGATCTTGCAAAGGAGATAAGTCTCTCTGGGAAACTCACGAAAGTGGCACAAATCCAAGCTGCGTATGAATCAGAACGGTATGGTCCTTTCGCTAAAGTCCCTGTAGTGTCAGACATTTCAAAAGAACTCCAAGTCTATCTTGCAGAGTACTCCTACAAGTGGCCTGGAGTTGGAACAACAGTCGTAACGGTTCGCGACTACCCATACGGCACTTTAGCAGCTCATTTGTTGGGCTATGTAGGGAGCTTGAGCGAAGACGAAATCGATCAAGTTCAGAGTGCTGAAAAGACGTATCTCGCCAATGATGAAATCGGGAAGGCGGGTATTGAACTATTCTATGAAAACGCTTTGCGAGGCACCCCAGGAAGAAAGACAGTCATCGTAGATAAGTTCAATAACATTCTTGAAGTCGTCGAAGAGGTCCCGGCAAAGGCAGGTAGTGATGTTCAGCTAACAATTGATATAGATCTGCAAGCTATGGCAGAACAATATCTTAAGGAGGGGTTAGATATAGCACGCCAGCAACCTACAAAATTTGAAGAAGAAGGAGTGATCATCTACAAAGCGCCTGCAGGTGCAATGGTCGTGATGAATCCGCAAGATGGCTCGGTGCTTGCTATGGCGTCATACCCTACTTTCGATCCTGAATTATTCGTTTCAGGTATCAGTCAAGATGAATTTGATGACCTTATTGACCCCGGAAATAGCCTTCCACTTCTTAACAGAGTTATTCAGGGAACATATCCTCCCGGATCAACTTTCAAACCATTTACTGCCTATGCGGCTTTGGATACAGGATTGATAGGGTCTAGGGGAATACTGGGTGTGAATTCAATGTACTTGGATGAAGGTGTGTTCACCATACCTACTTGTGAGGGTGGAACATGTGAATTTCAAAACGCAGGTGCTGCTGCATATGGTGAAGTAGACCTTCGGTTAGCGCTTACGTATTCGTCTGATACCTACTTTTATAACCTTGCAACTCATTTTGATATTCTGCCAGGCTTCGATTTAGAGTCACCCCAAGTAGCTGCCAAATATTTTGGTTTTGGTGTCCCAAGTGGAATTACATTAGCAAACGAAAATGGTGGGAGGATTCCTACACCAGATTCACGCCGAGAAGCTTACAGGCAGAATCCGGAGGCATTCCTAACCGATAAATGGCTAACTGGTGACACGTTAAATACGTCAATAGGGCAGGGGGATGTGCTGGCCACACCATTACAAATAGCGAACGCGTATGCAGCACTTATAAATGGAGGAACTTTGTATGCCCCGAATATTGGGCTACAAACCATAAATCCTATTACTGGAGAAACAGAAGTCGAGTTCCAACCTCGGGTAACTCGAGACCTTTACCTCCCAGACGCCTTCACTCAACCGATAATAGATGGGCTTGCCGGTGTTACCACATGGCGAAGAACGGATAATGGGCTAGAGGGGACCGCATATTCTGCATTTCTGAATTTTCCGCATGAAGATTGGCCAGTATCTGGAAAAACTGGAACATCTGAAAAGCAGAGCTTAGAAGCTCTGATTGCAGACTACGCATTATTTGTAGGTTGGGGGCCTAATCCTGAACCTGAATACGTTGCTGTCGTCATTTTAGAAGAAGCAGGATTCGGTGGAGCAGTAGCAGCCCCAGTTGTAAGACGTTATTTCGAACAGATTGCATACGGGATTGTTCCTCGCTTCTTAAGCGTCGCAGAAGCAGACGAAGCAGCGCGCCAACTAGCGCAAGAGCTGGAACAATCATCTACGGGTATCGAAGCAGCCCAAGACACTACCACTATCGGCTCTGGAGATTAGTCATGAGTGATTTGAGTTGGCCCAGAAAGAGATCATCATTAAATCCAACGGGAAGTCCGATCTCCCCTTGGCTCCACATTGATCTCGCTTTAATTATCAGTTGTCTTGCCCTTGGAGTCACGGGAGTTCTGATGGTCTACAGCGCAACTAGAGGCAGTGATCCAACAATGTATGACAAGAGTTTCTTATCTCGCCATACCTTGTTTGTCGTAGTAGGGACTTTGCTGATGCTTGTGACCTCCTCCGTTCCTTATCGGCGCCTTAGGGACTTAGTTCCGATAGCGTTCTGGGGGTCAACTCTGCTGCTTCTTCTCGTTTTAACTCCGTTGGGGGTTGAGCGAAACGGTACAAGAGCTTGGTTCGAATTTGGTCAATTCCAGTTGCAGCCTTCAGAATTTTGTAAAGTTGCGTTTATTTTTGCTTTGGCAAGCTACCTCGAACGTTTTGATGGTTATCTAAATCAAAGGGCTATTCTCAATGCGCTTTACCTCGCTGCGATTCCCCTTGGGTTGATTCTCTTGGAAACAGATGTCGGATCTGCACTTGTATTCGTTGCCATTACTATGGGGATGCTTCTAGTAGGTGGGGCACAAACGCGCCACATTGTCCTAATGACGTTGGCAGGTATTGCAGGTATCGCAGTTATTTGGACTACTGGACTCCTTCAGGATTATCAAAGGGATCGACTAACCTCATTTATTGATCCAGCTTCCAGCCAAACAGAGGCAGCGTACCAACAGACCCAAGCCCAAATAGCGATTGGGTCCGGGGGACTTCGAGGGCAGGGTTATGGTGAAGGGCAGCAGACGCGTGGCGAGTTTGTCCCCGAACAGCATACTGATTTTCTCTTTTCAGTGGTAGGGGAAGAGCTTGGCTTTATTGGATCTGTGGTGATTCTAGGCTTATTCGGAATCGTCATTTGGCGATGTTGGAGGACAGCAAAAAAATCTGCAGATCTTCTTGGGACATTGCTCTGCGTGGGAGTTTTAACAATGATAGTTTTCCAAATGTTCCAATCAGTTGGTATGACATTAGGCATCATGCCTATAACCGGTATTCCGTTACCTTTTGTTTCATACGGGGGCTCGTCAAGTCTGACGAGTTTTGTCGCGATTGGTCTCGTGCTGAATGTACATATGCGAAGGTACGAGGTGGTCAGGTGAAGTATCGAGTATCCTTCAGAAGGTTGAGATTTAACGAATGGATTACCCAAGATGACCTCTATCTGGCATGACATAGAAGATTTACTGCTTAATGTCGAAAAGCCTGCGCGCTATATTGGGCTAGAACGAGGAATTGTTCGACCACCACACAACCCTAAGAATGTGGCATGGTTGTTGACATATCCCGATGCATATGAAGTCGGATTTCCAAATCAAGGATTACAAATCCTCTATGAGATAATCAATGAACTTTCAGTAGGTGAAGCAGAACGAGCTTATGCTCCATGGGTCGACCTTGAAGAAGAAATGAGAACGAAGAATATTCCTCTCTTTAGCGTTGATACCCATCGACCAGCAGATGAGTTCGACGTACTGGCTTTTAATTTATCGTCCGAACTTGTATATACGAATGTCCTAAATTGTATCGACTTATCAGGTATCCCTTTGCGCTCAGCAGACCGAGGAGCGGATGACCCCTTGGTCGGAGCGGGCGGCCATTGCACGTACAACCCCGAGCCTCTAGCTGATTTTATAGATTTCTTTGTCCTCGGCGATGGAGAAGAAGTTGTTTCAGAATTAACCTATGCCATCCATCAATGGAAAAACAGTGAAGAGGGAAATCTCGACAGGGAGAGGATTCTTAGGAACCTCTCGCAGATCGAAGGGGTATATGTGCCCCTTTTATATAACCCTCTAGAAGACGAGAACGGATTTCAGGTCTTGGAGCCTCTATTCGAAGACACTCCAGCGCTTATAGAAAAGCGAACTATCACCAGTTTGGAAGATTGGCCATATCCCAAAAATCAACTTGTGCCAATCACTGAAGTAGTTCATGACCGGCTTAACGTTGAAGTCTTTAGAGGATGCACGAGAGGATGTAGATTCTGCCAAGCGGGAATGATAACCCGACCTGTTCGAGAAAGGTCGCTCGATCAAGTCCGAACTATGGTCACTGCAGGGCTTCGAAAGACAGGGTACGACCAGGTAGCGTTAACCTCGTTGTCAACTGCAGATTACAGCCATATCGAAAAAGCTGTAGCTGCAGTCGAGGATGATCCATTGTCATGCGGGCAGACGGGGGTATCCTTGCCTTCTCTTCGAGTCGACGCTTTCACAGTGGATATAGCAGCGACTATACAAGGAGGAAAGCGGTCAGGTTTAACCTTCGCCCCTGAAGCAGGAACATGGCGAATGCGGCAGGTCATTAACAAGCTCATCACTGAAGAGGATCTCTATGGGGCTGTAGAGTCAGCCTTCTCACAGGGATGGCGAAGAGTGAAACTCTACTTTCTCATTGGGTTACCTACCGAAACTGACGAAGACACCCTCGGTATTGCAGATTTGGCTAAAAACTGTGTACAAATTGGCAAAAAATACAATAAACAAGCTTCTGTTACTGTTAGCGTCGGCGGTTTCGTACCGAAACCTTTCACGCCCTTTCAGTGGTTTGGGCAAAATACAAGCGAGGAACTCCAACGAAAGATAAATCTATTGAAAGATGCGACGAGTCGTATCCGCGGGGTTCAACTCAAATGGCATGATCCCAAAGCAACACTAATAGAGGGAGTTCTGAGTAGGGGAGATCGAGCTCTCTCAGCACTTGTCGAGGAAGTGTGGAAGTCTGGCGGAACATTTCAAGAGTGGAGTGAGCACTTCGACCTCGATCGATGGCTAGTGTCAATGGAGAAGCTCGGCCTATCTGTCGAAAAGTATGTTTATAGGCACCGGAAAAAATCAGAGCCGTTACCTTGGGATCATCTTGACGCTGGCCTTTACAAGGATTTTCTTTGGCAGGAGTGGCGAGATGCTCTTGAGGAAGTTGGGCTTGAAGATTGTCGATGGACTCCATGCTATGACTGTGGAGCATGTACCGGATATGGACTTGACCATGTAGTTGCCTCTACTTCACCTCCTGTTGGCGGAAGCCAAGGAACTTGGCAAGATCTAACAAAGGGATCTGAAGCCCCCCAACTTCTGACCATACGGAAAAAAAGCGAAAAAGTTTAGCGACATGATCCACCTTCGACTTAAGTCAAGCAAGACCGGAAAAATACGATTCGCTAGTCACCGTGATATTGCTAAAGTTTGGGAAAGAACTTTACGGGTCTCAGGCATTCCGCTTGTCTATAGTCAAGGGTTCTCTCCAAGGCCAAAAATTGCATACGGGCTAGCACTTCCTACTGGAGCTGAATCGGACTGTGAGTATATTGACATCCAAATAGACAACTCAAAAGAAACACAGTTGCAGGTTGAAGAGGTATCCGGCCTATTAAACTCGAATTTACCGTCGGGTATTCAGATTAATGGTGCTTCCGTGATGGAAGGAAAATTCCCATCGCTTCAACAAACAGTGACTTCATGTCTCTGGGAGATCACCGTCAACGAAGATGACACCACGGTTGACTCATGGCTAGATAGAATAGAGTCCGAAAATGAAATAGTTTTACGTCGGGAACGAAAAGGGAAAGAAGTCATTGACGACATCAAACCCTTAGTATATTTAGTGCGTAGAAAAAATAAGAAGATCGACGGGAGGGTAACAGTGCAAGCAGAACTAGGGACACAACCTAGGTCCTTGCGGCCGAGCGAATTACTCCGTTCCTTGGAACCTCACCTGAGTGAATACAAGCTTTATAGAAGAAAACAAATAGTCGAAGAGGGAGGACAGCGACTCGACCCACTAGAAGTTGCTGGTGCCACCCCAATGCGTTCTCTGGTAGGCGCATTATGAGAAGGGAAATAGCCCATGTCCGAACAAGCCGACGCCCGAAAGAATGGGGCAAGCGCGCATGTTGATAACAGTAGAGAAAACTCTGATCAAGGAAAAAATACCGAAAAGAGAAAACCAAAAATAGGGGATACTAGGCCAGCGCCTGTGGCGAATGAGGCTGAGAAAAGCTCCTCTACTTCTGCAACAAAGAATACGAATCGCAAAAGAAGGAAGCGCCGGAAAGCTCGCTCAGCTGCTGATCAGGGTCGGACTTCTCAAGATAACGGCCGAATAGAACTTGATGAAGCTAACCTTAGGAAACGGCGTGGTCAGGAACGAAAAGGCAAAGCAGTTGGACGCTACACCATGGCCGTACATGTTGAAGACGGCTTAACCCAAATAGCTACACTGGAAGGGCGCTCGCTACTCGAGTTTTTTGTATCGCAACCAGCAAATGATGTAAGCGAAATCCATGGAAATGTATATTTGGGCAAAGTCGAGAATGTCCTCCCTGGTATGGAAGCAGCGTTCGTCGACATAGGAACACCTAAAAACGCAGTGCTATACCAGAGCGACCTAGTCACGCAAGATGCAGAAGATAAGAAGAAGCCACCTCGAATTGAAGATGTCCTAAAAAACAAGCAGGTAGTTATCTGTCAAGTTACGAAAAACCCCATAGCTCATAAGGGAGCTCGACTCACTCAAGAAGTTTCCCTAGCTGGGCGTTTTGTTGTGCTTGTCCCAAATAGTTCAACTTTCGGTATCTCAAAGCGACTTCACGAAAAGGAAAGGAAACGGCTACGCCAGATACTTGAAAAAGCGAAGCCTGCCGAACATGGAGTAATTGTCCGAACAGCTGCAGAAAACATTACGAAGCAAGAAATTCAACTTGATGTAGATCGACTTGTAGCTCAATGGAAAGAAATTGAGACTCTAGCCAGCAAAGCATCTGCGCCCACGCTGCTGCATAGAGAACCAGAAATGCCGTTCCGAGTAATCAGAGAAGAGTTTAACAAGCAATACAGATCTGTTGTCGTAGATGATAAGGAACTCTACCGAGAAGCGAGCGAGTACTTAGCAACCGTGGCACCTGCATTAGCTGATCGTATAGAGCTCCATGACCCAACTGAAGAAGATCTTCCGCTTTTTGAGAAACTGTACGTCAACGAACAGTTAACTAAGGCACTGGATTCAAAAGTCTGGTTGCCTTCTGGAGGGTCATTAATTATTGAGCACACTGAAGCGCTAACTGTGATTGACGTAAACACAGGTAAGAATGTAGGTTCATCAAATCTTGAAGAAACAGTTTACAAAAATAACTTAGAAGCGGCGAAAGAAGTGGCGCGGCAATTACGTTTAAGGGATATCGGGGGAATCATCGTAATTGATTTTGTGGATATGGAAATTCAAAAAAATCGTGAAGAGGTCCTTCGAGTATTTCGCGAAGCGTTATCTCGGGACAAAACTCGTACTCAAGTACTAGGAATTTCAGAATTAGGGCTTGTGGAGATGACCCGTAAACGAATCGGGGAGGGCCTGTTGCAGTCCTACCAGAGAGCCCAGAGTTAAGGTCATCTTTCTTGCTATCTCCAGTGCTAAGTGTCGGTATTTGGTAGAGAAAGTACTAAGCTGGTGACTTATGTATGCCGTAATTAAGACCGGTGGTAAACAATACCGCGTTGAAAAAGATCAAGTTATTAAAGTGGAGTTATTGGGCGATATTGGCGCTTCTGTAGACCTTTCTCCTGTCATGATTGTTGATGGAAAAACAGTATTGGCTACACCATCAGAATTGGCGGGAAGCAAAGTAACTGCAGAGATCGTTGGCGAAGGTCGCGGGGAAAAGATTAATGGATTTACTTACAAAAATAAGAGTAACCAGAGGCGCCGATGGGGTCACAGGCAAAACTATAATGAAATTAAGATCACTTCAATAACAAAGGACTAGCAAGATGTCAAAGACTAAAGGCGGCGGGTCTACCCGTAACGGGAGAGATTCAAATGCTCAGCGATTAGGTGTTAAGGCCTACGACGGGACTTTAGTTTCTGCCGGATCCATTCTGGTTCGTCAGAGAGGTACAAAATTTTATCCTGGAAGTAATGTTGGGCGCGGAGGTGATGACACACTTTTCGCTACCGCTAGCGGCAGAGTTAAATTTGGGTCAAGGCGCGGAAGGAAACTCGTCGACGTCATTCCCGAGTAGTTTAAAATCTAACTTTTTAAACGGGCATCTATCTTCATCTGTTTCAATCTAAGGTACTACTGTGTCAAATTTTGTTGACGAATGCGGTCTCAACGTAAGAGGAGGAGACGGAGGCGCTGGATGTGTTGCTTTCAGAAGAGAGGCGCACGTCAATCGGGGAGGCCCCGACGGTGGCGATGGAGGAGATGGCGGTAACATCTGGCTCATCGCTGATCATAACACTGCTTCATTGCTTTCATTCAGAGACTACCCTCATCGTCGGGCAGACAATGGCCGGCATGGAGAGGGTAAACGTCGGCATGGTGCGAAAGGGAATTCATTAGAAGTACCTGTCCCGGTAGGCACTATCGTTCGAGGGCAAGAAGGGCAGATACTGGCTGATCTCTCATCTTCTGGGACTAAGTGGCTTGCAGCGAGAGGTGGAGAAGGAGGAAAGGGGAATGCAAGATTTTTAGCCAATAATCGACGTGCTCCTAGTTTCGCTGAGCAAGGCGAGTCAGGAGAAGAGCAGTGGCTTAAACTAGAGCTGAAACTGTTAGCAGATGTTGCACTCGTAGGTTTCCCTAACGTAGGTAAAAGCACGTTAATATCTCGTATTTCTGCAGCGAGGCCGAAAATCGCTGATTACCCATTTACGACGCTAGTTCCCAATCTAGGGGTGGTGAAAGTTGGCGAAGATTTTGAAATGGTAGTCGCAGATATACCTGGGCTTATTGAAGGCGCCTCAGTAGGTAAGGGCCTAGGGCATCAATTCCTTAGGCATGTTGAACGAGCTAGAGTACTGGTGGTACTTCTCGACCTCGCACCGTACGACGGGACTGCACCAAACGAACAGCTTGACACGCTCTTGAAGGAGCTCGGCACATACAAGCCAGAACTTCTCGACAGGCCACGCTTACTTCTGGCATCAAAATATGACGTTGGCGTTTCGGAGGTTCCAGATTCCTGCATTCCTATCTCATCTGTAACTGGATATGGACTAGAGAATGCTATTGCTGAAATGCAGCGTCTCGTTAGCCACGAACGAACTCAAACTATCAAAGTTAGAAGCGATGAAGTTATTCATCGACCTCTACCCAAAGGAATACGTGTTGAAAGAAGCGGAGACAACAAATATGAAGTCCTTGGAAGAAGCGCTGAACGTGCGGTGGCGTTGAACGACCTAACCAACATAGAAGCTCTTCAATATGTTCAGCATTCACTTGAGAGGTTAGGAGTAAATAAAGCGCTTCGACGCGCTGGAGTTAAAGAAGGCGACATAGTAACGATTGGCGATTTAGAGTTCGAGTTTCAAGAAGATGGAAATTTTGACTTCTGATTACTCGAGGTAAATCCAAGAATTTCTAGCGCGATGCTGCGACAATAGAAAAATGACA
>PVBE012013829.1_pt1 | contig 12808 bp, 10 predicted proteins | sample 1631181 | NCBI WGS metagenome assembly PVBE01 (sample SAMN08397723, study PRJNA350692) | Marine metagenome, whole genome shotgun sequencing project. | isolation source: water | place: Pacific Ocean | collected 2012-04
ATCGACACCATCAGGATCACGATGCTCTTGACCACGGCGGCGATGACGAAGGGGACGGGATCAGGCAGTTCCAGGACGGAAGCGGCACCCCAGAGCCCCACCAAGAGCACCGTGACGAACACGGGTCTGCGTGTGATGGCCACGATCTTGTCGTCGAGATCCGTCCCCTTCGTCATCGCCGCCGTGGTCAAGAGCATCGTGATCCTGATGGTGTCGATGGCGGGCAGCAAGGTGGCCCAGCTGCTGCTCGAGTTCATGACGGAGAACGAGCGTTTCCGGCTGATCCAGGTGCGCACCCGCCCCATCTTCGAGCTGCTGGCCAAGGTGGTGATCTTTGGTGGCGCCGTCTACCTGGTGCTGCTGACCTGGAAGATCGACGCCACGGGATGGATCGCCTCGGCCGGCGTGGTGGGCGTGGCCGTGGGCTTCGCCGCCAAGGACACCGTCGCCAACCTCTTTTCGGGCGTGTTCATCATGGCCGACGCCCCCTACAAGCTGGGGGACTTCGTCGTCCTGGGTAGCGGTGAGCGTGGCCGGGTCACGGACATCGGCATCCGTTCCACCCGCATCCTCACACGGGACGACCTCGAGATCATCGTGCCCAACGCGGTCATCGCCGGTGCCAAGATCGTCAACGAGACCGGTGGGCCACACGAGATGCGCCGGGTGCGCAGCACCGTAGACGTCGCGTATGGCTCGGACGTGGATCAGGTGCGCGAGGTCCTGATGGCGGCGGCCGCCAGCTGTCAGTACATCGTGACCGAGCCGGCCCCCCGAGTTCGGTTCCGCCAGTTCGCTCCGTCGGGTCTGCGCTTCCAGGTGATGGGCTGGGTCGGTGAGCCCGTGCTCCGCGGTCGGTCCGAGGACGCGCTGAACACGGCGATCTACAAGGGGCTCAACGCTGCGGGTATCGAGATCCCCTACAGCAAGCACGATGTGTACATCAAGGAGGCCCCGCCTTCGCTCGCTGCTCTGCTGGGGGACGGCGAGGGGTGATCAGAGCAGCAGCACGGCGTTGATGGAGATCGAGTCGAGCTCGAGGTTGGCGGCGGTCGTGGTACCGAACGTGGTGGTCGCAGGGGACGATGCGCTGCTGCTACTGGTCCCGGCAGTCCTCAACGAGAGGTCCAGGAGCAGACGCTCGGTGGCGGTGAAGCGTACCCCCAGGGCACCACTCACCGCGCCGTAGCTGCCGAGGTAGTCGGACTGCGAGGCCACCTCTTCGATCCAGTTCGTGTCGTCGCGCTCAACCCTGCGGTGCCAGTAGGAGCCCCCCTCGCGCAGGATCCAGCGTTCGTGCACCTGCGCCTCGATGGCCATGGGCGAGCTTACGTAGGTGGATCGGCTCGACAGGTCCCAGGTCTCCTCCGGCGTTCCCTTTCCCTCGGTGCTGGTGATACTCGAGGTGGCCTTGGAGGTGGTCAGGCGCACGCCCGCGCGAACAGCGAAAGGGCCCTCCGCGAACCCACCTGCCACCAAGACCTGGCTCGTGAGCTCCTGGCCCCACGCGCTCTCGATCTCGTAGTTTACGGGGTCATCGGCGCCTTGGGGCCAGCTCTCCTCGGCGGCCGTGTCCACGGGTCCAAGGAGCCAGATCTGGCTGGACGCGCGCAGCAACAGCTCCCCGCGATCGCCCACCGGAAAGAGCGTCTCGAGGCGCAGGCCCGGCCCCCAACCCTGCTCGTTGCCTCCGAGGCCGCTCCCGTCGTGTGTGCCCGATCGTTCGTAGGTTCGGACCACGCTGCCGTCCTCGTCGCTCCACTCCCACTCCTTGGCCCAGACCTCGGACCAGGCTCGTTTCCAGCCCACCAACGCATCCAGGGCGAGAACACGCCCGTCGCGCTCGTGGGCGAGGCCCAGCACTCCGGTGACTTGGCGCTGTCGGGCCCAGCGCTCTCCCTCCCAGAGGTACACCAACTCGCCGTCTTCCCAGCGCTCCTCGTGGTTCCCAGTGGAGATGTCGGACATCGTGCCTTCGCCCAGTGTGTTGCCGCTTCGCGAGAGCTCGATCTCGGCCGCGGCGCCCATGGCTAGGCGCTTGTTCTGGCGCCCGGCGTAGGCGAGGGTGAGGTCGAGCCAGCGGGAACGCTCCCAGGACTCCAGGATGGTCTGGCCCGTCTCGTCTCCGCTGTGGTCGGTCTGGTCGGAGGCCGAGCCACCGCTGGTCTGTTCGGAGTGGCCAGCCACGGCCAATCCGATCACCGCCTCGCCGACCTCCCCGACAAAACCGGCGCCCAGGTAGCCCTCGCTAGCGGGCTCGGACAGCAGCCTGTGCAGCTGCCCGCCCTCGACCAGCCCAGCTGTCCAGGCCGCAGGATCAGATCGTAGGGATCCCGGAACAGGTCCGACGTGTCGTCCGCGCGCAGCGAGCTGTCGTCGAGTGCGAGCGCGGAGGTGGCGAGGGCTACGAGTAGGAGCATGTGGCTCACTCCCAGGCGGCGAGTCTACCACGGCTTGCCTTTTTGGGTCTTCCGGATCCCGGTGGGACGCTCGCGAGGCCTAGAGGGCATGCGGCAGGGTGAAAGCTCGCGATCGCCCGGAGGACTTCGAACGAGCGCTGTCCGATGCGTGGAGCAATCCGCACGGCCTCTGACTGGTGGACGAGGATGACCTGCTCCGGCCGCGGAGAGGCGACCGCGGTCCGCGGGGGAGGACCGCTACGGGCTCTCGGGCCGCGGAGAGGCGACCGCGGTCCGCGTGGGAGGACCGCTGTGGGCTCTCGGGCCGCGGAGAGGCGACCGCGGTCCGCACAGGCGGACACCTACTGCCCCTCCGCCACCCGAGACGCGACCGCGGTCCGCGCAGGCGGACGCCTGCAGCCCCTGCGCTCCCTGAACATCGACGGCGGTCCGCCCCCCAGCGTGCTGGCGGTAAACCGGTGAGGCACGCGGGATCCTGAACGTTGCCGGTGGCGCGAGCCGAACGCCGCACGGCCCCTGCCCCCCTCTCCCGCCCCTCGGGCTCGAGCGGGGCCCCTACAGCGTGAAGGTGAAGCTCCTCACCAGGGCCCCTGGAACCCGCGTGCTGTCCGTGGAACGTTGGTAGTAGGTCTCGGTGGAGGGCAGGAACTCTCGCTCGGCCGTCAGGGCCTCGAGCTCCGTACCCAGCATCCGGTACAGGGTCTCGTCGAAGCGCATGACCGCCACCGGCGCCACCAATCGGCCGCCTTCGACCCAGCAGGTGGCGAAGCGGGTCATGCCGGTGATGCGGCAGGCCACTCGATCGGAGAAGTTGGTGTACCAGAGGTTGCTGATCCAGATCCCCTCGCCCAGCTGGTCGAGCGCCCTGTCTTCCGGCAGGTCCCCCGGTGCCATGTCGAAGGACGACGGAGACTCCTGGCTGTCGACCCCGTTGGTGGGGACGCCGAATTCCTTGGAGGAGCGGGGAGAGACGAGGGCGCCAGCATGCTTCCCCTGTCGGATCAGTGGGATGCGATCCGGACGGGAGAAGCCCGCTTCGGAGAATCGCGGCGCAAGTCCGCCGGCAGGATGCTCGTCGAGGCTCACCAGGGGGCTCAAGGACCGCTCCCCCTCCACCAGGCGCAGCAGAGGGGTGCTGCGGGTGCGCTGGGCGCGCAGGCTGAATCCGTCCCAGGCGAGCAGGGTCAGGATCTCGGCCACGGCGGAGGGGGCCAGGTAGACGCGGTACCGTCCGGGGGGGACCTTTCGAGGAGGCCGGCGGACCACGTCGAGCCGCTCCCGGGCCTGCTCGAGTCGCGCCACCAGCCCCTCGTCCCGCCACTCGAACCCGGCGTAGGTCGACTTCACGGCCTTGTCCGCCTGGTGGTACAGGCAGAGGTCGGTGGCGAAGCCGTTCACGCTGAACCAATGACGCTGGCCCCTGGAGCTGGCGAAGCCACGCTGAATGCCCCCCTGGGCATGAATGCCCACCAGATCGAGGCCCTGACCGGCATCGAGTATGGCCTGGACGGCCTGGGCCGCTGGCGGGAGCCTATCTTCGGCGATGTGCTCGCTGCTGGTGGGTTCGGAGGGGAGCAACAGGTGCGGGTCTTCGGGCAGCTGTGGCAGGCGCTCGCGCAGACTCTCGACCAGGGACAGCAGGCGGGCACCGTCGTCTGCGGAGTCACCCGACAGGTTGCACTCGACCGTGGCATGCCGTCGTCCCCGGATCAGACGCAGCACCACGGCAGCCTGGTGCACGTGTCCCGCTTGGCGGATCCGACATCCGTTGAGGCGGACGAAGTCGGAGTCCTCACCCGCGTACTCGGCCGTGAGCGTCTCGTCACCGCGCAGCTGCGAGCGGAGCGCCCCGAAGAGATCGAAGAACGATTGGCGCATGCTCACTCCTGAGGGGCGCCGCCGAAGACCTGGACATCGGCGAAGAGGGCCATGGGGGAGGCGTGACCCACACGGATGATCTGGTTCGGCTCGCCCTTGCCGCACCACGGCGTACCGTAGATCTCGAACGTGGACGCATCGCCCACGCCGGCGAGGTTGCGCCAGAACGTGGCGGAGATGCCTCGGTAGTTGGGGTTGCGCACCAGACCCTTCAGCACACCGTCCTCGATGAGCTGGCCGTGCTCGCAGCCAAACTGGAACTTGTTGCGGGAGTCGTCGATGGACCAGGAGCAGTTGGTGCGCATGAGAACCCCGCGCTCTACGCTGCGCACCAGCTCGTCCAGACCGCTGCCACCAGGCTCGAGGTTGAGGTTGGCCATGCGGTCGATGGGGGGGCGGTTCCAGCTCTGGGCGCGGGCGTTGGCCACGCCTGGAAGACCCGCGCGAGCTTGACTGATGGTGCCACCCAGCGGCCGCAGCAGCAGACCACCGCGGATGACCCACTCGCGGTGAGCCTCGCGCCCTTCGTCATCGAGGGCATAGCAGGCAAACTCCCCTGGGACGGTCGGATCGAAGGTGATGTTCAGCAGCTCGCTGCCATACCGATAGCTGCCGAACATCTCGGGCGTGACGAAGCTCGTACCGGCGTAGTTCCGCTCGTCCCCGAGGATGCGGTCCAGCTCGAGGGGATGCCCGATGGACTCGTGGATCTGCAGCATCATCTGATCAGGCGCCAACAGCAGCGACATGCGGCCCGAGGGGCAATCCGGTGCGGACAGCAGCGCCAGCGCCTCGCGAGGCAGCCGCTCGGTCACCCCATCGAAGTCCAGTCGCTCGAGTAGCTCGAGGCCACCCTGCCGGGACGCTCCCCGGCCTCCTCCCCAGCTTCGCCGCTGCACCTCGCCACCTTCGCTGGCCACGACGCTGGCGTCCGGCGACAACATCTGCCACGCCTGGCTCGCCTGGTGGCCGTCGGCGGTCGCCAGAAACGTGCGGACGTCCGAGTGCCAGAGGGACACCGTCCAGTCCACGATGCGGGGATCCGAATGCATGCGCTCGGCGGCCCGCGTCAACAATGCCACGCGCTCGGAGAGAGGCACGGAGGACCAGGGGCGCGCTGCGCCGGTGACGAAGGAGCCTCGAGGTGTGGGCATCTCGAGCTTGGAGAAATCGAAGACGGCCCGCCCCGCGGTGTGCTCGGCCCACGCGAGAGCACGCTTCGCGGCACGCTCGAGCCCGGAGGCCGTGAGGTCACAGGTGGCGCCGTAGCCGACCCCGCCGCGGTGGTGCACGGTGATCATGGCGCCGCGGTCGACCGTGCGTCGAACGGGCTGCAGGACACCCCGTTGCACGGTGATGATCTCGTGGTCCTCTTCCACCAGGCGAAGGCTGCAATGGTCGACCGGAGGGGCCGCCCGTCGAAAGCGCTGCAGCACGGCTTGGCTCATGGCTAGCTCCCAGGCTCGCCGGCGCGGCGGGGGTCTCCACCGCGCCGGACGGCGGGATCTATGCCCTCGCGTGCCGTCCGGCTCGTGCTATGGTCTGCCTCCCAAGAAGCGAGGTGATCCCATGGCCAACCTCAAGGCCTACAACGCACCTTTCATCACGGTGGGAGAACACCAGGTGAGCGTCAAGCAGACGCTGGACTGGATGGTCGAGCTGTCGGCCACCGACCTGTACCTCAAGGTCGGCGAGCGAGCGATCTTCAAGATCGACGGCGAGGTCACACGCTTCAAGACCGAGGTGATGGCGGACCAACACCTAAAGCACCTCATGGCCTGCTTCTTCACCCAGAGCGACCTGGACCGCTTCCGCATCCGCCGCGAGGTGGACCTGGTGCACGCCGAAGAAGAGAACCGCTACCGCGTGCATCTCGGCACCGGCAACACGGGTATCTACGCCGTCATTCGACGCATTGCACAAGACATCCTGCCCCTCGAGAAGCTGGGCCTGCCCCCGCGGATCCTCCCGGCGCTGCAGCGCCTGCGCTCGGGCTTGGTGCTCATCTCCGGCGCCACGGGCCAAGGCAAGACGGTCACGGCCGTGGCCCTGCTGGACTACATCGCTCGCCAACGCGCAGCGACGATCCTCACCCTCGAGGATCCCATCGAGTACATCTTCCACGACCACAAGGGCATGTTCATCCAGCGAGAGGTGGGCATGCACGTGGAAAGCTTCGCAGACGGCGTGCGGGCGGCACTGCGCGAGAACCTCGACGTCATCTACGTCGGCGAGATGCGCGACCCGGACACCATCGAGCAGGTGCTCAAGGCCGCCGAGTCGGGCCACCTCGTGATCTCCACCCTCCACGCCGAGGACACCGTTGGCTCCCTCTCCCGCATCGTGGGCTCGGTCACCGCCGATCACCAAGGCCGCATCCGCTACACCCTGAGCTCCGGCCTGGCTTGCTGCATCACCCAGCGCCTGCTGCCCTCCCACCAGGGGGGGCGGGTCCTGGGTGCCGAGGTCATCTTCCCCACTACGGCCATCCGCACGGTCATCCGCTCCGGCGAGCTCGCCAAGCTGCAGATCTACCTGGGCAAGTCCGGCTCGGGGGTCACTTACCGCGAGCATCTGCACGAGCTGTACGGTCAACGGCAGATCAGCTCCCAGACCCGGGACGACGAGCTGTTGGGTATCCAACACCGACAGGGATAGGGGTAGGGCGCTGCGCGAGACGGTGGTATCCTTCTGAGCGCAGGAGGGTGCCTTGGCTGAACCCATCAACGTCCTGATCGCCCTGCAGACGCCCGACGGGCTGGCCTTCGGCTATGTCCTGGATGCCACCCCCCGGCACATGACCTTCACGGTCAACAGCAACCTCCCCATAGGCACCACCTTCGCGTGGCGCATGGAGCTCAAGGGCTACGCCGAGACCATCATGGGTCAGCTCTCGGTGACCCAGGGGTATCCAGCGCGCAGCGTGACCGACTGGCCGCGCTACGAAGCCCGCGTCGACCAAATCCCCGACGACGATGCCGTGCTGCTGAAGGTCTGGATGGAAGACCAGGACAAGGGCGGCTCCTCTCGCCGCCTCGAGCAGGACCCAGATCGCTTCATCAAGGACATGTTCGCCGAGGGCATGAGCGGAGCCTCCACCGCACAGACCAATCTGGTCATCGAACGCATGAACGAGCGGCGAGCACGTCGCGAGAGGTTGTTCAAGAAAAAAAAGCGCGGTGTCGGCGGCGACTTCGGGCTCTCGACCGAAGCTGCAGAGAACTCCGCCAGCGTGTCCAGCGCTTCGTTGCGCTCCCAGATCACGAAGGCCCTGGGCGGGTTCGCGAGGCGCAAGCTGGGCGAACCAGAGCCTCCACCACCGGCCGTTCGAACCGAGGTCCAGGCGTCCACCCCTCCCCAGCCCGAACCAGAGCCCCCACCCCTGGTCCCGGATCCCGTCCTGCCCGACCCCTCGAGCGTGACCGACGAAATCATCGCGGCAGCTCTGGAAGCAGCGGGGCTCCAGTCGAGTGGCGCCGTCAAGCCACCGCTGGCATCGCCTGTCGAAGACCTCGCGCCGCGTCCACCCGATGACGAGCGCGACGAGGTCATCACCCAACCCGAGCCTGCAGTACTGGAGGAAGCCAGCCAGGATGACGACCCAGTGGTCGCTGAGTCTGACGAGCCTCTCGACCCCCAAGAAGAGGTCCACGACCACGTTGTGGACGAAGCGCCAGAGCCCGCCGAGGTCGCAGAGCCCCCTGCGAACGGTGAAACCCGGATCTCGTTCGACTCGGCCCAGACCCCGCCGCTCCTCGAGGTGCGCTACCACACGGGTGGCAACTTCCAAGACGACTTCCGCCGTCACCTGAAGAACGGCGGTCTGTTCCTGAAGGGGCAGCAGATGGGTGCCCGCGGCGACAAGCTCGCTGTCCGCCTGGTGCTACCCTCTGGCCACGTCATGGCCTGCGAGGCGAAGGTGGTCGCCTCCCTGGCCGCCGGTACCGGGTTGATGCTGTCGCTGTCGCGCGACCAGCGCGACCGGCTGGCTAACGAAGCGGGCTGATGCGCCCTTCGTAGCGCACGGCCACCACGCGAGGATCGGGAGCGGGGAAGGTCAGCCGGCCACCCGACAGGTCGGAGAAGGGGCTGAAGAAGGCCTCGACCTTCGCGACCGCGTGCCCGCGGTTGTCGAGAAACTCGATGGTGCGGGTGTCGCCGCCGGGTGGGTGGCGCAGCTCGCGGTCGCGGCCCCAGGCCAAGCTGCCATCGGCCAAGGCCCAGAGGGCCCAGTAGTCCACCGGCGGACCGCCCAGGGAGTAGTAGTGATCGCTCACGCCCTTGACCCGCGTGTGGAGCTTGTCGAAGGTGTAGTCGCTGACCCACGTGGAGGCGCAGTAGGTCATGAAGTCCCAGGTAGCGTCGGGCTCATAGAGCTTGTGGCCGCGCCAGTCGTAGCCACGTTCACCGATATAGCCTCCGTCGTGGGGGTAGTTCTTGTCGAACCCCGACGACCCACATCCGCCGTCGGTGTGGTAGCGACCGTGGGCGTGGCCGACCTCGTGCACCATGGTGCTGGCCGAGGTCTCGCCGCCATAGCCGACGCCGATGCTGGCCCTCGACCAGGCGTCGGTGGCCGAGCTGCCCATGTTGGACAGGCCCATCACGCAGCCGCCGGAGCAGAAGTCGCCGAAGCTGTCAGCGGCCTCGAACACCCCGTACAGGTACATGTCGTCCTCGGCGCCCTGATCCGTGCGGGCGTCGCCCACCGCCGAGAGCAGCCCCTCCCATCCGGAGCCGCTGGCGCTGACGGTCTGGGACCACGGCATGTCGTTCCCAACGATGACCTCGACCTCGGCGGCCGGGTACTGGGCGTACATGTACTGACGGTAGAGCTCGACGGTGTCGTCCGAAGTGTCCGGCAGACGCCCGGAGCCATCGGCGTCGTACTGGACCGGTACGAGCAGGACTCGCAGCAGATCAGCACCCTCGGTGACGGTCATGGGCTGGCCGAAGCCGTCGGGCCACTGGCTCACGCCACCGACCTCGGTGCCACTGGAACTGTCGTCCAACTCGACGACAGAGGCCATCCAGGAGATGTCGGGTTGGATGACCACGCCCGGGACGAGGAAGTTGAACGTAGACTCGAGGTCGGCGTCGTCCGACCCTGCGTTGACGTGCATGTCGGCCTGGTAGGCCGCGAACGGCGCGCCATCGCGGTAGAGGTAGAAGCGACCGGTGAGCTCGCGCACCGCGAAGTCTTCGTGAGGGGAAACGAAGACTCGCACCAGGGCGTACCGACCCGCAACGATGGGGGGGTAGGGCTCACCCGCACCCACGAGGGACTCCATGAGCGGCTGCTCGGTGCCCTGGTAGATGAAGACGTCGCTGATGTCGATTCCCGAGGCTTCCGGGCGATCGTCGTTCATGATCTCCACGAGCTCGCACAGAGGCTCGCCCTCGTCGCAGGTGAAGCTGACCTGGGCGGGCGCGCAGCCGAACACACCGAACCCCACCAGGAGCGGGACGAGAGTGAGCGCGGCGCCGACGAGGCTGTGGGCGGGGAGCATGCCTGCCTCCTGCAAGGCGCTAGTACAGCGGTGAGACCAAGGATCCAGATACCCGGAAGGGCGCTGACCCGCAGCGAGGACGCCGTGACATGGCCAGTCCTTTACAGGATCCCCACCCGCCAGACCGCCGGCCAGGGAAGGCGCCGCACCGCGGATGTCCTGGCCGGCATCCCGGAGTATGGTCCTGTCATGAAGTGGTTGGTCCTGCTCGTGGTGGCGCTCTCGGTCTGGGCGGCGGCGATCTTGCTGCTACAACGCTCGGTCCTCTTCCCTCGCCATGCGATCTCACCCCCGCCATCCCCCCCAGAGGGCGGGGAAACCTGGTGGCTGGACACCTCCGCAGGGCGCACCGAAGCGCGCTTCCTCCCGGGAGTGGGGGCGGACGCACTGCACCCCGGCCCCTTGGCGGTGTTCACCCACGGCAACGGTGAGCTGATCGACTTCTGGATCGACGGGATGGACGCCTACCGCCGAGCGGGCGTGAGCGTACTGCTGCCCGAATACCGCGGCTACGGTCGCTCGGCGGGGCGGCCAGGCCAGCGCGCCTTGGTCCAAGACGCCTCCGCCTTCCTCGACCGAGCCCTCGCCCGGCCCGAGGTCGACCCTGACCGCCTGATCTTCCACGGCCGATCCCTGGGTGGCGGCGTGGTCTGCGGCCTGGCCACCCGGCAGGCGCCGGCCGCGATGGTGCTGCAGTCCTCGTTCTCGAGCGTGACGGCCATGGCCTGGCGAACGCTGCTGGTCCCGCGCTTCCTCGTGCTGGATCCCTTCGACAACCTCGGTGCCGTGCGACGGCTCGAGGCCCCCCTGCTCGTCATCCACGGCCGCCACGACGAAGTCATCCCCTTCGAGCACGGGCAAGCACTGGCCGAGGCCGCGCCCAATGGCCGGCTGATCGCCAAGGAATGTGGCCACAACGACATGCCCATGGGTACGGGCTTCTGGGCCGACGTGCTGGGATTCCTGAAGGAGCAGGGGGTGGTCGCGGGGCGCTAGCGAATCACACGACGCACGGGCCACAGCAGCAATCCCAGCAATCCCAGCAGCCCCAGGATGGGCACCGCCGAGCGGTCCGCTGCCGAGCAGTCGCAGCCCTTGGGCTGGACGAGCCCCGTGTGCTCACCGCTGTCCTGCACCACGTCGCTATCCCCGACGCCCGGCTCGCTGTCCCCGGAATCCGGCACGGAGTCCGCGGTGCTGTCACCGGCACCCGTATCCACGGTGCCCGTGTCCACCGGTGCCGTCCAGCCGGACTCGTCGTCGTCTGACGGCCCGTCGCAGACAGGTCGGACGACTCGCGGAGGGCGCGCTCCCGAGGCCCGCGGCACGACAAGCCGTGGTTGGAGATGTCGTACTGTCCCGCGGTCGAACGGACCGGCGCTCCCCCAACCCGACCACCCCGCCCCCAGGAAGGCCCTGGAAGCGGGGAGTGAACCGGACTCGGTGGCCGCGGCCGGGGAAGCTCGCCCCCCGGTCGCCGCGCCCGTCAGACACCTTGCCTCTGCCGGTCCCGGTCCATGTCGCGGGTGACCAGCCAGTACGCAAGGAAGGGCCAGGGGAACTGCAGAACCGTGAGGAGCTGGATCCAGCCCGCATGGCGGAGCCCGCGCCGGCGAGCGTCCCGACCTGTCCAGAGGATGGCCTTGACGTAGAGGAAGAGGACCGGGGCCGAGACGAGAAGAGCGATGGCGACGAGCGCGATTTCGTAGGATTGCATTGTTCCTACCTCCCTTCGCCCGCCCTGTACGAGGGCCAGTCGGGCCCATTCCCACGCCAGGCGATTTTCCTTCACTGCTCCCAAAGCAAGAAGCGCCCCAGCAGGTCGCCCCTCGATCCGGGCACGGGCTTGTGCTTCCACCCCGCGGCCCGCATGCTCTCGGGAGAAAGGGGACCCGCACCGGGAGCGCCCCCTGGGGAGAAGGTGAGCAACCAGAGGGCACCGCTCACGGAGGGAGGCGCGTTGACCCAACCAACGCAGTCCACCTCGGGTTGCGGGGTGTGCATGAGCGGCGGCCGGGTTGGCAAGAGAAGCTGGCTCAACGGTGCCTGGGTGCAGTCCATCAACAGATCGTCGGGTCCAAGGTTCCGCCTGGCCCAGGCCTCTACCGCCAGCACGGATTGCTGGTAGGCAGGCGAGGTGATTCCGGCATCGGAACAAGACTCCGCGGGGGCTCGCGACACACCGGGGGCCCCTGGCCACACCAAGCAAACCATGGCCAGGCTTGACAGCACCGCGGCCAGAGGAACAACGCGAGGAGCGTTCAGTCGAGGCCGGACCAACGCAGCCAAGCGCCCGAATGCCAGCGGCACTGCGACCACCAAGGGCAGCAGCAAGGGCAGTGCATAGCGGTCGGGGTACTCCATCATGGCCATGCCCAGCCCGAGCGTGGCTGCGGCTCCACCCAGCATCACCAGCGCACCCCAGCTGCTCCGCCGTCCCCATCCCGCGGGCAGCAGCGACAGGAGCGACAACCCGACCAGCCAGAGCGGAGGTAGGACGTCCTGCCCACGCAGCGTTCTCTGGTTGTGGGGTAGGAGCGCTCGCGCACAGTCCCGATCCACGGAGATCGCGGCCTCGCTCGACGCCTCGCCGTTCGGTACGCAAGCGGCGAGGACCTCGGGCGGCGACCCGGGGCCAAAGGAGACCACGGATTGCACCGCGATGCGCTGCTGAAACGACCGCATCTCGAGCCCGGCGCTGCGCTGCAACCCCAGGTCGACGGCGAGAGCGCCGCCGAGACCCAGGGCGAGGGCCAACAGCACCCAGAGCATTCGACCGGTTCGGCCGCGCAAGGAGACGACACCGCCCAACCCCATCAAGATGGCCGCCAGCGCCGCCGTGAGTCCGCGGCTGTCCACCCCCAGGGCCAGCCCACCCAGGCCGCCAGCTGCGATCGCCCAGCCCGCCCGCGGCCAACGAAGGCAAGCCGCACCGGCAGCGAAGGCCAGCGCCGACATGCCAGCCAACAGGGGGTAGAGGTTGACCCACCGGGAGCTCTG
>PVBE010024639.1_pt1 | contig 12807 bp, 10 predicted proteins | sample 1631181 | NCBI WGS metagenome assembly PVBE01 (sample SAMN08397723, study PRJNA350692) | Marine metagenome, whole genome shotgun sequencing project. | isolation source: water | place: Pacific Ocean | collected 2012-04
CAACCTGCCGCAACTTCGTCACTATTTCTTCGGGTTTGGGACGTCTGTTCGCCATTTCTGATCCTCCGTTTACTAACTATAACGGTGGACCACTTTTTTGGGGGAGGACCAAGCAGACATTATTCAGGGTGTGGCAAAGAGTCCGCTAATAGCCAAAAGCGGACATTTTCCGTTTAAGGTACCCGTGCCCAGAAAGCAACGAGGTAACCTTTGATCTTAGACCCTATTTCTCTTCAAATGTCCGTATAGGATACGGGGTGACAAAACATTCGGCTTTGCTTAAGGCTTAATCAGGATCGTCTTGCAACCATATGCCTGAGTCCAGAGGAGAAAACGATGGCAATCATCGATGTTAAAACGGTAATCACTGGGAACGTCTGGCAGATTCTCAAGAAGGTCGGTGAGACGGTCGAGGAGGACGAGGCGATCATCATGCTCGAATCGATGAAAATGGAAATCCCCGTGACCGCGCCGGAAGACGGCACCGTCACGGAGATTCTGGTCAAGGAGGAAGATACGGTGGCCGAAGGTTCCGTCGTCGCGCGTATCGAAGCCTGAGGCAGCGGACATATGAAGAAAATTCTGATTGCCAATCGCGGCGAGATTACCTGCCGCATTATTCGGACCTGCCGTACTCTCGGCATTGCCGCCGTGGCCGTTTATTCCGAGGCCGACAAACAGTCGCTGCACGTCGAGATGGCCAATGAGGCGTATCTGATCGGGCCCGGTCCCGCCCGCGAGAGCTATTTAGTTGCCGCCAAAATTCTGGAAACAGCGCTGTCCAGCGACGTCGATGCCATTCATCCCGGCTACGGCTTCCTGGCCGAGAGCGCCGATTTCGCCGCTGCCGTAACCGAGGCGGGGCTGATCTGGATCGGCCCCAAGTCCCAAACCATCGCCGACATGGGTGACAAAGAACGCGCCCGGAATATCGCCAAGGCGTCGGGCGTCGCGGTGTTGCCGGGCAGTGCCCGCTTCCCCATGGGTGATCTTGCCGGTGTTGAGGAAGCGGCGGCGGAAATCGGTTTCCCGCTATTGGTGAAGGCTTCCGCCGGCGGTGGTGGTATCGGCATGCGCCTGGTGGATAATGCCGAGTATCTAGGTAAGACGGCGGAAGCGACACAGGCGATGGCGGACAAGGCTTTCGGCGATGGCGCTATCTATCTGGAGCGCTATATCCCGAGATCCCGCCATATCGAAATACAGGTCTTCGGTTTCGGCGATGGCCAAGCGGCGCACCTCTACGAACGAGACTGTTCGTTACAGCGGCGCTTTCAGAAAGTGATAGAGGAAAGCCCGGCGCCGGGTCTGCCCGATGTGGTTCGCCAGCAAATGACGGTGGCCGCCGTGGCGCTATGCACTCATGAGCACTATCAAGGCGCGGGCACTATCGAATTCATCGTCGACGCGGAAACATTCGAGTTCTTTTTTCTTGAGATGAATACGCGCATCCAGGTCGAGCACCCGGTGACCGAGTTCATTACCGGACGTGATCTGGTCGCCCTGCAAATCGAACTGGCCTTGGGGTCGCTGACGTCCTTTCCGCAAGCAGACGTCATCCACCAGGGCCACGCCATCCAGTGTCGGATCTATGCCGAGAACCCGGCCAAAAACTTCATGCCGTCTCCGGGCAAGCTGGAAACCTTCGCGTGGCCGGATCTGGAACCCGGCGTACGCATCGACAGCGGATTCCGCTCAGGCGATGAGATCACGTTCTTTTACGACCCGATGATCGCCAAGGTGATTTGCCATGCGGACACGCGCGATGAGGCGATCGACAAGATGGTCCGTAGCCTCGACGCCATCCGGCTCGAAGGATTGGTGTGCAATATTGCGTTCCTGAAACAGACGCTGTGTCATGACGCGTTTCGCAAGGGAGATGTCTTCACTGGATTTATCGACGCTTATAAATCCGACTTGGTCTCCTAAGAGTCCGTTTGGAAAAGAATGGTGTAATTTCATGATCTTGCCAAGCGCCTGATCATAAGCTGGATCATGGCCACCTCAAGGTAGGTCATCGAGGTTTCCACCATTTTCTCAAAGTCCTTTGCCAATCGGCGGTTTCGTCCCATCCAAGCAAATGTGCGTTCGACCACCCAGCGACGATGGATGACCTCGAAGCCGGACGCATCGTCGTTCCGCTTCACGATCTCCAGTTTCCAAGACGCTATTTTCTGGAATTGCTTGGCCAGCTTTGGCCCCCTATAACCGCCGTCAGCCCAAATGAGTTTCAGAAACGGGAATAATTTGCGCACTTGCTTGAAGATGGTCACGGCACCGTCTCGATCCTGGATTGAAGCCTCATGAACAACCGCCTGGAGCAGAAACCCCTCGGTATCGACGACGATATGGCGCTTGCGACCTTTAATCTTCTTGCCACCGTCATATCCGGTAATGCCGCCGCTTTCCGTGGTTTTGACTGACTGGCTATCAATGACGCCCGCCGTTGGACTGGCCTCACGGCCACATTGTTCACGCACCGCCATCAGTAGCTTGTGATGGACCCGCGCCCAGACCCCGTCACGCTTCCAGGAACGAAAATAGTCATACACCGTACCGCTGGGCGGAAAGTCTTTCGGCATCATCCTCCATTGGCAGCCCGTGCGAAGGAGGTACAGGATCGCATTGATTACCTCGTGGAAGTTGGTGGTTCTTGGCCGGCCGAGGGGCTTCTTCACTGGTAGAACCGCCTCAATCAAGGCAAACTCCTCGTCTGTCAAATCAGTTGCATAACGGCCACTTTGGCGCTCATAATCACGGCGAGTAGTTTCAGTCCACATCTTGTGTCTCCTCTGTGCGTTGCAACAAACAAAGGAATCACAAATGACTGATTCTACTCAACTCTTTTCCAAACGGGCTCTAAGACTTTAAGTGCATCTCCACCAAGCGTATCGCCTGCAAGGCCCTGGCCGCGGGGGCAAGTTCGTCGAAGACGGGGATGCCTACCGACAAGGCCTTTTCCCGATATTGGCGCATCTTGGTTTCGAGTTCCGGAGAGCCGTCAACGCGCAGCGCCAGCATGAAATGGGCCTGGCCTGGAAAGGACTCCTGAACCTGAACCGCAGCCTGGATGAGGTTGTCAATCGGGTCGATATCGCCGCGGCCGACGAAGGCGGCTAGGTTCAAGTGCATGACCACGGCCTCGGGCGCGGCGGACCGGTAGACGATGTCGAGAATGCGGTTGGCAATCCGGCCCTCCTCTTCCTGGAGTGTGCGCACCGGCGTGTCGATGGGATTGGCGACGCTGGTGCCGGGCGGCAGTTCCATCGCTTCCAGTTCCAGGCGCGTTGCGTCATCGAACGGGGATACGTCGAAGCCCAGTTCGGCGAAGCTGTCGGTGGCGAGGACGCCGGTACCGCCGCCGTTGCCGAACAGCACGACGCGCTGGGTCGGTTTTGACGGCTGTACATCGAGCAATTGGAAGGCCAGCAGCGCATCGATGAATTCATCGACGGTCGCCACCAGCACACATCCGGTCTGCCGCGACAGGGCCTCCCAGGCGCGGGCGTCGCCGGCCAGAGCGCCGGTGTGGGACGCCGCCGCCGCCCGCCCTTGCGACGACCTTCCGCCGCGCAGAATGACGACGGGCTTCATCGCCTTGTCTGAGCGCAGAAGATCGAACAAGCGCCGGCCTTGTTTGGCGTCTTCAAGGTATAGTCCGACGACCCGGGTTTGCGGATCCTCGAAATAGAATTCCAACAGGTCCTCCGGTCCCAGGTCGGCGCTGTTGCCGACGGTCACCAGGCCACTGAACTTGATGCCCCGCCACTGTCCCCGCTTGATAATATCAGTTCCAAGCCCACCGCTTTGGGAGATCACTCCGACGCTTCCGGTTTCCTTTGGCGCGCCGACGGGAAAGGTCACGCCACCACGCGGGGAATAGAGGCCGAGGCAGTTGGGGCCCAACACCCGGCAACACCCGGCGCGCGCCTTGGCGATTAAGTCCCGTTGCAGGTCACGGCCCTCGGAGACTTCTCCGAAACCGCTTGAGATGACCTGGGCAAACTTGACGTTTCCATTGGCGCCGGCCAGAACGTCCGGGATGAGCTGGGCGCCGATCGCCACGTAGGCGTAATCGATCGGTTCCGGTGCCTCGGCGAGGCTGGGATAGCAACGAAGCCCCTCTACTTCGGCGGCTTTGGGATGGATGGGATAGATTGTGCCAGCATAGCCGTAGTCTTTCATGCGCCGAATGAAGGTGTTGGCGATGGTGGTTGATGATGTCGATGCGCCCAGCACGGCGATGGTCTTGGGCGAGAACAGCGGGGTGAAGCGATCAATTGCCGACAACGCGTCATCGGGCGTCGCGGCGATATCCTCCCGCTGCCCGGTCGTCTCGGTGAGAATGAAGCGGGCATCGACGGCGACCGCGCCATCACCGGTGGCGATGACCGGATTGAGATCGAGTTCGGCGATGTCGTCGCCGAGGCTCATCAGCAAGCCATTCGGCCCGCCAATCTTGAGCAGGATGTCGACAATCGCGTCTTTATTCACCCCGTCCTGGCCGCGCGCGCCGTCGAGAATCCTGGCACCGCGCAGATCGTTCAGCATGGCCAGCCCATCTTCGCGGCTGATAGGACAGATGCGGAATGCCACATCCTTGAGTACCTCGACGAAGATGCCGCCAAGCCCGACCATCAGCATGGGGCCGAACTGTGGATCGCGGACGGCCCCGACGACCACTTCCGTACCCTTAGCCGCCATTTCCTCAATCAGGTATCCGTCGATGCTGGCTTCCCGGATCGCCGGATGCTCCGCCATGAAAGATATCGCCTGGATCACCGCATCGGCACCGTCCAGCCCAAGGACGACGCCGCCGGCATCACTCTTATGGAGGATGTTCTCCGACATGATCTTGACCGCGAAGGGAGGCTCGAGGCCAACAATGGCTTTCTCTACCTGCTCTGGGGAGCTCACGACGGTCGATTTGGGAACGGCGACGCCGAATTCAGCCAGAATGCACTTACCGCTGCTTTCATCGAGAGAGCGCCGTTTAGAGTTTCGCGCCGATTTTATGATCTCTTTCGCATCCATCGGCCGTTTCCTAGTAACTCGTAGGCCACGTTTTCATGTGATGCTGTCCGATGCCTCCGTTTTTTCGGGACCGATAGATATCGAGCATGCGCATCACATAGTCGCGGGTCTCCTGCGGCTTGATGATGTTCTGGAGCGAGAAAATCGTCGCCATGTCCCAGACCTCGATGTTCTTTTGGATGGTCTCCAGGGCCTCGTCGAATCCTTCGTCCTCGGGCATCAAGCCATGCACGATACTGGTGGCGAAGACCGGGTCCATGAAGCTGACCTCGGCGGTTGGCCAGGCGATGATCTCGTCATTGTGACGCCCGCCGCCCATGGCGACGTAAGCGCGCCCATAGGCCTTGCGAACGATGACGGTGATGGAAGGCACCGAAAGCAGACAGGTCGAGTTCATGAAGTTCATGATCCACCCTGGGGCTCCCTTGCGTTCGGCATCGGTGCCGACGACGAAACCGGGCGTGTCCATGAAGCGCACGAGGGGGATATTGAAGCTGTCGCAGAGGACCTGGAAGTCGATGATCTTGCGGCAGGCTTCGGCCGACAGGGCGCCACCACCGGCAAAGGGGTTGTTGGCGATGATACCGATGACCTTGCCGCCAAGACGCGCCAGCGCGACGACCGCCGGCTTGCCGAACCGGGGCTTAAATTCAAACACGCTGTCCTTGTCGGCGAATATCTTGATGATCTTGCGCATGTCGTAGACCTTTGTCCGCTTTTCCGGAAGAATATCCAGAATTGCGTCCTGATCCTGTGCCGCATCTTTCGCCGTCGCCACTTCCGGGGGCAGTTCCATATTGTGGTTCGGCATGTAGCTTAGGAAGGTGCGGATTTCATGTATGGCCTCTTCGTCCGTTTCGGTGAAGCGGTCGATGAGACCGGTGTAGTCGGCATGGATGCGCCATCCGCCGAGCTCCTCCAGATCAACTTTCTCGCCGATGGCCATGGATACCAGCCGGGGGCTCGATACCGACATGATTGAGCCCTTGCGCATCACGGCGAAATCGGAAATGCAGCAAAGCCATGCCGACGAGCCGAACGAGGTCCCGACCGCCGCCGCCGCCCATGGATTTTCACGGATACGGCGGAACTGGGTAGTGTCATTGCCGAGCGACATCCCCATGCCCCTGGATCCCATGGCGTCGGGCAACCGGGCGCCGGTGGATTCTCCAATGTGGACGAAGGGCATTCCCTTTTCCGTGGTGACCCGCCGGACATGACCCATCTTCTTGGAGTTGGTGGTGCTGGTCGATGCACCCTTGACGGTAAAATCGTTGAACACCACGCCGACATCGCGGCCGTCGATTTTGGCGAATCCGACGATCTTGCCATCGCGGGGGGTTTTCGACTCGTCCTCTTTGTACATGCCCGACGCGCCGAGCAACCCGGTTTCTATAAACGTGTCCGGATCGATCAGGGCTTCAAGGCGTTCCATGGCGTTGAGTTCGCCGTTTTCCGCACGCTTGGCGAGTTTCTTAGGTCCGCCCATCGCCGACGCTTTTTCACGCCGCTGATCCAATTGGGCTAGGAGTTCTTCATGAGACATGGCAGGGGTGTCCTTTTGTCATTTCTTCAGGCGGCGGCGAATTCCACGACGTCAATGGTGATATGATCAAGATGTTGTCTGTCGGGGCAAACATTTCTTTCTACGGTAATATCGGTATTGTGATCGGGGTCCTTCTTGCCGAGTATGCAATCCTTGTTGCGGTCAGAATTTATGGGAAGTGCCCATTTAGATCGCCCACGACCACGTAATCGGTAGTGCATAAGGTTTTAATTTCAGACACGTGAAACTTACTTAAGCAAGTGAATGTCCGCAATGGGTTGCCGCCAAAAGCGGACATAACAATACACCTTGGAATTGCCCTGCATTTCCCGCATTGTGATGTCGGCGGTTAGAACCGTGCACCGTATCGAATGCGGATTTCGCCTTCTCAACCGAACATGCCAGAGCGTCGAAATTTAGGGAAAATAGAGAAAACCGGTTACGAACTTCCTTGGGTGCCCGTTGACTCCGGCAACTTTAAAATGAGAACATTCCGCATCTTTAGAATCATAATCGTTGATAAAAAATAATAACCTGCTTTTTCCATAAAAGTGATTACAGGGAGGTTTTCACGATGTTTCGCTTCAAATTGACCAAAGTAACTTTAGCTACGCTGTGCGCCGTCTTCGGCCTCGGCGTTGTTCTGCCCGCCGCCTGGGCCTCGGAGAAAGACGGGAAATTCCCCAATAAAGCGATCCAGGTCGTCATCCATTCAAGTTACGGTGGCGGTACGGACACCACGGCGCGGATGATGATGGTCCGGTCGCGCCGCATCCTCGGCGTCGATATGCAGGTGGTCGCCAAACGCGGTGGCAGTGGGGCGAAGGCGCATCAGTATGCGGCGACAAAGGCGAAAGACGGCTACACGCTGCTGGCGCTGACCCAAACCCATCTGTACACCATCGCCCGCGGCAAGTCGGTGCTGAAGATCGATGACATCGTCGGCGTCGCTCGCGCCATGGACGATCCCACCTTTATCGTGGTGGGGGGTAAAAGCAAGTATAAGAACCTGGCTGATTTGGTCGCTGCCTCAAAGGATAAAGCGCTGAATTGGGGCGTCGCCCAGATCGGCGGCACCGAACACATCGGGCTGGCCACTTTCGCCAAGGCGGCGGGAATAAAATATAAGGTCATTCCCTTCGGCAGCGGCGCGCAAATGGTGCAGGCGCTGATGGCGGGCGGCATCGACGCCACTCTGCCGAACGTCAGCGAAGCCACCGAACAGGTCGGGGACGGAACCTTCCGCGCCGTGGCGGTCATGTCCAAAAACCGCTTGAAAGACTATCCCAAAGTACCGTCAACGTTTGAACTGGGCTACAAGGTCAAAACGTCGACGACGCGGGGATACTGGGTGCTAAAGGGAACGCCGCAGCCGGCCATCGATGCGCTTTCGAAGGGGTTGGTCAAGGCCATGAAGCACAAAGTCTTCGCCAACTATCTGAAGAGTGCCGGTCTGACCGTGGCGACCAGCGTCGCCGGACATAAGGTCTGGGACAAGCAGATCAAGGAAGAATACGCGATCGCGGCGAAGGCCCTAAAAGAGCTTGGGCTGGCCAAGTAGGGGTTCTTTCAGGAAATGAATGAGCAGCCGATCCCGGAAGAACGGGACATCGGCCCTGAGACGAGTGAGGTGCGGAAGGAAACTTTCGCATCGTCACTCGTCCATGGGCCGGACCTTGTACTGACGGTAATCATCCTGGCGTTCTGCGGTTTGGTCTATTACTGGACCTCGGAGTTTGAGGAGGTTCCTCATATACTAGCGCAGAACCTTCCGCCGGAATGGTTCCCGCAGTTGTTGTTGTGGACCATTATCGTGTTGACCGTGTCGCTTCCGTTCGAGCATCTTTTCTTGAAAACAGGCAAAAAAGAGCTCGACGAAGATCGCAAATCAAAGGTCCAGCCTATCGCTATTATCACGGCGCTGCTTTTGTTTGGCATCGTCGTCATGTTCGAGACCCTGGGCACGATCATTTCCATGATTTTGGTGTGCATCCTGCTGCCCCTGCTGTGGGGCGAACGCCGGTTAAAGATAATTTTTTCCTTCGCCATCATTTTTCCTTCGACCGTGGCGTTTGTGTTTTCCAATTTGCTCAAGGTTTATTTTGAACCAGGCATTCTCGCCCTGTTTCTGCCGTAGGAAATATCCATGGAACCCGTTATCACAGGCCTTCTTCTCCTCGCCGATCCCTTCAACTTTTTCCTCATATTCTGTGGCGTCGTGATCGGTGTTACGGTCGGGGCCTTGCCGGGATTGAGCTCCCCCATGGCTGTGGCTTTGTTGCTGCCGTTTACCATCGGCCTTGAACCCGTTGCCGCCATTGCCATGTTGGCATCGCTGTATTGTGCCGGCACCTTCGGCGGCTCCATAACGGCGATCCTGATTAATGCGCCTGGTGCGCCCCCGGCGGTGGCCACGGCGTTCGACGGTTATCCCATGGCGCAAAGAGGTGAAGCCGGCCGCGCCCTTGGCCTGGCCGCGGTGAGCAGCGTCACCGGGGGTGTTTTCAGTCTCGTTATCTTTCTTTTGGCAACGCCGATGCTGGCAAAAGTTGCGCTTAGTTTCAATCCCCCCGAATACTTTGCCTTGGCGGTTTTTGCCCTTTCCATGCTGGCTTCCATCAGCGGCAAGTCATCTATCCGCAATCTCATCGGTGGCACCGTGGGCGTCCTGATCAGCACCATCGGCATTCATCTGACCACCGGGGTCGAACGCTTTACCTTCGGCAGTCCTGAAATGAGCGACGGCATTCATTTTGTCGCCGTGCTCATAGGTTTATTCGCCATGGGTGAATTGCTCAATCAATCACAGACCTTGAAGGTGACGCTGGAACGTATCGAGTCTATCGTCGTAAAACTGCCGAGCCGGGCGGATTTCAACAGAGTCAAATGGACCATTCTTCGCTCATGCGGCCTGGGCACCTTTATCGGCATTCTCCCCGCCGAGGGCTCCACCGTGGCTGCCATCATGGGCTACAACGAAGCCAAACGGTGGTCTAAAAACCCAGAGGAGTTCGGCAAAGGGTGTCCTGAAGGTATCGCCGGACCGGAAGCCGCCAATAACGCCGCCGCCGGCGGTGCCATGGTGCCGACGTTGGCGCTCGGCATTCCCGGTAGCGGCACCACGGCGATTATCCTGGCGGCGTTGATCATGCACGGGTTCAGGCCGGGGCCGTACCTGATGAACGAGACGCCGCATTTCATTTACGCCATCTTCGGCGCCATGTTGATCGCCAACTTCATGTTCTTGGGAATTGGCTTGGCCGGTGCAAAACTTTTCTCGCGGATAACCTTAATTCCAAAAACGTTCCTGTGGCCGGCGGTCTTCGTTTTCTCGCTGGTCGGTGCGTATTCTTACAGCTCGTCCCTTTTTGATGTTTGGGTCATGCTGATCGCGGGAATTGTTGGTTTTGTTATGCGGCGTCATGGGTTCGGACCGGCGCCGCTGGTCATGGGTCTGATCCTTGGGCCGCTGGTTGAAGAAAGATTGTCACAATCGATGATCTTGTTCGATAACAACTGGTTGCGGTTTTTTGAAAGCCCCATCGTCAACCTGTTCTTTTTTCTAACGGCGCTCAGCCTTTTTTGGCCGCTAGTCAAGAAGCTCTACAACAAATTGTTCAAAGCGCAATAAAAAACGCCTTAGGATTCAACAATGAGCAGTTCCAGCCTTCCCCTCGGTGGCCAGGCCGCCATCGTCACCGGCTCGTCGCGCAATGTCGGGCGCGCCATTGCGCTGGCGCTGGCGGCGGACGGCGCCGCCGTCGTCGTCAACGCCCGGGCCGACGATGAGGGGGCGGACGCGGTCGTCGCCGAGATCATTGCTGAAGGCGGCAAGGCCATCAAGCACCTGGCCGACGTCACCGATGAGGCCGCCGTCGATGGCATGGCCAAGGCCGCCGTCGATGCCTTCGGCGGTCTCCATATCCTGGTCAACAATGCCGCCATCCGCCGCCAGCAATCCCTAGAATCCATGAGCCTGGATGAATGGCGCGCCGTCACCGCCGTCATTCTCGACGCCGCCTTCCTGTGCGCGCGGGCCAGCCTGCCCCATATGGTCGCCGCCGGTGGCGGATGCATCGTCAACATCGGCGGTATTTCGGCCCACTTCGGCGCCATCAACCGGCCCCACGTGGTTGCCGCCAAGGCTGGTGTGATCGGCCTGACCAAAGCCATCGCCGTCGATTATGCGGGCCGGAATGTGCGTGCCAACTGCGTCGTTCCCGGAACCATGGACACCACCCGGGGCGAAAACGCCCATCCCGTCGCTCCCCATCCGGGCGGCCACAATGCCCTGATCGACCGCCTCGGCACCCCGGAAGAACTGGCCGCCTGCGTCCGCTACCTGTGCGGTCCCGGTGCCGGATACGTTACCGGCCAGACCCTGCACGTCAACGGCGGGCGTTATTTGCCATGAGCGGGGCGGATCTTCCTCCGGCCGGTGATGCCGTCAGCGAACAATTCGCCGCCTGGGCCGCCGCGCTGGACCCTAAGGCGATCCCGGACGCGATTCGCGAAAAAGCGGCGCAATCGCTGCTCGATGTCGCCGGGCTGTGCCTGGCGGCGCGGGAACTGGATTACGTCCTGGCGGTTCGGGCCTCGACGGAAAGCGGCGGCGTCACCGCCATCGGCCATGCCGCCGCCCTGGACATGGCCGGCGCCGCGCTGGTCAACGGCACCGCCGCCCACGGCGAGGATTACGACGACACCTTCGAGGGCACGCCGGTCCATCCCGGCGCCGTCATCATTCCCACCGTGCTGGCGGCGGCGGAAGGGCGCGACCGTTCCGGCGCCGATGTACTGGCCGGAATTTGCGTCGGCGCCGAGCTGTTGTGCCGCCTTGCCGTCGTCGCGCCGACCGCCGTCCACCGGGCCGGCTTTCATCCGACCGCGGTCTTGGGCACCTTCGGCGCCACCGCCGCCGCGGCAACGACCATGGGCCTTGATGCGGTGCAATCCGCCAATGCGCTCGGTATCGCCGGCAGCATGGCGTCGGGGATCATCGAATATCTTGCCGAAGGAACCTCGACAAAACGCCTGCACCCCGGTTGGGCGGCGCAGTCGGGGTTGAAGGCGGCGCTGCTGGCGCAAAACGGTTTCGACGGCCCGCGCACCGTATTCGAAGGCCAGCACGGGTTTTTCTTCGGTTTTGCCGATCACTCCATCAGCCCCGATTTCGGCCACATCACCGATGGCCTGGGCGAGACCTGGCGAATGGCGGGGCTGGCCTTCAAGCCCTATGCCTGCGGCACCATGTGCCAGCCCTTCGTCGATTGCGCCATTCGCTTGGCCGCCGACGGCATCGATCCGGATCAGGTCGCCGGCATCGTTTGCAAGGTCGGCGAAGGCACCGTCCATCGCCTGTGGGAGCCGCTGGTGGAAAAGCAAAAGCCGACCACCCGGTATTCGGCCAAGTTCAGCGTGCCCTATTGCATCGCCGCCGGTTTTGTAGACGCCGCCGCCGGACTTGACCAGTTTTCCGAGTCCCGGATCGCGGACCCGAAGATTCTCGGCCTCGCCGCCAAAATCAGCTACCAGATTGATCCCGCCGATGAGTATCCGGCCAACTATTCCGGCCACCTGACGGTGACCATGGCCGACGGCAGCGTCCACGAAGCCAGCCAACCGCACCTCCGGGGCGGCGCCCGCGAGCCGCTATCGGCCGGGGAGCTTGGCGCCAAATACCGTGCCAACGCCGGCGTTGGAAAAATTCCCGATGACCTGGCCGGTGCGCTTAAAGCCTGGTGCGAAAGCGCATTCGACGCCCCGGACATGGGCGGGCTGGCCCGCTTCAGGATATAAGCTTCAGAATATAAAGTTCAGGGTACCGGGTGGTCGCCGCTGATCTGGGCCCGGAGCATGATCCGCCTAGCGGCTTATTGGTACTCAACACGGTGCTGGTATGTGGCTCAAGGGTGCTTACCTGCCTATCAAGATACTCATGTGGCCTGAGACGCTAGAGTATTGCTTGTCCCGAGAAGCACAGGACGAAAGTATCTCTGAAATTGTTTTTAGGTGCATAGAATATTTTGAAAATTCGGAAACTGGACCCATTACTGACTAAATTCATCCGAAAGCGATCCTTGAAAGTAAGCACCCTAACTAATGATCATCTACACGGTTATTGCGAATGTCTGCTTAGGGTCAAAAGCAGACCTTTTCCACTGAGGTGGTCCCAGAAAATCGGACAGTTGTTTAAGGTGTATTCCACCATTTAATGGAGGAATACG
>PVBE011652649.1_pt1 | contig 12806 bp, 8 predicted proteins | sample 1631181 | NCBI WGS metagenome assembly PVBE01 (sample SAMN08397723, study PRJNA350692) | Marine metagenome, whole genome shotgun sequencing project. | isolation source: water | place: Pacific Ocean | collected 2012-04
GATCTGGTCCCTGTGCTCAAAACTCCAGAACCCAACATACCCGACGAAAGCGGTCACGGCGATCAGTGCCAAGTAGCTGAACGGTAGCGGCACCCAGAAGCCCTGTGCTTTCAAGCCGCACAGGCCCCATCGAATATTGACGTGCGTGGTTTGAGTTGGAGACCAATCCGCACAAAACGCCGTTGACGAGCTCAAATCCGTAAATTGGGTACTCAAGGTATTTTGTTGATTAAGATCGGGAAAGAACAGAGACATGCCAAACAGCAACTCGCCCAACCCCAGCATGACTACACTAGTCAGGGCGAAGGCGGCTGCGGCTCCCCACCAGCGGCGAGCGATGAGATAAGGCAGCCCGACGACGAGGGGGAGATATTTGAACCAGGTGATATAGGCAATGAGACTACCCAGGGCGGGTCGGTTGTCGCGGAGAGCGGACCAGTACATCAACGACAGTGCCAGCAAGATGACGACTTCGAATTCACGTTGTGTGAGGGCTTGCAGCAGTGGGAAAAATAAGAAAGTGCTTCCATAGATCAGCAGTCTCCTGCTGACAGCGTCGCCCTCGGAAAGGAAGTCGAATGACTTCGAAATCACCCAACAGGTGAGCAGGATGAGTCCGACATAGACGACAAGTAATAAGCGAGCGATCGCCGCATAGGAGTCGAGAAACACTATCGGATACAGCGTAAGGAACTGCGTAGGTCCGTAGGTGTAAGTTTGCCTGGCCTGGACGGAGGCGAGGTCCGGACTGTTCCACAGCGTGGGGTTGAGGCCCTCGGCATACGGCCCAGGCAGCGTCTCCGCAAAATCCCCATAGGTCACGGCTGTCACCCCAGAGGCCACTACACCTGCGAAGCGAATGATGGCAAAGGCCAGGACAAGACAAACGATCAGGCGACCGAACGGGATCCGTTTCATTTGGTGTCCATTTCTTCGTGACAACCACGATGTCGATATAGACGCCGATCCTACTGCTGACTGGTGGAGGGTTCAACGTGATTGAGGCGCGTGTCACTTTCTCTCCGAGCTTCATCAACTCGTTCGCCACCGCCCTTCCTGCATGACTTGGAGCACCCTTCTGGAGTGATCCGCGTATCGTCCGTTTCGGTGTTTAGGTTGAGAGTAGAGGTAGGATGATTCCTAGTAACACTGCGAGGGCAATCAAGGTGCCGGGAAAATACTAAACGGGAGGAATAGATCGCAAATCAGGCAGGGAACATGGTGAGAAGCATTTTAAAAGCTCTCTCGGCATGCAGGGCGTGAGGAGCGTTCGCCGGCATAAGAACCCACTCTCCCTCCGCCGCCCGGACTTCCCGACCGCCGATAGTCAGGACGCCTTCCCCATCCAGTATCTGAACCAGCGCATCGAAGGGCGCTGTGTGTTCGCTCAGGCCCTGTCCCTCAGAAAACGCGAATAGCGTGAGCGTTCCCGTTTTCTGGTTGTACAGGGTTTTGCTGACCACCGAGCCTGCGGCGTATTGAACCTGATCCTTCATACGAACGGCTGTGGCAGGTTTTAGATTTTCCTCGGTCATAGCAGTCCTCTAACGCCGACGATGTTGCTGAAGAGCTAGAGTCTACCGCTGACTGGTGGAGGGTTCAACGGGATTTCGGCGGTCTGTCACTCGCTGATCGGTAGCCTGGCGACGGTTGTCTGGCGGCGCACTCGCGAGCGTCTGTCGGCAACCTCCACAGTCGGATCCTGAACCCACCGGCGAGCGTCGAATTGATCCCGATATGACCTAAATCATATGAGGATCAACAGCATAGCGATAAACAATGTTCTGGGGGCGCGGTTGGAATTCAGGAGGGTCACGTCACTCGCGCAGGTTCGGCTTTTCCGCTGCGCACCACTGCTGTTCGCACTCGCCCTTGCGGTCGCCTGCGGCCCAGCTCCTGACACCGACACCGAGCCGGGGCTGATCGATCTCTCTCTGGAACCGTCCGAATTGCTGCCAGATTCGGTGGCGCTCCAGGACCTCGGCCAGCTCACCTACGACAAGGAGTGCGTCGCCTGCCACGGAGCAGACGGCGACGGATTGGGCGAAGCCGCCTATCTGCTCTACCCGCGGCCACGCGATTTCACGACAGGACGATTCCGCTTGATCTCGACGTGGGACGGCGTCCCCACCGACGACGACCTGTTCCGGACGATCTCGCGCGGCATGCCTGGCTCCGCAATGCCGTCGTGGGCTCACCTGACTGAAGAAACCCGCTGGGGGCTGGTGCACTACCTCAAGACATTCCTCGAACGACCGATCGTCATCGAAGAGCCTACCGAGCCGGCGTCATTCGGCAACCCCGGCACGGGCATCATTGCAATTCCACCCGAGCCGGAATTTACGCCAGAGGCCGAAGCTCAAGCGCGCGAACTCTACGGGAAGGGCTGTGCCCCATGCCACGGCGACACCGGCAAGGGCGACGGCGCGCAGGAGCAGGTCGACTCGAAGGGTCTGCCGACTCGGCCGCGCGACCTGACACTCGGCGTGTACAAAGGCGACCCCTCACCCGAACAGGTGTACCGCCGCTTGGTCGCCGGGCTCCCCGGCTCGCCGATGCCGCAAAGTGGATATCTCCACGGTGACGACGCATGGAATCTCGTGCACCTGATCCGATCGATGTCGAGCGACGAGCAACGGGCCAAGGTCGAGATGAAGAAGTTCCGGGTCGTCGCCACCCGCGTGCCGGTACTGCCTGAGCATCCGGATTCAGGCGTCTGGCGGAGCGCACCTACCGTGAACCTCCACCTCATGCCGCTCTGGTGGCGGACAGAACGCCCCGAGGAGATCACCGTCAAGGCGGTGCACGACGGTCAGCAAGTCGCGATGCTGTTGAACTGGTCGGACACGACTCAAGATACCACGGCCATTCGGCCGCAGGACTTCCGCGACGCCGCGGCGATCCAGTTCGCCCTGAATGAAGACCCGCCATTCTTTGCCATGGGTCAGTTGGGTGACCACGTGAATATCTGGATGTGGAAGTCCGAGCGTCAGGCTGATCTGGAACCGGCATACCAGGACCTGGAGAAGGTTTACCCAAACATCGGGATCGACTCCTATCCCAACCTGCTACGTTCACCACTTGAGCAGCCGATGCGAAACGCGCTGACGCTGGAATCGGATCCACGATTCGTCACCGCGTGGGGAGCGGGCAACATCGTGGCGGACCCAACGCGAAACAGCGCCGTCGAGGATCTGACCGCCGAAGGCTTCGGCACCTTGCGAGCCCGGCCGGCGTTCGACCAGACTGTCTCGGCTACCGGCGAATACGAGACCGGCTCGTACCGAGTGCAGTTCACCCGGGATCTCGATACCGGCAAGAACGAAGCCGTGAGGCTCAGACCCGGGTCGCGAACGTCCGTGGGGTTTGCGGTGTGGAACGGCAGTGCCGGCGACCGGGATGGCAAGAAGTCGATCACCATCTGGCAGGAACTGTACATCGAGCCGTAGACGGACCGGAGAATGACGTCATGAGCAAAGACAAGCATCCGCTCCCAGATCCTGCCCCAGGCGAACCGACGCCGTGCGGCGTACCGCGCCGCTTGTTCCTGCAATGGATGGGCATCGGCACCGCCGGGTCGGTGCTGGGACTTGAGGCTGCGTGCACGTTCCTGGAGCCCACCGACGACGGCAATCCCCTCGGGCGCACTGTCTCGCGGAACTGGGAGACGATCTACCACGACCAGTACCGGTACGATTCGATGTTCGACTGGGTATGCTCGCCCAACGACACCCACGCGTGCCGTATCCGCGCCTACGTTCGCAACGGCATCGTCGTTCGAACCGGATCGACCTACGATTATCAGGACTACGCCGACCTCTACGGTAACCACGCGACAGTCAACTGGAATCCCCGGCAGTGCGCGAAAGGCTACACCTTCCACCGCGTTCTCTACGGACCCTATCGGTTGCGCCACCCGATCGTCCGGAGAGGCTGGAAGGCCTGGGCCGAGGCGGGATTCCCCGAGCTCACGCCGGAGCTGAGGTCGACGTATCTGTTCGACCGGCGCGGCGACGACGAGTTCATCCAAATTTCGTGGGAGGAAGCGTTTCGGAACATCGCCCGAGCGCTCGAGTCCATCGCCCGCACGTACTCCGGGAACGAGGGTGCCGAACGGTTGCGCGCGCAGGGGTATCAGCCGGAAATGGTCGATGCCATGGGCGGCGCCGGCACCCGGACAATCAAGATGCGAGGCGGGATGGGCCTCCTGGGCGTGCTGGGCAAGTATGGCATGTACCGGCTGAACAACTCGCTGGCCCTGCTCGACGCCCAAGTTCGAGGGGTTGGACCGGACGAGGCCAGAGCGGGGCGGAACTTCTCGAACTACACCTGGCACGGCGATCAAGCGCCCGGTCATCCATGGGTGCACGGCCTGCAGACGTCCGACTGTGACTTCAACGACCTCAGGTTCTCGAAGCTCATCATCATGGATGGGAAGAATCTGGTCGAGAACAAGCTGCCCGATTCGCACTGGTTCATCGAGTGCATGGAGCGCGGCGGCAAGATCGTCGTGATCGCACCCGAGTACAGCCCGCCAGCCACGAAAGCCGACTACTGGATCCCGATCCGCCCGCAGACCGACGCGGCACTGTTCCTGGGCATCACGCGCTTGCTCATGGAGCGCCGGCAGTACGACGAGGACTTTGTCAAGCGGTTCACAGATTTCCCCCTGCTCGTCCGCACCGACACCTTGAAACGGCTGCGCGCGAGCGAAGTCTTCGCCGACTATCAGAGTTCGCTGGCGGCAGACGGGCCGTCCATGACGGTCCAGGGGCTCACCGCCGAACAGCACGAGCAGCTTGGCGACTACGTCATCTGGGACGAGCAGGCTGATGAACCTCGGGCGCTCACGCGCGATGACGTCGGTGACACGATGAGCCAGAAGGGTCTGTCGCCGGCGCTGGAGGGGAGCTTCCAGGTCACACTGGCCGACGGTCAATCCGTCGAGTGCATGACGCTGTGGACGATGTACGAGACCCACCTGCGCGACTACGACTTGGACTCGGTCGTCGAAATCACCTCCGCGCCCAGGGAACTGATCGAGCAATTGGCCGACGACATCGCCACGATCGCTCCGGTGGCGATCCACCAGGGCGAGGGGATCAACCACTGGTTCCACGCCACCGAAATGAACCGGGCCGCGTATCTGCCATTGATGTTGACGGGCAACATTGGCAAGCCCGGCGCAGGGAACCACACCTGGGCGGGCAACTACAAGGCGGCGATCTTCCAGGGTTCAGCCGAGACCGGCCCGGGCTTCAAGGGCTGGGTCGCCGAGGATCCGTTCCAGCTCAATCTCGACGAAACGGCGTCGGGCAAGGACGTCGTGTACACCGGCTACTCGAAGGATGAAGAGCCGGCCTACTGGAACCACGGCGACAAGGCGCTCATCGTCGATACACCGCGCTACGGCAGAAGGAACTTCACCGGCGAGACGCACATGCCCACGCCCACGAAGGCGTTGATCTTCAACAATGTCAACCTGATCAACAACGCCAAGTGGGCCTACGAGATGATCAAGAACGTCAATCCGAAGGTGGAGCTGATCGTCTCGATGGACATCCAGATGACGGCGTCGATCGAGTACTCGGACTTAGCGCTCCCTGCAAACTCCTGGCTCGAGTTCGAGGACGTCGAAGTGACCGCGAGCTGCTCGAATCCGTTCCTGCAGATCTGGAAGGGTGGCATCGCACCGGTCTTCAACAGCAAAGACGACCTGACGATCCTCGCTGGAATCGGCAAGGCGCTGGGCGACGTGACCGGCGACACGCGCTTCGTCGACATGTTCAAGTTCGAGCACGAGGGCAAGCGGTCGATCTATCTGCAACGGCTGCTCGACACGTGCACGACGACAGCCGGCTATAGCCTCGACGACATCATGGCCGGCCGCTACGGACCGCCGGGCGGTGCCTTGCTCTTGTTCCGGACCTACCCGCGCATTCCGTTCTACGAGCAGGTGGCCGACAACCAGCCGTTCCACACCGATACGGGGCGGATGCACGCCTACTCCGACATCCCCGAGGCGATCGAGTATGGGGAAAACTTCATTGTCCATCGTGAAGGTCCCGAAGCGACCCCCTATCTGCCGAACGTGATCGTCAGCACGAACCCGTACGTTCGGCCGGACGACTACGGCATCTCACAAGGCGCAGAGCACTGGGACGACCGGACGATCCGAAACGTGAAGATGGGGTGGGGAGCGGTCAAGGACACCGAGAACTTCCTCTGGGAGCGAGGCTTCCAGTTCTACTGCCTGACGCCGAAGACCCGCCATCGTGTGCACAGCGGTTGGTCCAACGTTGATTGGCACATGTTGTACGACTCGAACTTCGGCGACCCGTACCGCTTGGACAAGCGCGCACCCTGCGTGGGCGAGCATCAGCTGCACATGAACCCGCAGGCCGCACGGGACCTGGATGTCAACGACGGCGACTATGTCTACGTGGACGCCAACCCGGCGGATCGGCCCTACATCGGCGCCCAGCCGGACGATCCATTCTATCGTGTCGCCCGCTGCATGCTGCGCGTGAAGTACAACCATGCGTACCCCTACAACATCATCATGATGAAGCACGCGCCGTTCATCGCGACCGAGAAGAGCGTTAGGGCGCACGAGACGCGGCCGGACGGACGTGCGCTGTCAGCCAACACCGGGTACCAGGCGAATCTCAGGTATGGGTCGCAGCAGTCGATCACGCGCAATTGGCACATGCCGATGCACCAGACCGACTCCCTGTTCCACAAGTCGAAGGTGTACATGAACTTCATCTTCGGCGGCGAGGCGGACAACCACGCCATCAACACCGTACCGAAGGAGACGCTGGTGCGGGTGACGAAGGCGGAGGACGGTGGCATGGGGGGCCGCGGTGTCTGGGCGCCAGCCACGACCGGTTACACGCCCGACAACGAGAGCGAGTTCATGCAGCGCTATCTGGCGGGTGAATTGATCAGGACGACCTAGCATGCCCTACGACGAGCCAGAGCCGGATGATCCGCAGGTGCTGGTCGGTGTGACCGTACCGGGCGACGCAGAGTCGGCCCGCGAGATGGCCGCAGCATTTGCCGACGAATTTGCCCGGATGGGATTCGGTCGACGCCAGATCCTGGCGCTCTTTCGCAGCCCACGCTACGCGGGCGCGCATGATGCGCTGGCCCGCCTGGGCGACGTGGAGGTTGCTCGTGTCGTCGATGAGAGCCTTGGGGTCTGGGGGCAGGTCCGGCTCGCAGTCGAGGATGCGCCAACCGCTCCAGGCTCCGCGGCAGACGCGGGGCCGGTCGACTCAGGTCGATTCCTGAAGGTGCTGAAGTAACGAAAGGACCGCCATGCCAAAAGTCAACAACTGGCAACTCGGCCGGGACATGGGTTACGTCTACGACGCCAAGTACCCGGCGCGGCAGTTTGCCTTTGTCTTCAACATCAATCGGTGCATCGCCTGCCAAACCTGCACGATGGCGTGCAAGTCGACCTGGACCTTCAGCAAGGGCCAGGAACACATGTGGTGGGCCAACGTCGAGTCGAAGCCGTACGGTGGCTATCCGCAGTCCTGGGACGTGAAGATTCTTAGAATGCTCGAAGAAGCCAACCCCGGCGAACAGCGTTGGTCCGAGCCGGCATCGGCCGACAACGGTCAGCCCTACGGTCAATACGACGGTCAGACGATCTTCGAAGCCGCCGAACAGACACTCACGCCCGACAGCGCGCGCGTGCTCGGATATCTGCCGGCCGACGAAGAATGGAACTCCCCTAATATCTACGAGGATAATCCTGTCGGCGGTCGCGGCGTCCGGGACCGGTTGCACGAGACCGGCGAGCAGTTGCCGATTCACAACACCTGGTTCTTTTATCTGGCGCGAATCTGCAATCACTGCTCGTATCCGGCCTGCCTCGCCGCGTGTCCGCGCAAGGCGATCTACAAGCGGCCCGAGGACGGCATCGTCTTGATCGACCAGGAACAGTGTCGAGGCTACCGCAAGTGCGTCGAGGCCTGCCCTTACAAGAAGGCGATGTACCGGGGCAATACGCGTACAACGGAGAAATGCATCGCCTGTTATCCGCGTGTCGAGGGCACCGACCCCGAAAGCGACGGTCAGCCGATGGAGACGCGCTGCATGGCTTCGTGCATCGGACAGATCCGGATGCAGGGGCTGGTCCAGCTCAATGATGACGGCAGCTGGGCCGAAGACCGGCAGAACCCGCTGTACTACCTCGTGCACGTGGCGAAGGTGGCGCTGCCGCTCTATCCGCAGCTCGGGACCCAACCGAACGGCTACTACATCCCGCCACGCTGGGTGCCACGCCCGTATCTACGACAGATGTTCGGACCCGGTGTCGATGAGGCGATCGAACGCTACATCAATCCGGACCGGGAGCTGCTCGCCGTTCTTCAACTCTTCCGCCGGTCGAACAAGATCATCTTCCGATACGAGTTCGAGGAGGGACCCCAGGTCTACGAAGGCACGCTGCGCGGCAGGCCGGTCACCCTGTACAACGACACCGTTATCGCGTTCGGAAGTGATGGGAACGAGTTGTTCCGGACCACGGTCGAAGAACCGCTGCACGTCAGGCCGGAACAGCATGCGAACTCGATCTAGCGGGATGGGTCCGCGATGAGCACGGCGGAGATGCACGCCGTCCGGGACGATTGCGGGTTCGAGATCGATACGGCGCTCGCACGGAGTGTGATCTACGATGCCCTGACCGAGGGGTTTCGGCCTCCCACCGCGGACACGCTTCGTACACTTACCTCTGGTGACGCGCTCGCGACGCTGCGGGCCGCCACCGCCATGCTCGATACGCAGTCGTCGTCATCACCTGAGCCGATTCTCCCGGCCGTGTTGCGCCTCGCTGAGGTCGCACATTTCACTCCCGAAATGATCTTGGATAGCTACCAGCGATTGTTTGGGCACACCGCACGCGGTGTCGTCTGCCCGTTCGAAACGGAGTACGGCGGGTCTGACAGCGCGTTCCGACAACCGCAGGAACTTGCCGATATCGCCGGCTTCTACCTGGCGTTCGGCCTGCGTCAGAAGGCCGAGATTGAGGAGCGCGTCGATCACATCGGCTGCCAGTGCGAATTCATGGGATTCCTCGGCCGCAAGGAAGCCCTGGCGCTCGAGCGCGGCCGCACGTCGACCGCTGTTGAATCCGCTTCAGATCATGAGATGCTCGAGGAAACTCGGCGCACCAGTAAGATGTTTCTTCGCGACCACATCGGCCGGTTCGGCCGTGCGTTCGCGTCCCGACTGATGAGCGCCGACCCGGAAGGATTGTACGGCCGGTTCGGTGGTGTTCTCTTCCGACTCATCAGCATCGAGTGTGAGCGGTGGGGCGTGGCAATTGGATCGCCAACCCTCGAACTGCGGTCAACAACCGAGAGTGATGCCCCGATGGCCTGCGGAACCGCGCCGGAGTTGATCCAAATTCAGCGCCCGACGTAGCTACTAGACAGCTGTCCCACCTACGCATCGACGATGGAACCGCACAGATCGACCGACTGGGACGAGGACGCCAGGACGGTACCCATCGGGCACGCCAAGCTCGGCGCCTACTCGATCCGCTACGACAGTCGACTGGTCGAAGAGGCGGTCATTCGAACGGTCAAGGGATACTCGCCTGCTGAGCGGCAGCAGTTTCATCAGCAACGCGAGGCGATCTACACGGAGCGTGACCCGGACGCGCGTGAGAGTCGTTTCCAGCAACTCCACGCCGAGTGGTTCGTCAGGGTCGGGTTGCAGGCGCCGTTGGAGTCGCTCCTATCTGAGCGCGCCGCCCTGATCGACGCGACCCAAGACTGCTTGGTCGTGCCGGCCAGGATCCGCTCCGATGAGACCGCCGACCTGTACGATTGCCGGTTGCGCCAACCGGACGATGTGCGAGACGCGGGCGATTCGATCAGCCAGGAATCCGGAAAACGTCTCGTTGTGCGGATCCGTAGCGAAACGCTGGCCGACCCGAAGGCCCTGATGGCATTACTGCAGCACGAACTGATGCACGTGACCGACATGGTCGACGTGAAGTTCGGCTACGAGCTCGAGTTGCCGGCCTCGGACGCCGGGCCGTCATACGACAACATCCTCAGGGACCGATATCGGGCCGTGTGGGACAGTTGCATCGACGGACGCTTGTTCAGACGACGTCTCGTCTCGGTCGAGGCGCGGACTCGAAGGCTGAGGGAATTCGCGCGCGCGTTCCCGATGCTCGGCGCGCGTACCGAACAGAGTTTCGACAGGTGGTTTAACGAGGCACAACCCACTCACGCCGCGATTGTCGCCTTCGTTCAGGAGCCCAGGGGGGCCGGCGAGAGTCAAGGACCGGTAGTCGACGGCCGCTGCCCGATCTGCCGGTTTCCCAGCCCCACCCTGGATCCGAATCCCGGGCGTCTTTCAACCGGCGCGGTCGCGGCGCTGCAGCATGGCCATCCCGCCTGGACCCCAGAGCAGGGGTTGTGCGTGCAGTGCGGTGACCTGTACGAAGCCCGATCACTTAACATCGCCGCGGCGAACCCGTGAGAATCAAGATCGATGATCGCCCGCGTGTACCGGAGTTGTTGCCGCCTTCATTCCCGAGACGCCTCTCAAGGTGGCGGCCAGTGTATGCGTTGACGGTCGATAGACTCCTGACCCACACGCTTGGCAAAACTTCGCGTGATCAGGCACCTCAGTCCCACAACTGATGCAGTGCGTAGGTGTCATAGCAGTCCTCTCACGCCGACGATGTTGCTGGAGGACTCGATTCTACCGCTGACTGGTGGAGGGTTCAACGGGATTGAGGCGACGTAGGCCGCCCCGCGTTCCTGCGGGCTGCGACGAAGAGGGCGAGGGAAGCGAGCGCCAGCCCCCAGCCGAACCAGTCCCAGAAGCGCGTGTAGAGCGTCCGCTGCGAGGCGATAAAGGTCTTCCCGACGATCACGCCCGGTTCGTTGATCGCCCCTTCGGCGGTGATGCGTCCATAGGGATCGATCACCAGCGAGAGACCGTTCACCGTGCCGAGTCCGAAGGCCAGGCGATGCTCGGCCGCACGGAAGACGGCGTCCGAGGCGTGGAACGCCGGGAACCACGGCGTCCCCTCGAAGTCGTTGTCCATCGGGAGCAGCACCAGCTCCGCGCCGGCCCGCGCCAGCTCGCGCATGATCCAGAGGCGGTGGACGTCCCAGCACACAGCGATCCCGACCCGCGCGTGGGGTTTCTCGAAGACCGGGAACGAGTGGGGACCCGCCGCGAACCCCTGCTTCGCCTCGCCGCTCGTGATGTTGATCTTGGCGCGGCGCCCGACCTCGCTGGCTAGCGCGCCCAGCCGGCCGATCAGCTCCGGATCGTCGATGTCGCTGAACTCGTTCTCGGGCCACACGACGAAGTCCGGCCGCCGATCCTGGGTCGAACGCGTCAGCGTGGCATTCACGTCGAAGATGGAGTGGGATCTCTCGGGGTCGGTCACGAAAAAGCCGGCCAGCTCGCCTAGCGCCCCGATCGCAGGATCGGCATCCACCATGTCCGTAGTGGCGGCAATCCGAATGCGCTCCGCGGGGGCATCCAGAAGCGAGAGCCAGCCCCAGCCCACACACCCCGCGACCACGATCAGGCCAGCGGCGGCGGCTCGGAAGGGCGGGGTGCCAGCGGCGATGCCCCGCCAGCGGAGCAGCAAGCTCGCCAGAGACACGTTGGCCAGCATCACGGCAAAGCTGAGCCCCGGGAACCCCGTGATGCCGAGGATCTGGAGCGCTGCGGGCGAGCGCCACTGGCTCTTGGCGAGCAGGACGAACCACCAGTTCTCCACTCCCGGCGCAGTGAACTTGCCAAACTCGACGGCCGACCAGAGGACGGGCAGCGCCAGCAGCGAGAGCGCGCCTCGCAGCCGACCTTGCAGCCATGCACCCCCCTTGGATGATCCCCGCGTAGAAGGTGCCGACCGCGACGATCAGGAACCAGCCGAGCGCCGGCGAGAAGATCATCGGGTACCAGTTGTGGACCGCGAACGACCAGACGAGACCGAAGGGAAGTGCGATCAGGTAGACGCTCAGGGGGCGCTGTCCGTGGATGGCGACCAACAGCGGAACCAGGGCCATCCATCCGAGGAGCGGGACGTCGAAGTTCGGCATGGACGCGCCCAGCAGCAGGCCGGAGAGCACCGCCAGGCCGAGGCGAAGCCTCACGGAAAGTCCAGTCTTCGCCAGCGTGTCTTGCTTGCTCGAAGTGCTGAGCGCTTGCATCGAAGTCACCTCTTGGCCGTTCGGCTAGGAGTCGGTGTCGCGAGAAGGCTCGCCTGCACTCGCGACCGCCACGTCGAGTGCGTAGGCGGCCAGCGCCCCGGAGATCATGGCGGCCTCGACGCCGACGATGTTACTGGAGAGCTAGAGTCTACCGCTGACTGGTGGAAGGTTCAACGCCGAAGGGATGGGAATAATGGCACTTGTAAGAGTGGAAAAACTAATAGGAACTTTAAATGAAAAGGGAATTCTAGGACAAGATTACAAAGAAGAGTAATTCTTTGGTCAATATCGCCTGAACCGTGTAAGGTTAGACGTGTTCTCGGTGGGTATTAGCTTTTAGCCACAGGTTGGTTGCCTCGGAGGTAGAGAGATCTTTTCCTTAGTGTTGGCGTTGATCACTGCTGTTGTTGTTTCACAGATCGCTATCTTTATCACAACAATCTACCTGCACCGAAGTGTTACACATCGTGCGGTCACGCTGCATCCAACTGTAGCACTTGTTTTTCGAATGGGGCTATGGCTAACGACTGGCATTGTCGTCAAGCAGTGGGTAGCTGTTCATCGTAAACACCACGCGTTTTCTGATGAGGAGGGCGATCC
>PVBE011206092.1_pt1 | contig 12805 bp, 8 predicted proteins | sample 1631181 | NCBI WGS metagenome assembly PVBE01 (sample SAMN08397723, study PRJNA350692) | Marine metagenome, whole genome shotgun sequencing project. | isolation source: water | place: Pacific Ocean | collected 2012-04
AGTTTCTCCGTTTGGCGATGGAGGGTGACTGGTTCCGGGCCATGGCGCCGCTCATCCGCGCGGTCGCCGCACACGTAGACGGGTCGGTCGCCCGCGTGATGTGGGTCGCCGTGGAGATCCTCGAGGCCGAGACGCGCGAAGAGATGGCCGCGGTGCTGGAGGACTCGCTGGTGCCCGCGACCACCTACCTCGAGAAGCGAGTCGGGCCCATGATCTCCGTCGGGGCGCGGGTCGGACTGACCGGCGGATACGAGCTGGTACTGGATGATACCAGGACCAGCAACGGCACCCGGTTGGGGGTGTCCGCGCCCATCGGGGTCGGGTTCAGCTGGCCCATCGGAGGTCAGAAACGTGGCACGTTCGAGGTCCTGGTCGGGGTGCTCGATATCGGGGCGGTGATGGACTGGCGGGTCGACGATCCCGACGGCTCGACGGAGAGCACCGAGGACGACGTAGACCAGGAGGCGCCGCTCGAGCTGGCAGCGCTGGTCGCGCCTTCGGGGTCCATTCAGTTCGGGCTCGGCAGAACGCCCCTGGTCCTCGCGTTGGGGTGCGCGTACCATCCGGCCGGCCGTGGAGAGGCCGACTCCGGCTTGGTCGACGACGCCGTCCGGTTCTCGGCGACGCTCGGCCTCGACGTGCCACTGTGGAGGGTCTCGTCGTATTGATCCCCGTCGTCGCCGACGACCGTCCACGGGAACTCCGCGAGCACATCCTGGTCGATTGCGACGGCTCGTCTCCAACGGTCTTCGCCGGTGCGCCGGAAGCCTGCGACGGTGCCGGCACGCACTCCGATGGACGCGACGACGCGGAGCTCGAACTCGATACGGACGTCATGAAGTGCGGGTCCGGCACACCGGTGCCGTTCGGATTCGAAGCGGGAGCGCCGTGCAGATGCTTCGGCGCAGGTTCGAGTCCGTCGGCCCACGGCCCCTCTCCACCGCCAGCACTGCCCGCGCCCCTTCGTGGCTCAGCATCATCCCAAGGGGTGGTGCCACCAGCGCATGACCGGCTTGGGACCCGGTCGGTCGACCAACTCGTACTGCCAGAGCGCGGGGACCAGGTTGGGCGGGTCGCCGTCGAGGTAGACCTCGATCAGCGCACCCGGCTCGACCTTGGCCAACGCCAGCCATCTCGCACCGCCGCGGGGCATCGGCGAGTGCTCGTGCTCGAGGACGCACACCGGGAAGCGGGCCCGATCGCCCGGCCGCAATCCCCGCCTCCACCCGTATCTGCGCCGCACGATCCCGACGACCGACACCTCACCGTTGTCGACGATCTCCCCCTCGACGGATCGAATCTCGACGACCACGTGAAAGGGTGCCAGCAGCCGCGCAACCCGGTATCTGGTCGGCCTGAGCGCCACGTCTTTCTCCCGCAGGTGCAGGGGCGGTTCGGGGGGCGTTGCTCAGTCCAGGCGCTTCCGCAGCATGTGGAACCAATTGCCGGTGATGGCCGTGAAGCACAGCCGGGCGCCCAGCATCGCTCCGGAGAAGCCCATCGAGAGGATATCCTGGCCCGTCAGATACAGGTTCTTCACCCGCGTCTTCGGGCGCAGCCAGTGGGTGTGGACCGTGAACCGATCCGCGCTCGGTTCGAGCCCCAGAGAGCAGGCCTCCCACGCCCATGGGTTGCAGCCCACGGGGGCGCCGGCGCGGACCACGGCCGGGGTCTTGTCCTTCAGCGCCGGGATCGCGCGATGCATGATCGCCGTCAGATGGGCTTCGACATCGGCGCGGAACTGGTCGGCAAACTCCGGATCCTCCCGGGTCCTCTCCACCCATGGGTAGGGCACCTCGGCCAACACGACGACGGTGCTCTTGCCCGGGTAGCGCTGGCCGTGCGACGGGTCACGCGCCGAGGGGCACAGCACGTAGGTGCCCATGCCCGAGAAATCCATCTGCGCCTTGTAGCGCCCGTCGGTGGCGGGAATGTCGTAGCTCGGGATCTCCCAGAAGATCTGCTTCGGCAGATCGATGTCCTCGTCGTAGCCCACCATGAGGTACAGGTGAGCGACGCTCGGCCGCAGGGACTCGAACTTCTGCGGATACCCGTGGCGCTCGGAGACCTCGCGCGGCAGGAGCTCCGTCAAGGTGGTGTGGGCGGACGCGTCGCTGATCACCATCGGCGCGCGGATCGTGCGGCCGTCGTGGAGCTCGACACCCACGGCGGTGTTGCCCTCCACCACGATCTGCTTGACCTTGCAGCTGACCGCGAGTTGGCCGCCCGCCGCCTCGATCACCGGGATGATGCACTCCGGGATCTGCCCGGAACCGCCCACCGGGAAGTACGCCCCGTGGCGGTAGTGGAACAGGTTGACCGCGTGGAACGCGAAGGGCGACTGGTCCGGGGTGCGCCCGTGGTTGCCGTACATGTAACAGAACAGCGAGGAGAGCTTCTCCGACATGCCCAGCACATTGCGGAACACGTGCTCCGTCTTCTGGAACATGTACGACCGCCACTTGCCGCCGAACACCTTGTAGAAACCCTCGCGGATCGCCAACGGGATCCACTCTGGCAGCAGCTTCGTGACCGCCCACGCCCAAAGCGAGCGCTCGATCTGCTCTTCGAGCGCGTAGTAACGCCGGATCTTGTCTCCCTCGCCGGGGAACTTCTCGCCGAGCCACTCGATGTTCTTCTCCGGGCTGGAGAACCACCGGTACTCGTCCTTTCCATCGTCGTAGTGGCAGATCTCGTGGTCGTCGGGCATCTTCGCCCAATCCAGGTTGCCGCCGCTTACGTAGTCGATGGTCGGACGATTGATCCCGCGGCCGATCGAGGCGTCCATGTCGCCGATCGAGTCGATGCCGCTCGGCCATTCGAAACCTTCGATCTCGTGGTTGTGCGTGCAGCCGCCGGGCACCGCGTTGCCCTCGAGCAGCAGCACCCGCCAGCCCTTCTTCTGAGCCAGGATCGAAGCGATCGACATACCGCCGATCCCGGACCCGATCACGATGGCGTCCGGGTCATTGATGAGCGTGTCCGGTGCGGCGTACTTGTCGCGCGCGCGGCGACTTTCCGTGAGGAACGGAACGGTCGTCTTTCCCACGAGACCTCCTTGGGTGTGTCGGTACGCTTGCCACGGGTTTCCCATGGGCGCAACGACCTCGGGTCTCCGGCCGAGCTCCGGAGACGAGGCGCCGGTGCTCCGGCGCGACACCAACCCCAGCAGCGGTTGCCGCGTCGGCTCCTCCTTGCCGCCGCCCCGCAGCCCCGCCGGATTCCCAAGTCCCCGCCCGGTCTGCGTTCAGCAACCTCGACTCGCTCGCTCGAGCCTATGCCCGGCCGGTATCAACAGGGGTGCCCATCGGGACACCTGCACCGGACCCCCCTCCCCGAATACCATGGCATCCCAACAGCGGAGTTCTCGCGTTCGTGCCCACACCCGGCCCGCAACGCCCTCCCGACCCTTCGCGCCTGTGCCCCCAACGCGCCCTTGCCCCCTCGGGCCTCCGCGCCTGTGCCCCTTCGTGCCTTTGCACCTTTGCGCCTTTGCGCGAACCCCTCCCGCCCCCGCCCCCCCGCGGCTTCGCGTCACCCACCCGACCCCTGGAAGAGGAACATGCTTCGCATCCACACCGTCCTGATCACGCTCCTGATCACCGCGCTCGCCGCCTGCGGGACGAATCCTGGCTCCACGGGCACCGGCTCTGACGCGGGCACCGAAGACGGCCGCTCCGGGCACGGAGAAACCGGTCTCGACGCCAGCGCAGACGTCGCGATGGACGACGGTAGCGACGCGCCCGCCGACACGGCGACCGACGCACCCGCCGACACGCCGAGCGACGCGGGCGGTGATGCGCCGATCGACATGGGCAGCGACGCGCTGATCGACACGGGCGGCGACGCGCCGATCGACACGGGCGGCGATGCGCCAGGCGATGCGGGTGGCGACGCGCCGATCGACACGGGCGGCGACGCGCCGGGCGACACGGGCCCGCCCGTCGAGGGTCTGACCTATGCGATCGTCGACACGGGTCAGGACCGCTGCTTCGGGCTCGAAGTCGAGGAGGCGTGCGAGGGGCTCATCGACGCGCGCTTCGGCCAGGACGCCCAATATCACGGCAACCCCTTCGACCTCGTCGACAACGGTGACGGTACGCTCACGGATCACGTGACCGGGCTCATGTGGCAGCAGGACCCGGGTGCGAAGATGACCTGGGACGAGGCCGCGGCTGCCGCCGCCTCGTTCCGGCTCGGCGGGTACGACGACTGGCGCCTGCCGACGATCGAGGAGCTCTACTCGCTGATCGACTTCAACGGCCGCGACCCCAGCGGATACGAGGGGTCGAGCACCGACGGTATGCGGCCCTTCATCAGCGACCTCTTCGTATTCGCATACGGAGACACCGGCGCCGGCGAGCGGCTCATCGACGCGCAGTTCGCGACCACCACGTTCTACGTCGGCGGCGGATTGGACGACGACATGATGTTCGGCGTCAACTTCGCCGATGGTCGCATCAAGGGTTACGGCACCGGCCCGCTCCCCGGGCGCCCCGGGGACAAGGAGTTCTTCGTGCTGTACGTGCGCGGAGACGCGTACGGAATCAACGACTTTGCCGACAACGGCGACGGGACGATCACCGACGCAGCCAGCGGCCTGATGTGGCAGCGCGGCGACAGCGTCGATGGCCTCGATTGGCCCGAGGCGTTGGGCTGGTGCGAGGATCTCGAACTGGCCGGACACGACGACTGGCGCCTGCCCAACGTCAAGGAGTTGCACAGCCTCGTCGACTACACCCGCTCGCCGTCGACGACGAGCTCGGCCGCCATCGATCCCATGTTCGAGGCTACCGGGATTACGAACGAGGGCGGCGCTGCGGACTTCGCCGCCTACTGGTCTTCGACCACCCACGTCAGCTGGCGCGACGGACACGAGGGCGCCAGCGGTGCCTACGTCAACTTCGGCCGCTCCATGGGCTACATGGATGGCGCGTGGCGCGACGTGCACGGCGCCGGCGCCCAACGCGGTGACCCAAGACGGGCGACCCGACCGACTGGCCGACCGGCCACGGTCCCCAGGGCGACGCGATCCGCATCTACAACCACGTCCGCTGCGTTCGGCTCGGCGCTACCTTCGAAAGCGTGGTGCCTGCGGCCGCCTGCGGGGACTCGTACTGCGATGCCGTCGAGGCCGACTCGTGTCCCGCCGACTGCGGCGGCGGTGGCGACGAGCCGATCTGCGGCGATGATATCTGTGGCGCCGGCGAGGACACCTCGTGCCCCGACGACTGCGGCAGTGGCGGCGAGCTCCCGACCTGCGACGAGGTCGAGCCGGGAAGGCCCTGCTGCGGCGACGACGTCTGCGGCGGCCCCGAGACCATCGACAACTGCGCGATCGATTGTGACGACGACGGTGGCGGCGACGGCCCGGTCGCGTGCACTGAAGAGACCGACTGCGACGAGCCCGGCGCCTGCCCGGACGGCGCGTCGATGGGTTGCACCTGCGCCCCGACACCGGGCGATGGCCGCCTGTGCCTCGCCGTCTGCGTCACCGACGACGACTGCCCGACGCCGCCAGACATCACACTCCGCTGCGGCCCCGGCAGCTTCTGCGTGCCGGCGGAGTAGGGGAGGCGACGGCCGACCGCTGCCGGCGGGTCGACGGCTGCTCCTGGGCGCACGTGATCGGCAGACTGCGGCTCCCCCCTCCGCCTGCCGTTGGCAGGCTCCTCCCCACGAGTGGGGAGGGGCTGTGTTCCCCACGCTGGCGGTGGACACACAGCCGTCCCCCACTCGTGGGGGACAGCGGCGCGTAGCGACGCAAGGGGGGGAGCCCCAGTCTACCGCTGCCGTCACTTCCGCGAGGGTCTGATCGAGGACATGCCGGTCGCGAGCGAGACCGCGAACGTCGTGATCTCGAACTGCGTGATCAACCTCAGTCCGGACAAGCCCGCAGCGTTCCGCGAGGCGTTCCGTGCAGCGATGCGTGATGCCGGCTTCGTCGACATCGAGTTCACGCGGCGGCCGGCCGGCGCTATCCTCCTGGGTGATTTGAGCGACCCCCTGGTCGCAAAGACCATCGCCGCGGTCGGCGTCGAGCGCGCCCGCGCCATCGCAGAGACGGTCTGGAGCTACGAGATCTCCGCCCGGAAGCCATGAGTGAGTTCGTCGACGACCTGGTCGCGCTCAGTCGCGACTTCGGCATGTTCGAGCGAGACCGTGTCTGCTGCGGCACGGTCACCGTTCAGCAATGCACCGTGCTCCAGGCTCTGCTCGAAGGGCCCCGGGACGTCGGCGTCCTCGCCGACGAGGTCGGGAGCTCTCCGAGCGCCATGACCCGGCTGCTCGACGGACTCGTCGTTCGCGGTTGGGTCGACCGGAGTCGCGACTCCGAAGACCGGCGGCGTGTGCGCGTCGGTCTCACCGACTCGGGCCAAGAAGAGGCGACGCGCCTGCGTGGACTGACCGAACGGTGCATCGACGCGGTGCTGCAAGCGGTCCCAGAAGACAAACGGGCGCAAGTCGTCGAGTCGGCGGCGCTCTTGCGCCAGACGTTAGAACGCCGCGCGCGCGGCCGTGCGCGCGAGTTGCCAATAGCCGCCGACGCTCGGCGCGCCGCGCGTTTCCGTTTCGCGCCCGGGAGCGCCGCGGGGGTTCTCTTGTTCGACAGGCGTGGGCAACAGCGTTAGTGTTGCGTCATGAACAACGACGCAGGGAACGTCCTGGCTCCGCCGAGCACCGGCGCCGGTCCGCGCTTGGCGGGGTTCGTGCTCGCCGCGCTCACGTGGTGCGCCTGGGCGGGTTGTGTCAGCGACGCGCCCGGCGGCGCAGTCGGTGATCCTCTCGGCGGTGCCGGGGGTGGCGCCGACGGGCGCTGTGCGACCGGCGTGATCGACGGCGTCTGCCAGCCGCAACTGCCGCAGGGAGTGCCCGAGGATGCCTGTCCCGGAGGCGTCGTTGCCGGCGGGGATCACTTCGAGGGGGGTGGGGTGTGCGGCCCCGCTGCGTCGATGTACACCGACTGGGCGTGCCCGTCCGGTTGGTCGGCCGTCCCGGCGCTGCTCGACGATTCGGCGGATCCGAGCGCTGCGTCCGACATCGCTCCCTTCGCCTACTGCCTCCCGCCCGACCTCCCCGAGAACTGCGCGCCCGGCACGATGGCCGTCCCGGGTGAGGCGGATTGCGTGCGACAGGGGGTCGACTGTCCGACGGGCGACGACCTCTGGGCCGACCTGAGCACCCTCCGCGGGCAGGCGCCGGATTACGCAGGGCCGATCGTCTACGTCGCTGCGAGAGGGAGCTCGGAGGGTGACGGTACTCGCGAGCAGCCCTTGGCGACGGTCCAGCAGGCGGTCGACGTCGCATTGGACGGCGGCATCGTCGCGGTTGCGCCAGGGCGATACGTCGGCGCGGTGCTCCTGGCCCGTCGGATCGCCGTCGTCGGTGCTTGTGTCGAGGAGACGACCCTGGTGGCGCCGGGTGCGGACCCGACCCGCGGCACGATCACCTTTGCCGGTGTCGGTGCACCCTTCGCCACCGACCTGACCATCGTCGGCGACAGCCTCGGCGTCTCGAGCGTGCGAGCCGCTGGCCTCGGCCGCCTGCAGGCCGTGCGGATTGCCGCGTCGACGGGAATCGGGATCGTCGCTGCCCAGGGATCGGCGATCTCCGTGTCCCGGGTCGTCGTCGCAGACACGATTCCGCTCCCCGACGGCACCCTCGGGCGCGCCATCGTGGTCGAAGAGGGGGCGTCGGTCGCCGGCGACGCCGTGGAAGTCGCCGGCAATGCGGACATCGCCGTCGCCGTCGTGGGCCGTGGTTCGACGTTGGCCCTGACACGCGCGGTCGTCCGCGACACGCAGGTCGAGGCCCGGCGGGGAGACACCGGCGGACGTGGTGTTCACGCCGTGCAGGGCGCCCGGGTGACGCTCGGCGAGACGATCGTGGTCGGGAATCGGGACTACGGGGTGTTCGCGGGACAATCGGGGACGATCGTCGACCTCGCCGATGTCGTGGTTCGCGACACGGTCGAGAGAGCGCGAGACGGCGCGTTCGGGTCCGGGCTCGCAGCGACCGAAGGCGCACACGTGACGGGCGTGCGGCTCGTGCTGGAGCGCAACCGCGCCGTCGCCGTCTCGGCGTCGGACGCCGGGACCGTGGTCACCCTGACCGACGTACTCGTGCGCGACACCCTCTCCCACGATCTGGACGCGAGTGCCGGCGGCGGCGTCTCGGCGGACAGCGGCGGCGAGCTCTCGATGACCCGGGCCGTCGTCGACCGCAACCACGCGTTCGGAGTGGCGGCGCGCGGCCTCGGCGCCCGGGTGTCGCTGGTCGACGTGCTGGTTCGCGGGACCCTGCCGGACGCGCAGACCATGGCGGCCGGGCAGGGACTCGTCGCCGACGGCGGCGCCGACATCACCGTCACACGTGGGCACGTCGTCGGGAACCACGACGTCGGCGTCTTCGCGACGGGGGCCGGCACGGTCGTCGATCTCGCCGACGTCGTCGTCGCAAACACGCAGACCCGCCCGAGCGACGGGCGCGGGGGCCGCGGCCTCGTCGCCGAGGCCGGTGCGTCCGTCGTCGGCGCGCGGCTGACCGTCGTCGGCAATCACGAGGTCGCCGTGTTCGGCGCCGCGGCCGGGAGCGCGATCGACCTGACCGACATCGAGATCCGTGGGACGCTCCCGAGCACCGGTACCGCCAGCCGTGGTGTCGAGGTGCAGGGCTCGGCGAGCGCGACGCTCGCTCGAGCTCTCGTCGACGGCGAGCACGACGTTGGGATCTACGCGGTGGGCGCCGGCGCGGCGGTGACCGCGACCGATCTCGTCGTCTCGTCGTCGTCGTCGGCCCAGTCGGACGCTGTCGATCGTTGGGGGCTCGCCGCCGAGCAGAGCGGAACGCTCGACCTTGCCCGCATGCGGCTCCGGGACACGCGCGGAGTCGGGATCTTCCTCGACGGCGGCGCCCACGCAGACCTTGCGGATGCCGAGATCACCTCGTCGGGTGCGTCGGCGAGCGGCGCGGTCGCGGTCGGGTTGCAGGTGCAGGGCGCCTCGTCGGTCGACGCCTCGGTGTTCCGAGTCGTGGACACTACGGGGGCCGCGGTGGTGGCAAATGGGGAGCGAAGCACGCTGGCGGCCACCGACCTCAGCATCGACGACACCGCGTGGCCGGGCTGCCCCGAACCGGAGTGTGGCGGCATCGGGTTGGTCGCGTCGGACGCCGCCACGGTGCGGGTCGTCGACTTTACGGTGACGGACAGCGAGTCGGTGGGCGTGCAGGTCTCCGATATCGCCGACGTGAGCGGAGAGCGCGGCGCGATCGAACGCAATTGGATCGGCGTAAACGCACAGAGCGAGCGGTTCGATGCGTCGTTCGATCTCGTCCAGGTTCGGATCACCGACAACGGGGAGTCGGTCTCCGGGGAGTCGTTGCCCGTGCCGGGCCGCGTGCGACCGCTCGCGTCGCCGTCGGCGACAGAGGCGGAGGACGACTAGAGAGCTGACCAAGAGTCTGGACCGAGCGAGCGTGACACAGCGGAACCGCTGGCAAGACGAGACGAGGAGGCGTGCTGGTAGCACGTCGACGAGGAGCGACGCCGCCAGTGATTTCGCTGTGTTATGAGCGCGACGGGATGACTCTTGTTCAGCTCTCTGACCCCAATGCCGATCACTTGAGCTTGTTCTTCTCGGGGCCGAGCCCGATGCAGAATCCGTTCGACTGAGTTGCGTTGGAGCTCGCGGGGGGCCAGACAGCCGGGCGCGGCGTCGCCCCCGCGGCGTTCGGACGATCGACCATCGAATGGCCACGAAGAGTCACCCGCACGTCACGAGGATGTCACGAGCCGCCTCTACAACGTGCCCGACACCTTTCACCCGGCCATCGTGGCGCGCCGCGGCTACAACCACGGCGACATCGAGGCCTACCGGGAGGCCGACCTGGAGGGCGGACCTTTCCGCTTCTCCGTCGGGGCCGGTCCGCAGATCCATCTCGACCTCGACGACGACGGCGTCGCCATGCTCACCGAGCAGAGCGCCGACGGAGATACGAGCGACGTCCGCGCCCGCACTCAGCTCCAGTTCGCGTTCTGACGACGGGCTCGTGCCGTCGCTGCGCGGCGCGGCCCCTTGGCTGGCCGACGGGCGCCGAGGCTCGCCGCTCGTCTACCCTGCGGTGTGCAGCTACTCCCGCTCCAGCACCCAATAGCGCCAGCTCACCGGATGATGGACGTAGTAGTCCATGACGAAGCTGTCCCCGTCGATGCAATAAGCCGCCGGGGGGTCCTCGCCGAGCTGGATCTCCATGCCGTCGATCGTGAACGTCCCGTCGTCCGCCTCCTCCTGGATCAACGGATCGCTCTCACAACGGCAGGCGTTCGGAGCGTAGGCACACGCCAGGCGGTCGTTCGCGACGTCGTTGCACCGCTCCTCCGGTGTCGCGCCCGACAGCGGCGCGGCCGCGAGGCACGTGTCGTCGAAGACCCAGGTGAGCAGCATCGTCGTCGTAATCTCCCAGCTCACGTTCCCGTCGTCCGCGAACTCGAAGAATCCGTCGAGCGTCGAGCGACCGATCGTCTCGTTGCCTCCGCCGACGCACTCCGGCCGGTCGTCGTAAGGGCTCACGAAGAGCGCTGCCGCGGCTGCGGGGTCTTCGGGACACGTGGCGAGAAAGCGCCAACGTCCGCCGACCTCGCCCCCGCAGGCCGAGAAGCTCTCGACCGGGCAGTACGGCGACTCCCACACACCGGTGTCGCCCGGGCCGGCGTCCGTGATGGTCGGGGCATCCTCCCCACCCGCCCCGTCTTCGCGGGCGTCGGCAGCGTCACTGGTGTCGTCGCCGCTGGTTCCGCCGTCGTCGGCCGCGTCGACGCCGACGTCTGCGACGCCGCTGTCGTCTTCCGGGGCCGGGGCGCCGCTGTCGGTGCCGCAGGCGAGCGGGATGGCGAAGATCGCGAGAAGGGTTGGGCGGAGGGGGATTCGCATGGGAGTTGTAGGGGCGACGCCATGCCTCGCCCTTGCGTTGTGCGGGTTGTGGGGGTTGTACCCACTCGTTCCGGATCCATCGAAGCGATTGAGTTTCCTAGGGTTTCGGACGCCAGCCCCTGTTTTTTTGATCTCGCGGTTCCGGTACAAGAGCTGATCCTCCGGGGACGGTCCCTGGAGGCGGCGGCCGCGGGCACTCTTCTTCTTGGCGGGAGAGACAATGCCCGTGACCGCCTCCACACCAGGAGGCATCAGCATGGCACAAGGCGAGATCGAGGTCACCTACCAGTCTACGGATACGGCACGCGTCCCCGACGATCTGACCGAGGGAGCGTCCGTCTTCCTGGACCTGGCACAACGCGATCTGATCGGCGAGGCTGGCGAGCGCGTGAGGATTCGGCGGCAGGGAGGCTACAGCGGACTGGATGTGTGGTTGTTCCTGCTGCTCTTCTTCACGACCGGCGCTCGGCGGGGCATCCGAACCCTGTGGGACAAGATGCTCAGGTCGCACAGCAAGCAACTTGCCGCGTTGGCGGGCCGGTCGGCGCTCGTATCTCCAGCGGCGTTGTCGCGGGCGCTGGACAAGGCCGAGCCAGAGCTGGTGCGCAAGGCGTCCCCCTGGATGTTGATGGACATGCCCGCGATCGACGACGTTCTTCAGCACCCCGCGGCGATGAGCTATGACGTGCACGGTCACGGCTGGCAGGTCTTCGACATCGACCCGACAGTGCAGACCCTGCGGCACCGCGCCTTGCCAACGGACGACGAGCTACCCGAGCCGCGGCGCCGCTCCACTGACACGGCAGCCCCGGGCTACTCGGGGCGCAAACGCGGCGATGTGCAGTTTCGCCGGATGGCGGTCCAACACCACGGTTCGTCGCTGTGGTTGCACGGGCACCTGTCGGCAGGCAATGGCGAAGGGGTGAGCGACTTCGAGTTGGCGCTCGACGCGGTGGTCCAGACCTGTGATCGCATCGGGCATCCTCGCAGCCGCGCGCTCGTGCGGATGGACGGCGAGTTCGGCAACGTCCCCTGGTTCGTCGCCTGCCGTGAGCGCGCACTGCCCTTCATCACGCGGCTGAACCGGCCGAAACTCTATGAGGACCCGGAGGTGTTGCGGCTCCTGCGTTCGGCGTCGTGGCACCGGGTCCCGGACAGCCTCTCCGGGCCGGTGCGCGCCGCCGCGGACCTCGGCGTCCTGCGCATTGCCCCGGGTCTGCGCACGCGTCGCCCGGACGGCGGTGTCTACGAACCGATCGATGTTCGGGTCGTGGCCAGCGTCTTTCCGACCGCGGGCGAGGCGAATCGCGGCCGGACCCTGGACGGTTGGCAGGTCGAGCTCTTCGCCGTGGACGTGCCGGCCGACGCGTGGCCGGCGCCCGAGGCTGTCGCCGCATACTTCGGTCGTGCCGCCCAGGAGAACCGCTTCGCGCAGGAGGACCGCGAGGTCGGCCTCGATCGGATCATCAGCTACCACCTGCCCGGCCAGGAGTTGGCGACCGTGGTCGGGATGTCGTTGTGGAACTACCGGGTTGTGCGAGGCTTCTGGCAGGACCCGCCGCCTGCCGAACCTCCCGCCCAGAGGCCGCGGAACCCTCAGGTCGACCAGAGGGTCCCTGAGAACTGGCCGCGCGACCCGGTCGTGCACGAGACATTGGACGAGGTGGACTGGCCCACGCTCCTGGCGAAACGGCCGGGGTGGCACAGGGCCGGCGACACCTCCGAGTTGCACTGCGAGGACGGACGGGAGCTGACGCTCACCTCGGTCCGACCTGCCGAGCAGTCCGAGGGACGGACGGGAGTCATCTTTCGGCGGCCGACAGGTGGCTGCGCGGATTGCTCGGTTCGGCCCGGATGTTTGGACTCGGTCCGGG
>PVBE011743714.1_pt1 | contig 12805 bp, 8 predicted proteins | sample 1631181 | NCBI WGS metagenome assembly PVBE01 (sample SAMN08397723, study PRJNA350692) | Marine metagenome, whole genome shotgun sequencing project. | isolation source: water | place: Pacific Ocean | collected 2012-04
AGGTTTCCGGAGGTCAGTTGCTGAAGCATCACAGCGAACGGCTGACTGCTCAGCCAACGCCGGGGCGCCCAGTTCCATATGGGCAATCCCGGCTTGAACCAGGCGTCGTCGAAGACGCAGTCGCGGATCTCGCACCACTTGCCCGAGAGGGCGTAGACGGGCCATCGCCCGCACATCTTGACCGTCACGTTCCGCGCCCAGCACTCCCAGGCGTTGCCGAAGATGACGCTGCTGATCCAGAGGTTCTCGGTCTGCTCGATGTAGAGGTCCTCGACGCCGCAGCCGAGGATCGGGTCGATTCTCTGCACGAACGCGCCGTCGATGACGGGGAACTCGATGCGCAGCGGCTGGTTGATGTGGACCGCGTTGCCCTCGACGCGCTCAACGACGACCCGGGTCTGACGGTAGTTGCCCCACTTGCACTTGTTCTTGGTGAGGGTCTTCCAGCGATCGGTGGCGGGGGCGTCGACGAGGACCCGGTCGCCGGGCTTGAGGTCGCCGACCGATCCGAGAGTGAGGTGCTGATCGCCGCGCTTGCCGTCCTCGGCGAGGTTGATCTTGGCGCCCGTCCGGCCGCGGCCGTTGAACATGATGGCGGCGATGGCGCGGGGCTCGGGGGGGATCTCGGGAGTCGCGGCTGAATCGACTACGATCGGCATCTCGGTCTTCAGCTCACCCTCTTCGTAGCGGGCGATGGCGGTGAGCGTGTGGGGGCCGTCCTCGACCTTGTCGATGATCTGCGAGCCTCGCATGCGGAGCTGGAAGGTGTTGCCCCAGTGGGCGCCGCGCTCGGCTTTGGCGATCTCGGTGCCGTCGGCCTCAACGCGCCAGCCGAGGAGCCCCTCGGGCTGGAAGTGGGCCTCGATGGGCGTGCTCCTGGCGATGGTGGCGCCCGGCTCGGGTTTGTAGAAGCGGATCTTCTCCTCCGGGAGGGCGTAGCGGAAGATGAGCTTGGTCTTGTCCTGCCCCTGCCCGCGGATCACGACGTTGTCGTCGTAGATGGAGATCGGGCGGTCGAGATAGAACGTGCCCTCGCCAAGCACGACAGCGCCGCCGCCATTCGCGCCGACTTCGGCGCAGGCTTGCTCAAGGGCCGCGGCGTCGTCTCGATCATCATTGGCCTGTCCTCCGAAGTCCTCGATGGTGGCCGCGGGCCCGATCTCGGGGATTCCGCCGGGCACTCCAGCGTGAGTCCAGTCCGGGTAGACGATGCCGTCTGGGCCTGGGAAATCAGCAGGCGTCAGCCGGTCGGTCTCGTCAGGGCGGAGCTTGTACTGGGCCTCCCAGAGGGGCTCCATCTGGTAGTCATCCTCCACGAGTTCGAAATCATCGAGGTAGCAGGTCACGATGGCGTGGCTATAGCTATGGACCCAAACTTGGAGGAAACGGGCATCAGCCGGAGCGAAGATGCGAAGGCTGGCGTCGACCCACTCGTTCGCCGGCGAACTGGGCGCGCCGCGCTGGTACTGATCGCCCGGGACGGCAGCGTTGCCATCGGCATCGAGCACGCGGACGTAGATTCCGCACCCGCTACCGGTGACGGGGAAGGTCTTGAATCGCAGCTCGTAGGAGCCCTTGCCATCGATGGGGACGCGCGGCCCCAGCACGTTCGAGCCGCCCTTGTCGCCATCGGTGTCGACGATCTTGAGGGAGTAATCGCCAGACGCGGCCTGTTCGTCCGTGACCTCGCCCATAGAGCCATCCGGGAGCGACCAAGCATCCTCGCCCTCCTCGAAGGAGGCGTTGGCAATGGGGATGGACTCCGGCTGAGCGAACAGAGCCACCGGGGCGGCAAGTAGCATGGCGGCGATGACAGAGCGGGACATGGGCGGGCTCCTTGAGTGGTCTCGGCACGTACAGACGCCCAGTTATGCTCGGAGGATCGATTCCCCTTTGGCTGCCATGGCGACTGACAAGGGAATCGACGGCTCGCCGAGGTATACCTGGTTAGCGAGGTGGTCCGACATGAGCGGCCAGCCGGAGGTCTTTACCAAGGCGTACAAGATCCGCGGGAACGTGGTGACGGCAGCCGCGCTGGCGGCACTGTTCATCGTGCCGATGGCGGTGGCGATTGGGCTGGGCGCGTGGGCGGCGAAGGCGGTGAGCGAGGCCGTCGGAATGGGCATCATCTTCGCGGGAATCTTCGTCACGGCGGCGCTGCATTTCACCGTGGGACTGCAGCGGGTGCCAATGCTCTACAACGAGGGCCTGCGGCGCGACCTCGCGGCGGCGCTCGAGCGGCGGCATGGCCGCAGCCTCGATGACGGCGCATCGTATTTCGTGGGCTGGTCGCCGGGATCGGGGCTGAACCCAAAGGACGGCGAGACGGACCACGACATCGGGTTCCTCTCGCTGACGCCCGAAGCGCTTACCTTCACGGGGGACACGGTTCACTTTGAGCTGTACCGGTCTCAGGTGCATGGGATCGAGGTGCGTCAGGATGGCGTGCCCATCGTCATGGACTTCGGCAAGCGCATCCGCGTGCAGTGGGTGGACGAGTATCGGCAGCTTCAGTGCTTCACGCTGGAGCGGCGCGAGGGGAAGACGAAGCGCGAGGTGAGGAGGAACAACACGCAGCTTGGCGACATGCTGCAGCATTGGCATTACTACGGGACGGTGGCGGGGGACGGCAGTGCTGGGAACGGAAACGGCGTCGGGGTTGAAACCCCTCTTACAGGGGCTCGGGAGGGAGAGGAGTTGAGTGATGAGCAGGGGTGAGGGAAGTCTGGGGTTTATTGGGCTGGGCGCGATGGGGAGCGCGATGTGTCGGTCCCTGATGCGAGCGGGGCGCGCCATTCTGGGCTACGACATCGATGCGGGGCGGCTGGCGGCGAGCGTGGATGATGGCGTGAGCGCGGCGGGGAGTGGTGAGGAGATAGTAAGCCAGGCCGACGTGGTGCTGACGAGTCTGCGTTCATCGGCGATATGGGCGGAGGTCGCGGAAACGGTTCTTCTGCCGAACGCACGGGAGGGTCAACTCTTCATCGATCTAGGCACTGTCGCCGCGCCGGAGACTAGGCGGCTGGCGGCGGCGATTGCCGAGAAGGGCGCGGCGCTGGTCGACGCGCCGGTCAGTGGCGGGCCGCACGGCTCGGAGACGGGGACGCTGCGGATCTTCGTCGGCGGCAATGAGGCACCCGTCGCGCGCGCGATGCCGATCCTGCAAGTGCTGGGCGAGGAGGGGCGAGTGGTCCACTGCGGCCAGAGCGGCGCGGGGCAGGTCGTGAAGGGCTGCAATCAGCTCGCGATGGGGATCGCCGACGCAGCGTACATGGAGGCGCTGGCGTTTGGCGCTCGCGAAGGCATCGACCCGAGGGCGATCGCACAGGCGGTCGGAGGTGGGGGAGGCTGGCGCGGGCACTTCAGTGGCCTGGCGGAGAGGATCGCGGAGGGTCAGGGCGACACGTGCTGTATCAAGTACCCGGAGTATCCCTACTTCCTCGCCGAGGCGGATGAGGCCGGGACGCCGATGCCGATCACGCGAGCGATCGCGGAGTTTGCGAGCAAGGTCCCATCCGCATATCGCGACAACATGGATCGCCCGACGATCAGCTTCTGGCGGGAGTTGATGACGCGCGAGGTCGTGGATCCGCGACGCGCAACGGCAGAGCACTCGGGCGGCACGGAGCCTTGGCAGCGATTCTCCAGCCGAGCCCGTCGCGCAGTGGTGCTGGCTCATAACGAGGCAATGGGCATGGGCATGCCCCTGGTCGACACCGAGCACGTGCTGATGGGCCTGGTGTCACTCGGCGAGGGAGCCGCGACCGAGGTGCTCGAAGGCCTGGGGGTCGCGCTGGACCGTCTAGCCGCCGACCTTCGAGACCACCTGGTCCATGGCAGCGCCGCCCAGGAACCGAATCGCGAGCTGGCCTTCACGCCGCAAGCGCAGCGGGTCTTGCACGTCGCGTACGCGGAGTCAAAGCGGCTTGAACACGACCATGTGGGAACGGAGCATCTCCTCATAGGCTTGGTCCACGAGGGGCGGGGCGCTGCCAACCGGCTGCTTCGGAAGTATGGAGTTGATCTAACCCGCGTCCGGGCGGGGGTCTGTCGGCTGCATGAGGGGGCGTGACCGGACAGCCCGGTGGGCGTAGTACATCCATCGGACGGGTCATGTAGCAAGCGGACCTGAAACACGGAGGGAGTTGATGGCGTGAGCAAGTTTGCCGTGAGGCCGGTGCGAATCTCTGAGGTCAAGCCACACCCGAACGCTGACGCGCTCGAACTCGCGATGGTCGAGGGGAGCCTCTATCAGGTCGTCGTCAAGAAGGGCTGGTGCCAGCCCGGAGACGCGCGTCTGTACGTGCCGCTGGATGCGGTGATCCCCGTTGAGGTCTCCGACCGATGGGGCGTGACGAAGTACCTGTCGAAGGCGCGCGTGCGCGCCGCGCGGTTGCGCGGGGAGACGAGTTACGGCTTCCTGACGGATGTCGAAGAGGTGTCGGGCGATTCCGGGCCGCGGGTGCCCGATGTGGGGGAGGATGTCGCAGCGGTGTACGGGATCACCAAGTACGAGCAACCGATGACGCTTAGCGGCGAGCAGGCGCCGCCCATCGACGCCTTCCACCGCTACACCGACATCGAGAACCGGCACGGCTTCCCGGACCTGATCGAGGACGGGGAAGAGGTCGTGGTCAGCGAGAAGATCCACGGGACCAACGCGCGCGCGGGATACGTCCTGGGCGAAGATGGGCCGATGTTCGCTTGCGGGAGCCACAATCTCCGCATCCACCGAGACCAGAACAGCACGTATGAGATGCCGCTCTTGATGGAGTGCGTCGAGGCGTTACTGACCTCGTTTGAGCCGAGGATCGAGGACGGCAAGGCTGTCGATGAGACGATCCTCTTCGGCGAGATCTACGGGCCCGGAGTGCAAAGGGGTTTCACTTACGGCGTCGGCAAGCCGCAGTTTCGGGCCTTCGACATCGCGGTCGGCCGGGAGTACCTGGACTGGGATGCCTTCATCGAACTGTGCGATCGGTTCGACGTGCCGGTGGTGCCGGTCTTGTATCGCGGACCGTTCGACGCCGACCGCGTCGCCGAGCTGCTGGCCGGGCCGACGACGCTGGACGGCGACCATATCAGGGAGGGTGTGGTCATTCGACCGGTCGTCGAGCGCTTCAACCAGGCCACGGACCGGACGATCCTGAAGTGGAAGAGCGACGACTACCTCGTGCACAAGCACGGGGGATAACCTCCCGCGCGGCCCCCGGTGGCGACACTGGGGGCCGCGTGACCACGTCGAGAGGGCTGATCGGCATGACGCGAATGCTGGCGATCGGAGCGATCCTCATGTCTGGAGTGGACTCCAGCGCGCAAGAGCGCGTGACAGTGCGGCCCGCGGATACGGGCGCGATCTTCGAGAACCCGGGGATGGGGTGGGTGCTGCACTTCTACGACAACGTCCCCCGTAATTACGGGTCGCGGCTGGAGTACTCGGATGCGGTCGACGACTTCCCGGCACTCGGCGTCATCTACCTGCGGATCGCGTGGTCGCACATCGAGCCGGAGGAGGGGCGGTTCAACTGGGCGATCCTCGACACTCCCGCGCAGAAGTGGATCCGCAAGGGCAAGCGGATCGGGCTGCGGATCAGTTGCTCGGAGTCCTTCGCGAGGTACTCGACGCCGAAATGGGTTGAGGACGCGGGCGCGAAGGGCTACAACTTTCGACCGGGCCCCGGCGTGGAGGAGGATGGGCCGTACTGGGAGCCGGATTACGATGACCCGATCTTCCTGGAGAAGCTCGACAACTTCCTCGCGGCGCTGGCCGAGCGATATGACGGCGACCCGAACGTGGCGTGGATCGATGTGGGATCGTTCGGCGTGTGGGGCGAGGGCCACACCTATGCCAGCACGAAACTGCCCTACTCGGCTGACACGATCATCCGCCACATCGACCTGCACTTGGAGCATTTCAAGAAGACGCTGCTGGTGGCGAACGATGACTTCCGCCTGCAGGATCGAGGCGAGGGCGCCATCGATTACGCGCTGGAGAAGGGGCTGACGCTCCGAGACGATTCGATCCTCGTCCAGCCGGCGCCGCGGGCTTACAAGAGCGCCGACCTGGCGGAGAAGTTCTGGCGCGATCACCCGATCGTGCTGGAGAGCGAACACTACGGCGGCTCGCGCGATCGGGGCAATTGGCAGGACGGAAGCCTCTACATGGAGGCGCTGGAGAAGTACCACGCGAGCTACCCGTCGATCCACTGGTGGGCGGACGAATTCCTCGAGGAGCAGCGCGATCTCATCGAGCGGATGAGCCTGCGGATGGGCTATCGGCTGCAACTCGTGGAGGCGAGCTGGCGGGAGCACCTGGTGCTGAACGAGCGGCTGGAGTTCAGCGCCGAGTGGCGGAACGCGGGCGTCGCGCCGTGCTACCCGGGCGCGCACCCGACGCTGGTCCTGAAGGACGCGAAGGGCGGCATTGCGGGCGTGTTCGTCGACTCGGACTTCGATGCGCGCGACCTGCCGGTTGGCGATCCAGGCGAGGCCGAGGCGGTAACGCAGACCTCATCGTTTGAGTTGCCCTTCAACCTGCGGCCGGACGAGTACGACCTCTACATCGCGATGGGTGACCAGACGGGAATACCGAAGATCCGGCTCCCGCTCGCCGAGGGCGATGGCGAGATGCGGTACCGGTTGGGGAAGGTGCGGATCACCGGCGATTACGCGCTCGCGGTGGGGGACCTTGAGAAGCGCGAGACGGACTACGTGCTGCCGACGACGTTCACGCTCCACCGCGCGCTGCCCGCGGGGACGGTGCCATTCTGTCACTTCGAGGCGGACGGCAAGATCGCGTTCTTCGGCTATCCCGATGTCGACGACCCGGCGGCGATGCTTGCGAACGTGGCGGCGGTCGACATGCCGATCAAGTTCACGGTGCCCGACGACGCGCGCGGGAAGACGTTTCTGCTCGGTATCGGCCTGTGGGTACCCGAGCGGATCGGCCAGGCCGACGAGCGGATGATCCCGGATGCGGGGGAGACGGATCGAAGGGTGACGGTGGGGACGCTTGTGGTGGGTGAGGACGGTGCGGTGACGTTGTCGACCGGAGGCGCGACACGATGAACGAGCGACTGATTAGCGAAGCCATCAAGCCGGTGCCGGGGACGTTCGATGCGGCGGGGATGGCGCGCGGGGAGCCGGGCGTGCCGCGGAAGTTCACGTGGAGGAAGAACGAGTATACCGTCGCGCGGGTGCTTGAGACATGGAAGGACATCAAGCCGGGCCAGGATTGCCCCGAGGCGATGTACGTGAAGAAACACTGGTACCACGTGCGGTGTGAGGACGGGACGGAGATGCGGCTTTACTTCGACCGCCAGCCACGGCGCGGCACGCGGGCGAACGTGCGGTGGTTCCTGTACTCAATCATCCGGGAGGGCGACGCGGCATGATTCGGCTCAGTATCTGTTCGGTCTTCGCGATGAATCAGCCGCTGGAGGCCATGCTGAAGGCGTGCGCCGACAGCGGCTACGCGCGACTGGAACTGGTGTGCCTCGGTGAGGGGCAGCACATCGACATCACCCAGTGGGACGCGGCGGAACTGCGCGAGGCGTGTGAGGCGTATGGCATTGAACCGATCGCGCTCTATACGAAGCCGATTGACGTCCACGCAGACGATCGGTTCCGCGCGAGTCTGGAGTACATCAAGTACGCGATCGACGTGGCGGCGGAGATCCCATGCGGGAGAATCGTCTTCTCACCGCTGCTGCCGAGAGAGAACTACGACTACGGGCGGCTAGCGGAGGGTTGTCGCGAGATGGCGGATTACATCGGCGAGCGGGATGTCACGATCTGCCTGGAGAATCACCACGAGTGGCCGATGAGCTATACCCGGGACTATGCGACGCTGTTTGAAATGATCGACGATCCGCGAATTGGGGCCACGATTGATACGGGCCACTTCACGTCGTCGAAGGTGGACATGATCGACATGATCGGCCGCTTCGGCGGGCGGATCAAGCACGTGCACCTGAAGGAACGGCGCGGCACGGACCACGTGCCGTTTGGCGAGGGTGAGACGAACATGCCGGCGATCATCGAGCGGCTGCGGGAGTCAGGCTACGACGGCTACGCGAGCGTGGAACTGGAGTCGCTGCCGTCGGAGGAAATCCCTCGGCAGCTACCGACGACGCGGGAGTATTGCGAGAGGGTGCTGGGGGTGGATTCGACGTGAGGGGCGGCATCGGATCTGGATGTCGACCGCCACCAAACTACGGTCTGCTTCTCCTGGTCGCCAGACTCGTTCCGCAGGGCTTCATTCTCCGGCGTCTGCGGCCCTTCCCAGCGTTTCAGGCTCATCCAGGGAGTACCCCAGACAGGGCTCAAGTGGTACAAGATACACGGTGGTTCTCACGGAGGATCGGACTTCTGGGCTTGTGGCGATTCGACCTGTGAGTCTGGATGCGCCGGTTGTCCTTATCAACTACATGCCGAATGTGCGCAAGCCACCGGGCATGAGATAGGGCCCGGCCAAGCCTATCGAGCCCTGCTACGAGGGATGGCGACCCAACATCCCAGCATGGGGCGCATGCAGCGTCGCCCCACACGCCCCAAGCCGGTCACCAGTCTATTTGTACCATCGTGCCTTCGCCGGGCGCGAGTACGGTATCGAAGTACTCGCCCCGTTCGGCGGTCTGGACAGGGATCGGGAATCCTCCCTCGATGCCGCGATCGACTGCCCTGCGGCAGGGACGGGCCAGGCAAATACGCGCCTCGGCCGGCCGCGAGGAGCTGGGGTTGATCAGCACAACGTGCCAGCGTCGGTCGGTCCCGCGGGCGACCATCTCGAGCTGTGCCCCCTCGACCCATACTCGGCGGGGCGCCGCCCCGTCGATCAGTTGGTGCATGATCGGCACGGCCGCCCCGCCCGGAGCAAGATCGGCCAGTCTGGCCGCTAGCAAGACCTTCCCCCGGCCATAGCGAGCCAGCAGGATCTCTCCCGGTCTGTCGCCGACATACTCAGCCTGTGGACGGAGTTCGTCGACCGTCAGCATCCAACGGAGCTCTCCGCCGACGCCGTCCACGAGCCAGCTCTGGTACTCAAGCTCACCAAACACTGCCTCCATGAGCGCTCCGTCGCGACGGCCGTACGGCGTGAATCCCCCCGCGATGCCGCTGACGATCAGCACGCCGCCTGACTTGACCCATGGTAGGATGCGCTCTGTCAGGCCCGGCGGGAAGTGCGATGCGTGCGGCAACACCAACACCCGGTAGCGCTCAAGATGGTCGCGGCCCAAGAGGACGTGCTCTTCGGGCACAAAGGCGTAATGATACTGGTTCCCATGCAGCACGTCGTGAAGGCCCTGCGAGACGCTCGTGACGATCTCCCAGGGCCAAGCGCAGATCTGAGACGTCGAGGGTTTGAGCAAGGCGATCTTCGGTTCGATCACCGGGACCTTGAGCCACACATCTTCCATGGACCGGAGCTTCCGTTTGAGCGGGCCGATGATGCCGGCGGACCGACGGAGCAGATGCGAGTCCGACTCGAAGACGGCCATGTTATTGTAGGCTTTGCCGCCGTAGGTGTCGCCATAGCCGAACAGCGCGATCACGGTACGACCCCAGGCGACCATGCGCCACAGGTTGCGTCGCGCGGCTGCACGGGCGACGTCCTCGCTGGGGTTGCTCCAGTTCTCGGGCCCGTTCCAGATGAACTCGAAGATACCCGTAGGGCGATCCAGCGCTCTCTGGATGGAGTACTGAAAGACCTCCTCCATTGACGATGTCATCTCGCTCCCGTAGATATCGCAGGCTTTCTCGGCCCACTGGAAGCTGTCGCGGCCCACGGCGAGGTAGCCGTCGATCAGCCCGTAACTGGGCGACACGCTGATCGGTGTATCGGGGTCAGCCGCCTTGAGGGTCTGATAGCACCACGCCAGGTACTCAGCGTAGCTGTCGAGCAGGAACCGGTTGTGCTCGTAGTACAGCGGAGGGCAAGCCCCGCGGTTCAACTGTGAGAGAAGGGTGGCCCTTTCTTCCGGAGGGCCGTGGTGCACATCCGCCGGCGGCTCGATGGCCCCAAAGCTCAGGTACTCGCTCTCCCAGGCGGCGTTGAGGGCTTCTATTGTCCCGAGCTTCTCCCTCAGATAGGCGCGGAAAGCACCGTTGGCGGCGGGCGTGCGGCCGCCACTCGGCCATCGCCCCCATTCGCCGATGCTCCCCTCGTTGAGTTGCGGCTCCCACGCCGTTGTGTAGGTGAAGATGCGATCATCGTCCCGATAGCGCTCGCCGACGCCGGCGAGGAACTCGGCGAGCATCTCGCGCACGTCGGGGTGGTGGAAGTCGAGCGGCCACATCCACTGCCCTCGATAGGAGCTCGGATCGGGTGCGTTGCGCCGGAGGATGGGTTCCTCTCGGCGTTCCAGGAACCAGTCAATGGGACAGTAGAGATTCTCGTGCGCGGCGCACGGCACGATGATCTGGGTCTTGAGGCCGAGCTCCGCGCCGGCTGTGACCGGGGAGACTTCGTAGTCGGTGTGGTACTTGTCGTAGACGCCGCTCAGGTAGTCGATCCCGAGCGGGACCGACCCCGGCTTTCGGTCGTGTTCGTAGGGCATGCCGAAGATGATGCCTGTGGCAGTGCCGCCAGCCCGCAAGCGGGCTGGCGGCTTGTCCCTAAAGCGGGGAGTGGGCTTGAGGGGCCCGTGACCTGAGCGTTTCGTTTCGTTTCGTCGCAGGGACTCCAGTTCTCCGCGTGCGGCCTCAACGAGAAGGCGTGCGCGATCTCGGAGCGCGGTGCAGTCACTCACGAACTGCTGGTGCGCGACCGCGCGGGCGTCCGGATCCTCTGTTAGCGTCCGCGCTTCCTCCGACAACACCACTTTCTGCCCCTCGCGGTCGCGGGTCGGTCCGAGGTAGCTGTGGTATAGCGTTAGGAAGCGTCTCTCGAGGTCACGCAAGCCCTTCTCGAGAGCTCTCAGCTTGGGCGTGTCCTGATGGTCGGGAGGCTTCCCCATCATGTAGTACCGTGCTCTGGCAGCCGCGTGGTGGATCATGAGGGCTTCGTTGAAGTCTGTGACCGCCTCGGCTTGCACGCCGGCGACCTCGAGCAACCGCCGCTCCTGCTCCAGGCGCGCCTCGCGTCTCCGGGCGATCCAAGCGCGCGAGGCCTCCGCCTGTTCAGGCGTCAGCTCCCGGACCGGGCCGCCTACGACGAGGTCGACGCGTTTGAACACGACGGCGCCGCTTCTGAGCGCGCTCGTATCGCGGCTGCCTTGGCGCACCCGGACCCACAGGCGGTTGATGTTCTCTTCGCCAACATCGGCTCGCCCCGTGAAGCTCGCTTGTTCAGCCCCATAGGTGGTCTCGGCCAACGGGAGGTAGTCGAGACTGTCGAGCGAGTACTCGATGTGTGCGTTGCGGACAACCGAGTCGGCATGGTTGGCGACGGTTGCGCTCGCTTTGACGAATGCGACGGGGTAGGGGAACTCGAGGGCCCACGTGATGTATCCCCCGTACAGGCCATCCATCGATTTCCGCTCGGGTTGCTCCCACGAGCGCCACTTCATGTCGTGGCCGGCCACGTCCGCATCAAGCCAGGTTGCCGGATCCTGCTGGAGATTGCGCTCGTAGCGGAAGAGCCAACTTCCCTCCTCCTCCTCGATCGGGAGATCGTCGCGAGGCTGGTCGTTCAGCCGCACTGCGGGGTAAGCGTCTTCGCCCGCAACGGCAGCTACCGGTCCCACCAGAAGCACAAGTGCCACTGCTCGACACGCTGACGCATCACGACGTCGCACTCGAACACCCCCTCAGTCGGAAGGCCGATGCACCAAGGCGTGAAGTAGTCGCTCGACCCAGCTTGCCTCCCCGCCCAACCGCCGGTACCCGTTGGCCACAACTACGAGGTCGCCGTTGGCGGCCGGCCCCGCAGCTACGTTCATGCGGTTCGAGTTGGGCTCGGGCCGGGTGGCTACGGTCGCGCGTCTCTCCCACGTCCTGCCTTCGTCCGTCGCCTCCCAACAGTCAGTCGCACGGGACCTCACTTCGCTGATGGCGCCGCGTCGGCCTCTGCCTTGAGCGTCGCCAGCACTGCGTCGGCGACGAAGAGCTTGGGCCAGCGGTCGGTTCGGCTGTTGAAGGTCAGCCGGACGGGATCGCCTGCCTCCCGCCAGTTTTTCAACCGGACGATGAAGATCTCATAGTCGCTCGTGCCATGGTCGTGCTGATCGGCCGGACACGCGCCGTAGATCAGCCACTCCGCGCCCGTCGACACTCCGGGGAAGTACGCGTGACGCCACTCACCCCGGAGTTCCTTCATGGTGGCGAGGCCCTCGCCGTCGGAGAGGTCGAACCTGACAAAACGGCCGGCGCTGCGCACTCCGTACCCGTACTGCTGATTGGCGGACACCTGACCCTCGCAGCCAGCGTGGACGTGTTTCTGCAGTTGGCCATCCGCCGAGAGCACCCACGTGCCAGCTGGCCGGGGCGACCAGGCGATGAATCGGGTTCCGTCGTCATTCCCGACTCCCCAGCGGATCTGGGGCTCATAGTCAACGCCCTCGAGTGGGAAGAGCAGCCGTTCCTCTTGGGTGCGGACGTCGTATTCGTACGTCTGGTAGTGGTTCTTGCTCGTACCCGGTCGGCGGTGGAACTGAATCGCCGTATCGCCCTTCCTCCAGATACCGTTGCGCGCGTTATCGATGAGCTTCCGCGCGCTCGTGCCGTTGACCTCCCCCCATTAACGGTACCACTCACAGTCTCATGGATTCGTTGCCTTCAGCCATGTCCGTAAGGCGAGGTATAACCGAGTCTGGAGGACATGGCTGGATCGCCTCAGGAGCCGGCGGCCGGTAGCCCAACGAGC
>PVBE012493032.1_pt1 | contig 12804 bp, 15 predicted proteins | sample 1631181 | NCBI WGS metagenome assembly PVBE01 (sample SAMN08397723, study PRJNA350692) | Marine metagenome, whole genome shotgun sequencing project. | isolation source: water | place: Pacific Ocean | collected 2012-04
AATTTTTACTTCCTGAACGGCTCGTTCGTACGCGGCGACGGTGTCGGCGGCGCCGAACCGGCCAAAATTCTGGCTAAGATCCAGTCCGACGCTACGTCCGACAGGGTGTCGGCGCTAGTCGCCGATGCAGTGCGCGCCTCGCCCGCGCTGGCAACCATGAGCCAGGCGGTTAGCAACACCTTTGCTATTTATGTCAACAGCCGCCGCCACGATGTGACGACGCTCAATAATTCGCCGGCACCCGATGCGCCCGACCCCTACCGCACCTACGCGCAACCACCCGCGCCGCTGGCGGACGCCAACGACCTACCCGATTTGATCTCCAAGACCGGCCAGGTGCAGCCGGGTGATATCGTCGACGTCAGCGACGGCACGATCCGCCGCGTGGTGCGCACCATCAACGGCACCAGCAAGCTTCTCGACCCCGCCGGGATTACCGAAACCGACACCGGGCTATCAGTCGCGGGCCTAAGCCACTTCGCCTATAAGACCGACGAACGCACCATAGCCGACCCGAGCGAAGAAGTTGCACCGAGTGGGCTAGCGTTGATCGCAGCCGGCATCGTGTTCTGCTATCTCACCCAGCTGACGCGCTACATCATCCACCAGAAGGTCGATATCGGCGGCGTGCGCATCGTCCAGTACACGCCGTTCGCGCTCGCCGGTAACCCCGCCGACGGCACCTGGTCTGGTAGCATTGAACCGGTCGATACCCACCTGTTCTTGAACGGCGGTGCCGACGCAGCCACACACGAGCGTATCATGACGATCGCCGCCAACACCTGTTATCTACACGCCACGTTGATCGACCAACTCGATCCCATCGTATCCATCGAGCACAACGGCAAGCCGTTGGCGCAAGACAGCGAGTACGCGGCCGCCGACAACTGAGGGGTCGGCCCTGCTACCATCATCGGCGCGGCGCAGCGGTCGCGCGTTGGAAAAAGGCAAAAATTATGACTCTACAATTGGTTCGCTGTGCAATCGAGGCCGGTGTCGCGGTGGTTACGCTCGACAATCCGCCCCTCAACGTGGTGACCCTCGAACTAACGCGGCAACTCGATGGGTTAGTCGCCGATTTGGCGTCCGACAGACAAGTCCGCGTCATGCTCCTGACGGGCGAGGGGGAGCGGGCATTTTGCGCCGGCTCTGACATCGCGGAATTTCCAGACCTGATGGCACCTGGTACGGTAGTTCCCCACAAGCTCGAACCCGAAAACGAGACCTATAGCCAGGTCAATAATTTTCCCAAGCCAACGATCGCTGCACTGAACGGACTGGCGTTTGGCGGCGGCCTTGAGCTCGCCCTGTGCTGCGACCTGATCGTGGCCGAGGCAGGCGGTCAAGTGGCGCTGCCGGAGATCAAGCTCGGTATTTTCCCAGCTAGCGGCGGCACCGTTCGCGCTACGCGGCGGGTCGGCGAAGCCCGGGCCAAGCAGATGATGTTCTTTGGCAATCCGGTCACCGCCGAGACGGCGCTTGACTGGGGCCTCGTCGACAATGTCGTCGCACCAGGAAAGGCACTAGAAGTAGCGATGGGATTAGCCCGCGTACTTGCCGACGGGCCGGCCCTGGCGTTGCAGAAATGCAAGCAGCTGATCGATATGTCGTCCAACGCGCCGGAAGCCGAGGTCATACGCGCGTCATTGCCACTGAGCGACGATGTTTTTACCTCTGCCGATTGCGCTGAAGGCGTGCGGGCCTTTTTCGCCAAGGAAACACCGCGATTTGAACGCAGCTAAGCCTTTTTGGCGCACAACAAAAACCTGATTATCGCGCGGATCGAGAAAAGCGGCAGCGAGACTAGCGGTGAAAGCAAATTCGCATCGGCTCGATCCTCGTTATCAACGGCGGCATGAGCGCGTACTAGGTCGCGCTACTACGCAATCAGCGAATAACGCTCATCGGCGGCAAGACAATCGGCCTGTGGCGCGCCCAGTTCGCCACGTACGATGTTGGTACCGAGCACAATCGACACGGTCTTGTAGAACGCGTGGCGGCGGCTCATGCCTTCGCGCCCCATACCACAATCGGAACAAACCACCAGACGCTCCGGCGGAATATGTTCGAGAGATCGGCGGATCAGATCGGACACCTGGTCGGGAGTCTCGACCTGCAGGGTGTGGTGATCGATCACCCCGATGCCGACCTTCTTGTCGGTGACTACCTTGCCGATATCCTCCAGATCAATGCCGCCGGAACTACAGGTCTCGAAGGTGATCACGTCGGCATCGACGCGGTTCATCGCCTCGAGCGCGGGCTTGTAGGTCTGCACCTCGGCAAACATGCGCTGCTGCGAGGGATTACCCCAGCACGAATGACACCACACTTCGGTCTTGTCGCGCAGGCCGCGAACCGTGTTGTTGAACACGTCAACCATGAAGTCGACGTTAATCTCGCCCTCGATGATGCCGCGGGTGGCCATCAGGTGGATCTGCGGTTCTTCCATCTGGATCAGCGGGCAGCCGGCGTCGGCGAGCGCGTGCAGCTCCTCGTTGAAGACATCGCTGAACGCCCAGATGCGTTCGCCTAAATCCTTATAATGTTGGTCCTGCACCAGGTAGGCGACCAGCTCCGGCGTAATGGTGCCGAACTTGACCGGCTTATGGGTCATCCGTTGGGCAACCTTCCACAGCTCGGTATATTGCAGATTACCGCGGCCGATCGGGCCAGTGATCGCCGGCGCTATGCGGCCCTCCAGATAATCGTGCAAAATGTGGCCACGCGGAAACATGACGCCGGCGCTGCCAAAATCCGCCGGTGTCGGGTTATCGCGATCGACGCCGGATATATGAAACAGCGGATAGCGTGACCAGCTCTGGCCGCCAACATCGTCGTCAAACCGGCAATCGCCATCAGTGACGATATCGAGCCCAGCCATTTCCTGTTCGCGCAAATAGGCTCCGAGCGCATCGGTGTACTGTTCGCGGTAGGGTGCGTTGACCATGGCGTCGACGAAGGAGCGCGAGCCCAAGGATGCCGTGTACCACGACGGCCGCGGCAACGATCCGATAATCGTGGTGGGCAGGATGATATCTTTGGTGGCGTTATACACGGCGATCTCCCCCGTTGGGCACGCCCTATCGATGGCGTTCCACTGCTTGTTTCGAGTTAGAGTCTAATGGCCAACAGGGTAATACTCAATTGTTCCACAATAGCCAACTGCTGCATGACGTCGCGCTTTACTGTTCCTTTATTTGATCCACCACATATTCCCAATCGCGGGCAAACCGGTAAGAGTGACACTCCGGCAGCAGCGGAGATTGGGTATCCGACCAGCCACCGTGGTATCGCTTCTGTTGTAGAACGCGTGGGTGTAGCCGACTCCTGCCCACAGAAAATTATCCGGCTACATTAAATATTTCTTGCCGTCGGCCCAGGCTTCGACCTCGCCGTCAATGATATAATAAGCCTCTTCGACCACCCGCGCGACAACTTCGCGCACAGCAAGATGAGTTGGGTCCTGCTCCACGACGTCGCGGCAATTGGAAATGAAGGTATTTAAATCGAACATCGATCGGCCTCCATTTGTCGTGGACAAGAATAACTCGCGCCAAGAATAGCGGCGCAGTATTCAAAACCGTCGAGCCCACCGCTTAATCCGCTCCCTCCCGCGCCGGCACGCCAACCTCAGCCATCAACTGCACTAACGCTTCATAGGGCTGGGCGCCAACCACGCCGTAGCCGCCGGCGACGAAAGTGGGAACGCCGGTAACGCCGTAGTCACGCGACTTCGCCCAGTCGGCATCAACAGTTTTCTCGAAACTGCGTTGCTCTAGCACCTCACGCGCACCGTCGGCCGGCAAGCCAGTCGCCGCAGCGATTTCGAGCAAGGTGTCCATATCGCCAACATCCTTACCGTCGACAAAATAGGCTTTATAGAGCAAATCGTGAATCACCTCGCCGCTCGGCTGGGTCTCGGCCCACGCCCCCAGTTCCTGGGCCAGACGGCTGTTGTAGGTGTGGGTGCGGCGGCTGTAGGGCAAGCCCTCCTGGTCCATCAGGCCCTTCATGCGCTGGTATGACGCTTCGGGATCGTAGTCGCGTCCGGCGAACAACTCTTCCAGCGAGCGGCCCTCGGCGGGGGTGTCGGGGTGCAGCGGAAAGTGCACCAATTTAATTTCGACCTCGAAATTCCGTTTTAGCTTTTCAATACGCCCGGTACTGAGATAACACCACGGTCACACGTAGTCGCTGAACACTTCCAAAATAATAGGCTCGGCCATCGCCAATCTCCTTCCGGTAATTTTCCAAAGTATAGGATGCGCGGCGTGCTGAGAGGAGACTTAAAATGGCACGAATAGCTTATAGCGATATGACCGGCCTAGCGCCGGAGCTGGCCGAAGAACTGACCAAGCGGCCGGTAGCAAATATCTACCGCATGCTGGCTAATGGCGGCAGCGCCGCGCTCGGCTATCTAAAGATGGGCAGTCAAATACGCTTCAGCGCCATCCTCAACCCGCTAGTGCGCGAATTGATTATTCTGCGTACCGGTTCGTTGTGCGAGGCGGCCTACGAGCTGGACCATCACGAGCGCATTGCCGCCAGTCTCGGCATGGCGGAAGATAAAATTCGCGCCGCCGTCGATGATGGTGCCAACGCGGCAGCCTTCGATCCGTTCGAGAATACACTGTTACAGTTCACCGAGGAAGTGGTGGTCGATGGCAAGGCAAGCGAGGCCGCCTTCACCGCACTAGCCGAGTATTATTCAGCCGAAGAGTTAATCGAAACGACGCTCCTGATCGGCTTTTATATGATGACATCACGCTTCCTGCAGACCTTTGACATGGATCTGGACTAGCGCTAACTCGCTGAGTCTTCGAGCACCATGTCGGCACCCTTTTCACCGATCATTATACTCGGCGCATTGGTGTTGCCGGAGACCAAAGCCGGCATGATCGAGGCGTCGCATACCCTTAAGCCCTGGATGCCGCGCACCCGCAACCGTTCGTCAACCACTGCGGTATCGTCGATGCCCATGCGGCAAGTACTGGTGGGATGGAAGCTGGTACGGCCACGCGCGCGAATATAATCAAGAATTTCGCTGTCGCTGACGCAGTTCGGACCGGGCTCGTACTCCGCTTCGAGGAAAGGCTGAACCGCCGGCTGCGCCATGATTTTTCGCACGGCTTTCAGCCCGGCGACGATCACGTCGCGGTCCTTTTGCTCGGCCAGATAATTAGGCTGAATATCTGGTGCGACAAACGGATCGGCCGAGGTGATACGCACATGGCCGCGGCTTTCCGGGCGCAGCAAGGCGCAGACGATGGTGCAGCCGGAAAACGGATGCGGGCCGTCGGCGGGGCTTTCGCCACTGAACATAAGGATCTGCGCCTGGATATCGGGCGTCGCGGCGGCCGGGTCAGCGCGAATGAAGCCGCCAGCGTAGGACGCCCCCATGGCCAAAAATCCTTTACGATTAATGGCGTAGCGTAGCCCCGTGTGGATACGGCGCGGCAGGCTGTTGGCGACGTCGTTGGCGGTGATGGGCTGGCTCACCTTGTAAACCAGCGGTCCGTTAATGTGGTCCTGTAAACGGTCGCCGACACCTGGCATATCGGCAACCACCTCAATGCCAAATGAGCGCAGCAGATCGGCCGGACCGAGCCCAGACAGCTGTAGAAGTTGCGGCGAATTGTACGCGCCGCCAGCGACAATGACCTCGCCCTCAGCGTGCGCCGTACGCAACTGGCCGCGTTGACTGTATTCGACGCCGGTGGCGCGGGTGCCGTCGAATAACAGGCGCATCGCATGGGCATTGGTGGCGACGGCGAGGTTGGCCCGCTTGCGCGCCGGCCGCAGATAGCCAACCGCGGTGCTGCTGCGGCGGCCGTTGCGGGTGGTCCACTGAGTGGGACCAAAACCCTCTTGGGTAGCACCATTGAAATCGGGATTGCGCGGATAGCCGGCCTGCGCGGCGGCCTCGACATAAGCCTCGGCCAGCGGATGTGGCTCGTAAACATCGGATACCGCCAGCGGTCCGCCAACACCGTGGAATTCGTCGGCACCGCGCTGCTGGTCCTCGGCCTTGCGGAAATAGGGTAGCACATCGTCGTAGCTCCAACCGGTATTGCCGAGCTGCCGCCAATAATCGTAATCCTCGGCCTGGCCGCGAATGTAGACCATGCCGTTGATCGCGCTGGTGCCGCCCAGCACCTTGCCGCGTGGCTGCGACACCGGCCGCTTGACCCATTCTGGTCCCGGTGTAGTTTCGTACAGCCAATTGAGCTTGGCATTTGTAAAATGCCGGTAGTAGCCTAGCGGAATATGTATCCACGGATTGCGGTCCTTGTCGCCGGCCTCAAGCAACAGCACCCGGTGGCGGCCGGAATCGGTCAACCGGTTGGCCAAAACGCACCCGGCACTACCCGCGCCAACGATGATGTAGTCGAACCTGCCTGCCGCTTCCATGCCGAACCCCCCGTCCCAAATTGCCGCAGCCTATTCTACGGTCTCTAGTAACAATACTTGTAGAGTGCTTATATTAACTCCATGACACTAGAAATCGTATAGGCAGATGAGAATGAGCAAATCCAAGGTCGCCTTGGTGGTCGGCGCCGGCGACGCCACCGGCGGCGCCATCGCCCGGCGTTTCGCCCGCGCAGGCTACACGGTCTGCGTCACCCGCCGCAAGGCCGAGAAACTCGCAGACCTAGTCGCCGCTATCGAAGCCGAGGGTGGCGCTGTGCATGCATTCGGTTCCGACGCGCGGCGCGAGGAACAAGTGGTCGAGCTGATCGAAGGGATCGAGCGTGACATCGGCCCCATCGACGTTGCCATTTACAATATCGGCGGCAATGTGCGCTTTCCCATCGCCGAGACCACAGCGCGGGTCTATTTCAAGGTGTGGGAGATGTGCGCCATGGGCGGCTTTCTCATGGGCCGCGAAGTGACCAAGGCCATGGAGCCGCGTGGACGCGGATCAATCCTGTTCACTGGCGCGACGGCGTCGTTGCGCGGTGGCACCGGCTATGCAGCGTTCGCCGGCGGCAAGCACGCGCTGCGCGCTCTGGCACAATCGATGGCACGCGAACTGGGGCCAAAGGGTATTCACGTCGCCCATGTGGTCATTGACGGCGCCATCGATACCCAGTTCATCGCCGAGATGTTTCCCGAAACCTACGCCAAGAAGGACCAGGACGGCATCCTCAGCCCCGAGCATGTCGCCGAAGCCTATCTGATGCTGCACAACCAGCCGCGCAGCGCCTGGGCCTTCGAGATGGATATGCGGCCGTGGATAGAGAATTGGTGACCAAGACCTGGCGAGATCAGAAACAAATAAGGAAAAGCGATTATGGCAAAGACAGTGGAGTTTCTATTCGACGTGATCAGCCCAACTACCTATCTGGCCTACAAGCGCCTGCCGGATATCGCCGCGCGCACCGGCGCGACTATCGTCTGGACGCCGGTTTTACTCGGCGGCGTCATGCAAGGTAGCGGCAACAGCTCACCGGTCGCGGTGCCGGCCAAGGGCGAATATATGGACCGCGATATGGCGCGCTGCGCCGAACGCTACGGCATCCCGTTCGCACTGAACCCCCACTTCCCAGTCAAAACCCTGATTTTGCAGCGCGCCGCAATCGCCTTGCTCAACGACGGTGGCGAGGACGCGTTGCGGCCCTTCCTCGATGCGTGCTTTCAGGCGCTCTGGATCGACAGAAAGAACATGGGCAGTTCGGCTGTCGCCGCCGAAACCCTGTCGGCCGCTGGGTTCGACCCGGAAGACCTGATGGCGCGGGCCAGCGATCCGGTGATCAAGGAAAAGCTCAAAGCCAATACCGACGGCGCGGTAGGGCGTGGAGTCTTTGGCGCGCCGACCTTTTTCGTCTGCGAGGAAATGTATTTCGGCCAGGACCGCCTCGACTATGTCGAGGACGCGCTGGCAGCGTAAAGGTAAAATACCGAGGTTGCGGACGGGGCAAACCTCAGCTACGGATCAGTTTGCCGAAGCGCTCATCCGACGGGTAGGTGGCTATACTGTTGATTTCCGCTATCTCGTCATCGGTAAGTTTCCACTCGATGGCTGCGGCGTTGGCCACAACCTGCTCTGGCCGGCTCGTCCCGGCGATAATACTGGGGATCACGTCGCGGCTGGCCAGCCAGGCGAACGACAGCTCCAGCAGCGACCGGCCGCGAGCCTCGGCGAAGACGATCAACGCCTCGACGATTACCATGGTTTCGTCGTTGAAATATCGCGACACCAGATGGGGCATCTTGTCGAGCCGGCTGCCGGCAGCAACCGTCCCGCCCTTGCGGTACCTGCCAGTCAACACTCCGGCGGCGAGAGGATAGTATGGCAGGAAACCCATCTGCTTTTCCTGCAAAGCCGGCAGCAGTTCCTTCTCCACCTCGCGCAGGATCAGACTGTATTCGTTCTGCGCCGAGACGAACGGCCGGAGTCCCTGGCTCTGGGCGAACCAGTTGGTGTCAACAACCATCCACGCCGGCAGGTTAGAGCAGCCGCCATAGCGAATCTTACCTTGCGTCACCAGATCGTCGAGCGCGCGCAATACCTCTTCCATCCGTGTGCCCGGGTGCAAGGCGTGCAGCTGGTACAGATCGATCCAATCGGTCTGCAAGCGCTGTAAACTTTCTTCGACAGAAACCATGATGTAGTCGTACGTGGCGAGCACCCGGCGGCGCGGCGACGGCTCCATCGCCAGGCCGAATTTAGACGACAGCACGACGTCTTGCCGCCTGGGCCCGAGAATCTCGCCAAGCGCGGTCTCCGAACCGCCAACGCCGTAGGAAGCGGCCGTATCGAAAAAGGTGACGCCGAGGTCGAGCGCCTGGTGGACGACCGCGCGGGCCTCTTCAGTGGTCATACGGGCGCCGAAACTGTTGCAGCCGATTCCGGTCAGTGAGACCTGCAGGCCCGTGTTTCCTAATCTCCGGTATTGCATGGTTGTTACTGCTTGCGCGGCAGGCACGATCACTCCCAGTCGCTCAGCCAAATTTCACCGGTATAACGTTGTTCGAGACACTGCATCTGGCCACTCTGGTTTTTATTGGTAAGAGCGCCGCCGATGCGCCAGCATTTTTTAAGGCTGTCAAACCGCATGCCGGTGTTCCAGGATTCGGCCACGCCCACTGTGATCAACACGAAAACCAATATCCAAACCATACCGCGTGCCTCCCTCGCTACTTACGGCCACCTAGCCAGTTTACCCGAAACTAAAACCAATCGTTCGTAGGTGGTAGTAGAGGCTGCCATCCTGCACCACCAGGCTACGCATCATCGCATCGCCTTCGTTGCGGTGCTCATGCAAATTGGCCGGCGGCGTGATCATGATGGCGTACTGGTGCCAGTCGAAACGCTCACCCTCGATCACCGAATAGACCCTGTCACACTGGATCGGCAGGGTCATAGCCACCGAATTGTGGCGGTGCGGCCGCTGGTTCTCATGCGCGTCGAGCGAGTTCATTGCAAGCGCGATCGACGGATGGATGTCACCCAGTTCCTCACGCTGTTCGCTGGAAAAATGCATGGCCAGGCCTGCCGCGTTGGGGTCGGATTTTTGCAAGTCATGCACCAGCGCCATCCGGCGCCGAATTTCGACATCGGGATAGTGTACCGCCTGGGTCGGCGACGCTCCCGGATGCGGTGCGGCGAGGCCGTGGAAGGTGAGCTCGGGCTCGTTGGTGACCTGGAACAGCACCCCGCCCTCGACGCCGCCGGTGAGCTCGGTCTCGCCGCCGCCCGGCAGGGCGAAGATGTCGCCCGCAGCCCAGTCAATAACCTCGCCGGCCTTGGCGGCGCTGCCCGCGCCGGCGATGACGTAATAAAGCTCGCCCGAGGACTGGAACTGGCCAGTCAGGCTATCGCCCGCGCGCACCGTCGCATAGCGGCCAAGCAACATGGGCGTGGTGGCGGGGTAGTCGAAGCCCATGCGCACGCCCGCATCCAGCGCAATCCAGCCAGTCGGTGCGTCGTTCGCCATGGCCTGCTCGATCTCGTCGGTGAAGACATGCTTGGGCACCGGCGGGAGCTTAACCGTAAAGATATTAGCCGGGCTGTAATAGCGCGCGCGCTTCTGGAACACCGTTTCAGTTTCGCTAACGTTGGAAATCAGCTCGTTGGAACCGTCCATGGCGTTCGTCTCCCTATTCCGTCCAGCTAAACTATAACGGCTGCGCAAGCGCAAAAACAGATTATCAAACCTATAGAGCGAGACAACGTTGACGCCGGCTGCCAATCAACTTCCATCCCTCGAGACGCCCTTCCGCCTCATCCTGAGGAGGGCCGCCAGGTCCGCCTAGAAGGGCGAGACGAAAGGGCTCCTCAAGATAAGGGGATTCTAACTTACAATCGCGTTGCTCTACGGTTTCAGGATAAGTTTACCCATGATCTCGCGCGCATCGAGCATCTCATGGGCCCGCCGCGCTTCCGACAGGGGCATCAGCTCATGGATCGGCGGATGGAAGGTACCCGCCGCGAACAGCGCAACTACGATATCGATAATCTGCTGTCCCTTCTCCGGGTCACCGTCGAGGGCGTGCCAGGAGAAACAGCGCACCGCCAGGCTTTTACCCAGGCGCTGACGCATGGCAGCGAACAGCTCGTCCTCGGGCAGGCCGGCCAGGGCGTTGAACGACACCACCATGCCCAGCGGGGCCAGCATGTCGAGGCTATCGGTAAAGCGTGGCCCGATGAGCTGGTCGAAGGCCAGACCAACGCCGCGCCCGCCGGTTAATTCCACGACCTTCTCGACCACGTTTTCGCGGCTGTAGTTGATCGCGTGTGTGGCACCAAACTCGCCGATGAAGGCGCATTTTTCGTCCGAACTGACGCCGCCGATAATGTCAATACTCTGCGAGCGGCACAGATCGATGATCGCCACCCCCATGCCGCCGGCGGCACCGTTAACGTAAGCGGCCTTTGGCTCGATGCCTCGCGCCGCCTCGAACAATAGCGCCCAGGCGATGATGTAGTTGGGAATGGAGACCGCGGCGTCGAGGTCGACACTGTCAGGCAGCGGCGTCACCAGTGTGGTCGAAACCACATTGTATTCAGCATAACGCCCGCCGCCAGAACCAAACACCAGCACCGGCTGTCCCTCTTTGAGATTGCTGACACCAGGGCCGACCGCCTCGATATAACCGCTCATCTCGTTGCCAAGAATGGTCGGCAGCGGCGGCTTCCACCTGTAGATTCCTGAGCGCAGAAGAAAGTCGGGCTTGCCGACGCCCATGGCCTCGGCACGCACCAAAACCTCGCCGTCGCTCGGGCTCGGTGTCGGCAGATCAACAATTTCAATAACTTCCGGGCCGCCATAGGCGGCAATCTGGGCGGCTTTCACTTTGGCCTCTCCCGGTAGCGGCACGCAAAAAAGGTCACCGGTAGGAACCGGCGATCAATCAAGCATAAATCTAGGTGGCGTCAGTACAAGCCACGCAGCGGGTTACCTCGCCAAGGCCTAATGGGCCGTTGGCGCGGGCGCACCGAACGAGCGCATGACCATGTGGGCGGCGTGGAACAGCGCGATGAACGCACCCAACTCCATGATCTCGGGCTCGGTATAGTGCTTCTTCAGCTCAGCGTAGAACTGCGCGTCGACCTTGGTCGAATCTAGAAACATCTGATCGGCGTAGCGCAGCGCAACCTTTTCGGCCTCCGTGAAGAGTTCTGAATCCTCATAGTCGCCCGAACCGGCATCGATCGCCTCCTCCGTCACCCCCATCTCGCGCGCCTTGACCGAACGCAGGCCCGAAAAATAGGAATCTTCGGTGAACCGAGCCAACTGAATGCGGATGATCTCCTTCAACTGGTGGTCGATATTGCCCTCATTGAACTTCATCAGCATGACGCTCAGCGTCGCCTTGGCATGTTCGGGCTTGCGCGCGATAATGCGCGCGAACGGCCCGCCCGGAACGCCCATTTCCTCGGACTTCACAACCAGATTTCGCAGTTCCGCATCCTCGATCTCGTCGAGTTCCAAGGGTTGTACAAACAGCATTATTCCGCCGCCTGCAGCGACGATGGCGCTGCGCCGTACAACCGCTCCGACTCTTCCTGGCTGACGAGCCGGCCGTCGGGCGAGAACATGGGATAGAACTTCAACGTGCCGAAGAAGGTGTGGTAGCCCAAGTTAAACAACAGAAAGTTACCCAGCTCGACGATTTCGTCGTCGGTGAGGTGTTGCCGCAACTCTGCGTAATAGGCCTCGTCGATGGCGCCGGGGTCGAACCCGATCAGTTCGACGTGACGCAGGATCGCCTTTTCCTTGTCGGTTAAATTCTCGCTATTAGCATAGTTCTCGATGCCGTCATCGAGGAGAGTTTCGTCTAGTCCCTGCCGCTTCGCCGAAGCGGACCGGACATTGCCTCAATAGCTACAGTGGGCCTGGCGCGACAGCGAGACCCGGATAATCTCTTTGAGTTTGTGGCTTAGCTCGCCCTTATTAAAAGCTGTCGTCCACGCCACATACATCTTTTCTGCCAGATCTATATTGTGGCCCATCATGGCGTGGAAGCCAGGGTCGGGAGCGCGATGCTCCAAGCTCTGCTCGATATAGGGCTTGAGTTTGGTCTTCTTCAGCTCTTCGATATCAAGCATGGTGATATTCGGTGCCATGCGTTTGCTCCCGTAATTGCTTGCCCGTGGCCAGCGGCTCAGGCGTGGGTCTCTACTATTTTCTTTAAAACCTGGCGGCGGTCAACGCCCGTGCGCGTTTCGACCACATCGCCGTCCTTGATAAACACCAGCGTCGGCGTCGAACGAACACCGTAGCGATCGAGCAAACCGATATTGTCTTCCGCTTTGACGGTGCCTATCTGCACCCCGTCGGATACTTCCAGCGCCAG
>PVBE010572332.1_pt1 | contig 12802 bp, 6 predicted proteins | sample 1631181 | NCBI WGS metagenome assembly PVBE01 (sample SAMN08397723, study PRJNA350692) | Marine metagenome, whole genome shotgun sequencing project. | isolation source: water | place: Pacific Ocean | collected 2012-04
CTGTAGGACCACTTTTCAGACTGATCCGCTATCAGTTGTTAGCACTTGGTATCCAGAACAACAGCGAACGCCAGCAGCATGAGAACCCTGTGCGGATCTACCCATCTCCGTAGCAATCATCCATCTCCTCTGGGACGGCGTATACGTCACCTGTCCTCGGTGATACTAAGACTTGAGCGGGAGGAGGGTATTCGCGGTTGCGGGCCGTCGCGGTGATAGTGACGCAGTTCCCATCCACATCGCTCCCACCTATCATGAAATTACCGTTCGGAAGTTGGTAGTTAACTCTAAAACTACCAAGGGAAAAACCGCTCCTGGATTGCTCGGCGAAGGTGGTCGTAAAACTGAGATCCCTACCCAGAGTGAAGGCACACTCCTCATACCTCATGTCGGCACCAAGGTCGCGTCGGGAACATTGCCTCGCTACCAAAACTTCGTTGACCAAGTCTAATGATGTTTGAGCCTCTAGCCCTACCAGTGGTAACCCCAGTAGAGCCAGCACGAATAGCAGAGCTTTCTTCACGGGAACCCCTATCAGAGCGAGGGTGAATAAGAGGGTTCGCTTCATGCCCTAATTCTGCCCCCCTACCCCGCAGAACTGCAACTCAGACGGGAGCACACGGGTGACTTAGGCGGCCGTGGAGTCCGGGGGTCGGGGTACTAGGGGCGACCTACCAACCTTCACTGACGAAGGACGATTTTGTTAGGTGAAGCCGACCCAAATTAGAACGCGCCTCGGTGGCAGTGTCCGATCGACCAGTTTGGGCCCACGCCGCTTCATCGCCTTGGCGCACCATCGCCCCCGGCCTATTCTTGCCGCTCGGTAACAGCTTGGAGCTGCAATCCCTTTCCGATGGACCAAGGAGGACTCACATGTCTCTGTCCCCGCTCATTCAAAGGATAATCCTCCTGGCCATCTCACTCTTGCTGGTCGCGAGCTGGCCAGCCGAAGCAGTGGCTGATGAGATCAGGTTCATGCGCGACCCGCACATCGGGCACGGCATGGTCGTCTTCTCGTATCACGGTGACATCTGGATCGCGAACCAGGACGGCTTGAACGGGCGACGACTCACCACGCACGTGGCCCGAGAGATCGCTCCGCGCTTTTCGCCGGACGGTCGATGGGTCGCGTTCACGAGCGACCGCTTCGGGAATAACGACGTGTTCATCGTTTCGATCGACGGTGGCGAGCCCACTCAGCTCACCTTCCACACCGGGAGTGACGTCGTGGGGGGTTGGTCACCGGACAGCCGCTCGGTGCTCTTCGTCACCTCCAGACACACGCATCCTTTCTACTCGCCTATGTACATGGTGCCGGTCACCGGTGGGATTCCAACGCCGATGGCTATGGACCAGGGACGGAGCGCCATGATCAACCCCGCGGGAACCATGGTGGCCTTCAACCGACGTGCCGTGAGCACGACACGGAAGGAGTACAGGGGTAACAACAGCACCGAAATTTTCGTGCAAGACCTCTCGTCTGGCGAGATCACTCAGCTGACCGATACGAACCTCGAAGACTTTCGAGAGCACGTGCACGACGCGATTCCAATGTGGGGTGTGGACGGGATGATCTATCACGTCTCGGAGCGCGACGGAATCTTCAACGTTTGGCGGATCAGTCCCCAGGGAGGCACCGCCACGCAGGTTACCCACTTCTCGACCGGTGGCACGAAGTACCCGTCCATCAGTGACGACGGACGCACGATCATCTTCACGCAAGAGCACGAGCTCTGGACGCTCGACCTACCAGATGGCCGGCCACAGAAGCTCACCATCGACATGGACTTCGAGCCTACGACCAACCTGATCGAGTGGATCGAGGTGGAGAGTCGAGTAGAAGGATTCGGTCCCTCCCCTGCCGGCGACTTCGTAGCCGTCGACTTCCGAGGCGAGATCTTCCTGGTGCCGACGGACCCCGAGACCGGTGAGAAGACCCGAGTGACGACCTCTCCGTGGCGTGAGCGATACGCCGAGTTCTCGCCGGACGGAACGCAACTGGCCTACGTATCGGACGAGAGCCTCGAGGAGGAACTCTGGGTTTATTCGCTCAAGGACGGATCGAAGCAGAAGCTTTCGAGCCACGAGTCACAAAAGACAAGGAACTTCGTCTGGTCACCGGACGGAAGCCGAATCGCGTACGTAGCCGCCAATCGTCTGTTCGAGGTCGATGTAGCCAGTGGTCGTAGTACCGAGCTCAGCTACAACATCGCGCGGGGTTACACGCTCTCGCAGTACTCCGCGGAAGGTGACTGGCTGCTGTACGACCGGAGGGACGAAGAACAAGGTCAGGATGTCTACCTCTTCGACATCGCGACCCGGGAGGAGCACAACGTCACTGCGAATCCCTTCCGGGACTCCCAGGGAACTCTCACGCCTACTGGTGAGCATCTGGTCTTCCGTTCGGACCGAGACGGTGGCACGAGCCATCTGTTCATCACACACCTTGCGACGTTGACCGAAGATCCGAGCGATCCGCTGGTGAAGGCCCGAAAAGCCGAGCAGGACCAGGAAGCGGAGCCGGGCCCCCTTCAGGTGGACACCGACGGGATCGAGCAGCGCGCGGTTCAACTCACGACTGGTGAGTACGGAGTCGGCACGTACTTCCTCTCAGCCGACGGCGAGACCCTCTATTTTACTAGCCGAGACAACGACGGTCCCGGACTCTTCTCCATCGGGATCGACGGGGAGGGGAGAAAGAAGGTGAGCGACGGGACCTTCGATGGTATCCGACGCACCCGTAATGGCGAAGCGGCCTTCTTTATTCAGAACGCCCAAGGCGCGGGAAGCGAGCTCCATAAAATGGAACTCCCCTCCGGCAGCCATGAGCGGGTCGCGTTCTCCTACTCCGTACAGGTCGAGCACCGCGCCGAGTGGGAGCAGATCTTCGAGGAGAGCTGGCGCGTGATGAAGTACCGCTTCTACGACGAGAACATGCACGGGAAGGACTGGGCGGCAATCAAGGCGGATTACAAACCACTGCTACCCCACGTGGGCAGCTACGAGGACGTCTACGATCTAGCTAATCAGATGATTGGTGAATTGAACGCCTCACACGTGGGGGTGCGCGGCGGTCCGAGTCGCCCACAGGAAGGTGCGTATCAGACTCGATTCCTGGGCTTCGAGTTGGAGCCTGGCGGAGGTCGTTATCAGGTGAGTCACGTCTACCGGGATGGTCCCGCCGACAAGGAATGGCTCGATATCAAGGTAGGTGACTTCGTCTTGGCGCTCGATGGACAAGTCGTGCACACCGGCGACAACTACTGGGAGATCCTGAACCACACGCTCAATGAATTCGTGACTGTTCAGGTGGCTGATGAGTCCAGCGGAAGCGGATCTCGAGAGCTCCGCATCCGCCCTGTGACCTCACTCAACAACATCAAGTACGAGGAATGGGTGGCGAAGAATCGCGAGTTCGTCGAACGGGAGTCGGACGGCCGTATCGCTTACGTCCACATCCGTTCGATGAACCAACCCTCGCTCCGGCGCTTCGAGAACGAGATCAACCAATTCTGGAACGCGCGCGGGATCGTGGTGGACATTCGGTACAATGGGGGCGGTAACATCGATCAACAGCTGATCGACATCCTTGAGCGTCGCCCCTACGAATTTTGGAACTCGAGATGGGACGCTAGAACGTCTGGCCGTCGGCCCCGTCAGGCAATCGCCGGCCCCAAGGTGATGCTCGTCAACAATCGGTCGGGTTCGGACTCTGAGGTTACGCCGATGGGCTTCAGAGACCTGGGCCTCGGTCGGATCGTGGGGAATCCGACCGGCGCCGCCGTAATCGCCACCGGGAGCTACGGCCTGATTCACGGTGGGACGATCCGCACCCCAGGATCGCTCGTCGTCACCTGGGACCCCACTAAGCCGAACAATTACGGAATCAATCTCGAGAACTATGGCGTTGCGCCCGACGTTTTCGTCGAAAACACGCCCAACGACGAACTCGCCGGCTTCGACCGTGAGTTGAAGGAGGCCGTGGACGAAGCGCTGAGGATGTTGGCCGAGGGGGGGTGGCGTTTCGTGACCCCCCCCGAGAGTGGAGGAGTCCGAAACGGTCGCGGTATAGGGGGGATGCGATAGGAGTGGCACTTACTTAGCGGAGAGATAAAGGTGGACGGCTACCTAGTCCTGAAGGACACATGAACGGGAACGCCCCATTCCTACGGGTGCGCGACAGCTACCGGATCACGTACCACTCCGTCTGGTACGGCCTGAAGTACTCGTACCCCTCTGACGTGAGGTAGGCGTCATCCTCCATCGGAATCCTGACCTCTGCGCCACCGTACTCCGGTACCGCCGTGGTCGCGCTGAACTCCACTGAACGGTAGGCCCCTTCACGCAGATAGGAGTCCCGTTCGGGCGGTGAGGAGAGATCCATGTCCCGCGCGTTGATGGATGGTCCCAGCGCGTGGCCGTGATATCCGATCGGATGCGAATAAAGGCTCGGCAGGAAATCGACTCCTTCGAGCAACTCCGCAATCGAGAGAGTGGCCTCCCATCCGGTCATGCCCGGGCGCGGCGCAGACGCGAATGCAGCATGCACGATGTTGGCGTTCTCAAGGGCACTCACCAGACCGGACGGCACCTCTGTTTCGCCGTCGCGGAGGATGTACGCCACCTTCTGCCAGTCACTGGCGAATCCCAGATAGTCGAAGCCGCAATCTAGATGGATGATGTCGCCGCGCTGGAAGACCAGATCGTCCGGCGCGGGGTGCACGTACGGAATCACTGTGTCGGTTACCGGGTCGAAGCGCTGTACGGCTACGTGGATCTCGAACCAGGGCCTGCCGCCCACACCCAGCTCTGCGATAGTCTCTTCGAAGAACCACTTGATATCGGCGGCTCGGGTTTCGCCAGGCTCGATGACCAGGTTCGACAGCGCCCTCTGTGCAATCACATCTGTCGCAAGGACGAGGTCGCGGTAGTACTCAAGCTCATCGGGCAACCGAGTGTCGAAGTAGGCCTCAACCAGGTCTGCGGCAGACACGAATCGAGCCTCTGCCTCACTCCCAAGTGTTTCGGATAGGAATGTGTATGAGTCGTGGGTCAGTCCGCTGTCGTGACCGCGGGTGCCTCCCATGTTCAGCCCTATGCGCTCGGGTTGGAACTGCTCCCATAGCGTCCGCAGGCCAGAGGCTGTTTCTTGAATGCCGCGGGCATTCCGAGGCGACGGCAGTGGCTCAATGAACCGCGCGTAGTCCGCGGTCGGGCGCCAATAGTCTGAGTAGGCCGTGAGCCGCTCCGACCCGTCGTCGGCAAGAACAAGCACATCCCGCCGCCTGGTATAGTGTAGGGGTGGTGCGATGTATTGCATGATCGGGTCGTGATGGAACTCCTCGCTGACTACGATCCACATGTCGATGTCGTGCTGTCGCATGAGCTCCAGCAGGACCCGGTGTTTCTGTTCCAGCCATCCGAGGCGTACCCTATACTGTGCCCTTAGTCCGAGCAGCTCCGGCATGGCGGGGATGATACGGCCATCAAAGAGTTCGATCGGTCCCGCTGGCGGGTGCTCAGCTGGTGTGTTCGGTGGCGAGCAACCGAGCACGACGAAAGCTGAGAGGGCTGCCACCATGGTGGCAGCCTGTATCGATGTGTTCACGGCGGACAAGGGCAACCTCCCAGAACTGAGGATCAACCGATAGGTTTCGGGGAGGTCCACATTCCGACCCCGCGCCGGGTCGCGTCAAGATGTCGAGACGCCCAAAACTGTGCTTGCTCTCTCAAGAAAAACACTACGAAGGGGGTCTTGGCCGGATTACCGACCAAGACCCCCTTAACAGCTTAGTGATTTATCGTGTGGAAATAGAGCTTAGGACGTTTCAGAAAGCTTGTCGTAGACGAATGCGACGGCCGCCCACGCGACAAGGAGTATGCCAAAACTGTATAAAGCCGGTTCTATGGCTCGACGCCCAGCCATCACATAGTTGAAATCGACTATTAGAATCTGCGATAGAGCAATCACCATCGCTGTGAGCATGGTTTTACCAGTCTTTTGGACAGCCCAATCGAAGAAGCAGATTACAGCGACCCAGTATACAACCCTTTGCGCAATGGTACCGAGCAAGGGTTCGAACGCTGGCTCAGGCATGGCGGGGATAAAGAGATATTCCCCTGCGAAATATGTGACCATCCCTCCGGTGAGCACACCTGCGGGCTAGCGATGAATGGCACGGCGTATTGTTGGGGGTTTAACCGTGATTACCAACTGGGTGATAGCACATACGCCACCAGACGGGAACCGGTTCCTGTTAGCAGCGAGTTGACGTTCAAGACGATCTCTGCGGGCACTGATCATACCTGCGCAGTGGCAACTGATGGTGCGGTGTACTGTTGGGGCGGCAATGATCGCGGCCAAATTGGAAATGGTAGCCCCAGAGATAGTTACCCCCTACGCCCGATGGGACGAGCGCTCAGTCAGGACACCAACTCCAGTTGTGGGTTTGGTGGAGCGTATCAGTGTGGAAACAGCGATCGGAGTGGAACGAGGCGGTTACGCTTTTGCGCGCTCCGGCGCATTGTCTTTCGTGTCGATTTCTGCAGGTGCGTATTACTCATGTGGAATATCAACCGATGGTGGGGCGTATTGCTGGGGACAAGGGGAACCGGGACAGCTCGGGCATGGTAGCAGAGTAACGATGCCCGCTCCGATTGCGGTGGCAGATTGGCGGTGAACCTTGTTGTGCCAACCTACGACCCCTAAACCTGTGCGACTCGAAGGGTCGAGCCCGAATCGGGTGCCGAGCTTGTGAGAGACTGGGTGTTAGCTCCCTAGAATGCCACCATCTGGCTGAATTTGAGTATCAAGCTTCGCCCAGGCATGATCCCCTCGCCCGTCTCAAAACGTTGTTCGTTCCACACGATGAATAGATCACTTAGGGGCTTGTGGATCAGGTTGAAGCGCACATTCGAGTTCAGGAGTCTTTTCGTTGGATCCCACTGAACAAGCACATCCACGAACATATCCTTCTGAAACGAGTAGTTAGTGCGGACCGTCCAAAATGTCTTCACGAAGGAGGCATACGGATTATTCAAGTCGGCAGAGGTGCGACTCAGTGAGAAGCTCGCACTAAACTTGTAGGAGGGGCGTAGCGTCACACTGCCGGACACAGCTCGTTGCGTTCCGCTCCAAAGTCCTCCAATAGTGCCGCGATATGTGAAGGAGATCGGACGACTGGAGTTCGTGCTTCCGGTGAAGGCGTAGGTGGTCCAGTCGTGCCGCCCAACGGGAATCGGGTTAGTACGGCTATCAATGTTGAAGGGGCGCTCGATAACCTCTGTGAGATTGTTTGACTGGAGTTGCATATTGCCGCCGGATTCCAGGAATAGCGTGACCCCCGAGTGGAGACGCTTAGCACGGATACCCCCGCCCAAATCTTCGTAATAGTTCCATGTGATGTGAGGGTGGACCTCCCGGATGCCAATGCTGCGAAGGTACTCAGGTCGGGGTCGAATACCCCAATCGATGAAATACTTCCTCACCCCGGTTCGGTTGAAAAATCCCAGATCATTGGTAAAGCCTTCACCCAGTTCCATAAGGCCTAGCTTTATATGGTGGAAGTTCCCCTCGCGATTCAAAGACGTACGCCACGCGTACTGTCCGCTGTCGAAACTGGGGGAATCTGACTTCAGGTAATAGCTGCTCCAATCGATCTCTCCCGGGAAACGGAAGTAGGAGTCCAAGCCATAGACCCGATTGTAGTCGGCCTCGCCGCCCAAAGCATTACGCATCAGAAAGATGCCTCCGATATCTGAGCCCCGAAGCAAGTTCTTTCGCAAGCGTAACACGGAGTAGTCGTAGCTTGGTGTACCAGTGATCTCACTGGTACGCATCCACAGGCCACCCACCATCAAACCCGCCTCCTGTCCTGTGAGGCGGACTCCTCCCTTTATGGGCACAACTTGGCGATCATCGCTAATACCGATGCGTCTACTGAAGAAGGGGAGCAGGTCAGTATCAGATGTGGGCGTCAGGCGCACCCGCAAGTTCCGGGCGGCATCACCTACATAGAAAAGCCCTGAGTTCTCGAGAAAAAACTCCCTTTTTTCCTGAAAAAATAGGCTGAACTGCGTAAGATTTACCCTTTGTACATCGGCCTCTACCTGGGCAAAGTCCGGGTTGATCGCAGCATCTAATGTCAGACCTCTAGTTAAGAGAACCTTGAGATCTGCGCCCAACTCCTTTTTTCGAGCGAAGCTTTCACCCCCCGTTTCGCGAACACCCCCACCTAACGCGTAGGGCTTCACACGGAGGTCCCTTCCTGCGCTAGCCCGTGGTAACCCCACTAGGTCACCCGCCAGAGAAAGGCGATAGAAATTATACGCTCTCGGGATAGGCGCCCAATATGCAACCTCATTGTTGCGTCGGAGTCTACGCCCGAAATTGATCCCCCATCGATTGTTTTGAGGATCAAAGCGTAGCGCTCTGAATGGGATCTCCATCTCCAGAGTCCACCCGTCAGCAACCCGCTGCGTCTCCACTCGCCACACCGCATCCCATGAGGTATTGACCTCACGACCCTCGTTCGCCACCTGACTGTCTCCCCAAGCCCCCTCCGGGTTAGTCATGAAAACATACCCATTACGGCGGTCCCGGAACGGGTCGACGATCACCTGAAATACATCTTGGGTACTCTCGGAGAAATCTTTCCGGATGTCTGTGACTATGGGCTCAGCGGAGTCATGGAGATAAGCTGCGACGTAGAGGTGGCTGTCGTCGTACGCAACCCAAACCTCCGTATCTTCTGTGGACGCATCACCCTCTCGAGGCTCGGACTGGACAAAAGCATTTGCTGCTGGCGGGGCCCGCCATACGGCCTCATCCAGCCTACCGTCAATACGTATAGATTCTTCGGTGGCGACAGCTAGGACCTGAGGACGCTCAGCATCGGTCCTGGTTTCAGGGACCTGGACTTGGGCAAGAGTGGGAAAGGGGGTTAATAGCAGGAATGGGAGCGTAAATATGGGGCGCAAGTAGTAGAGCAGTTGATAGTCGGGCATAGCGCATGGTCCCAGTCCCAGAATGCCCCCGACCTCGTCTAATCCACGCAGAGCCTCAGGGCTCCGAGATGATGGGCGACACGTTCAAGCCTCTCAACAGGCCGTTGTATCTCGCCACGAGCGTGGTCATCACGTTCTCAAGACGCTCTCGGAGTATGACCCAATCCGTGTTCAGGTGACGCAACCGATCTCGAGCTCCGTCGGTTGGCCCGCCCTGGGGCTCAGTCACGAAGCCATACAAGTATGCGTATTGGTGGTCTAGCCTAGGCTGGAAGTTGATCGGATCCTGACTACTCCGACTGTTTGTGTTGATGATTTCGTCTTCGATGTCGGTGAGAGCTTCAGCGATCGAGTCGGCGATCGGGCGAACCTTGCCTGCAACGGGTACGTCCTCGAGTTCAAGGATCGTCGCGGTGGAGGCTGCTTGGCTACGCACCTGACGGAGTCGATGGATTTGGTCGTAGATGGTCGTCAAAGAGTCACGAATTTCATTGCCGAGTCGCCACTGCTCCTGTAAGTCCGCGATAGTTACTGACTCCAGGCGGGGATCCTTTAGAACACGAAAGTCCTGTTCCTGAGTCCATTCACCGGATGACAAGCGGACAGTGTACGTGCCGGGTGGTACGGTGACGCCACCGGTGAAGCCCCAACTGGTTACAGCTCCTTCTGGCGGTTCGAGGGCCTCGGTCTGGAGGTCCCAGGCGAAGCGATGGCTCCCTGGGGAGACCGGCAATGTAGGCCCTTGGGCGCGCTGTGGACGGTCCCCGTCAACCTGGCTTACGGCCTCTTCTGGTGGTGTCTGGGACCTGTAGCTGCGGAGCAGCGATCCGGAGGAGTCCATGATGTCCATGGTCAACCCTCCGGTGATGTTCTCGGTTAGGAAGTAGGTGAAAATTGCTCCATTCGGTGGGTTTTGAGGCCAGCCTTGTCGTCCGCTTCCGCCCCACACAACTCGATACGTATCGCGTGGCCTGAAAAAGTGGGCGGTCTCGGCGTCGGTTGCGTCCGCGACCTGATGCAGAGGCGTGATGTCGTCGAGAATCCAAAAGGACCGGCCCTGGGTCGAGAGCACGAGGTCTTTCTGATGCACCTCAATGTCGGTCACGGGAACGATGGGTAGATTCTGCTGGAGGGGTTGCCACTGCCCCCCGCCATCGAAGGATACAAAGAGGCCGAACTCGGTCCCGGCGTAAAGGAGTCCCTGTTGGTCGGGATCCTCGCGCACTACCCGAACCGGATAGTCGGCGGGTATCCCGTTCGTTCCGTCGGCGAGGCTTCTCCAGTTTCGTCCGTAGTCTTCGGTCTTGTAGATGTACGGTCGGAAGTCGTCCATTCGGTACCGGTGCACGGCTAGGTATGCCGTAGCCGGATTGTGCGGGGATACCTCGATGGCGTCCACCGTGGAGGCGATCTGGATGCCGTCGGGAGTAATGTCCGTCCACGTCGATCCATCGTCCCGAGTGAGGTGGACCCTGCCGTCGTCTGTACCGGCCCAAATCACGCCTCTTTCATGGGGCGAAATGGTAACGGCAAAGATCGTATTGTAGACCTCGACCCCCGTGCCTTCGCACGTGATCGGGCTACCGCCACAGTGCTGGTGATCAGCATTGTTCGTGGTCAGGTCTGGCGAGATCGACTCCCATGACATTCCCGCGTTCGTGGTCCGAAAGAGCCGATTCGACGCATGGTAGACACGATTCGCGTCATGGGGATCGACCTCGATCGGTGACACCCATTGAAAACGATACATGAGGTCTTGGGCTGGGCTTCCGAGTTGCATCTGAGGGTACACCATCATGTTGCGGGTCTCGCCGGTCTCGGCGTTCCACCGGTCGATGACGCCTCCGTAGCATCCCGAATAGATGAGCGTCGGATCGTCGGGGTTCATCGCCACCGGTCCGGTTTCGCAACCGCCCACGGAATGCCAGAATCCCTCAGGCGAAATATCCGAACTGAACCGCGAGGGCACGGTAATGGTGGAGTTATCCTGCTGTGGTCCGTACACGCGGTATGGGAAGGCGTTGTCCACGGTCACCGAGTAGAACTCGGCGGTCGGTTGGTTGTAGTACTCGCTCCAGGTTCGGCCATGGTTTACGCTTACCTGTCCGCCTCCATCGTCAGCGACGATCATCCGCGCTGGGTTATCCGGATTGACCCATAGGTCGTGGACATCACCATGAGGAACATTGATCGGATTGAAGGTCTGGCCACCATCGATCGACCGGTACAATCCGGTATTCATGGCGTAGATCGTGTTCTCGTCCTGAGGGTCGGGCTCCAAGTGCATGTAGTAGTAGGCCCGCTGGCGGAGCTTCCTGTCGGCACTCACCCGAGTCCAACTCTCGCCTCGATCGTCTGACCGATAGACACCGCCGTCGGGCTCAGGAGCTTCGATGAGGGCCCACACGCGACGGGGGTTCGCCGGCGACACCGCCACTGAGGATTTGCCGAAGAGGCCGTCAGGCAAGCCATTGTTCAACTTCTTCCAACTGTCTCCTCCGTCCACGGTCTTCCATATGCCCGCTTCCTCAGCTCCGGAGATGAGCACCCACGGCTTGCGCTCGCCGCGCCAGGCGGAAGCGTAGATCTCTCGAGGATTGCTCGGGTTCATCGCGAGATCCACGAAGCCTGTCGAGTCGGAGACGAAAAGCACCTGTTCCCAGCTGTCTCCCCCATCTGTCGTGCGGTAAACGCCCCGTTCCGGATTGGGCCCGAACGCGTGGCCCAGTGCGGCGATGTACGCCACGTCGGGATTCTTCGGATGGATCTTGAGGTCCCCGACCTGTCCGATGTGACCGAGCCCGGAGAAGGACCAGCTATCGCCCCCGTCCGTGGACTTGTAAACGCCCTTTCCCGTCGAAACATTGCCTCGGATGCACGCCGAGCCGGTTCCCACGTAGATGACGTTCGGGTCCGTATCGGCGACATCGAGTGCCCCCACGGCTCCCACGTCGAATGAGCCGTCCGTGATGTTGCCCCAGGTGTTTCCGGCGTCATCCGTCTTCCACACACCACCACCGGTGGTCCCGGTGTAGAAGACGTCCGGGTCGGTGGGGTGGCCCGTAACCGCGGTAGATCGGCCGCCTCGGAACGGGCCGATCATTCGGTATTCGAGAGCATCAATGATGGCGGGGTCCACCGGGACGCCATCCTGTGCTGAGAGCGATGCAGCCGAGGCTGCTGCAAGGACGAGGCAATGGGTCAAGACGCGTGGGACACAGTGGGTCACCGAACGGACGGTCCATCGCATGAGAGGCTCCAGGAAGTAGGTACATAGGTTGTGTGACACCTACATCAGACAGCTTACTGGTGTGCGCGAGCCAACGATGTCGGGACGGTCCCTTTGTGCCATGTAGGGTATCTCTGAAGACCTCGGACCCCGCGACGCCGAGGTCCCGCACGAACGGTCCCGGTGTCAGGCTACCAGTTCCCGCCGACGTGAGGTTCCTAGTGTTTCGCACTGCTGCTACTAGGGACACGTCCCCCATACCGGGCGAGCCAGAACCCAAGAGGTCGCATCGGTATCGAATGAAGAGGGCTCGCTAGTAATGAGAGAGACACACCAGCCACTCAAATCCTGATTGAACACGTCGGCGTTGTAGAACATGTAGCTCATGTTCGTGACGCTGCTAACGTCCCAAGAACCGATGTCCTGATTGAACTCGATGGCGTTGTAGAACATGCGGTACATGGTCGTGACGCTTCTGACGTCCCACGAACTGATGTCCTGATTGAACACGTCGGCGTTGTAGAACATGTAGCTCATGTTCGTGACGCTGCTAACGTCCCAAGAACC